>ENA-ORRO01000015-ORRO01000015.1-human-gut-metagenome-genome-assembly--contig:-NODE-15-length-150677-cov-18.931896_pt1 | contig 150677 bp, 142 predicted proteins | sample MGYA00242176_ERZ509136 | MGnify/ENA primary metagenome ERZ509136 (study PRJEB26280, sample SAMEA2338644) | human gut metagenome | biome: human gut; feature: human-associated habitat; material...
CTTTTTTATCTGAACTCGAAACACTTTCCTTTCAGATGCTTACCAGTCAAGGCTTCTCATCTTTCGTATCCCGTGTCTCTCGCGGCGACTTGTATTATATTACACGCTTCGCCTTGCCTTGTCAACACCCTTTTCAAAAAAAGATAAAAAATGAAGACGAGCAGCTGCGGGATAAACAGCTGCTCGTCTTCATTGGGAAAGAATCATTTATCTTAGAGAGAAATGGAGGAAGTGGGATTCACTTCACATGTCGTGGGAGCCCTTGGGGATATCGGCTTTCCCATCGACAACCATAGTGTAGCAGGGCAATCTGAAAATACCCTAAGCTTATCTGAAAAATACCTGATTCTGACAATTTTTTCTTCTTCGGACCGGTCACTCTTTGAGCTGGATGCTGCTGATGATCTTGTCGGCGAGTTTGCCCTGGTCGTCCTCATGTTCCTTCGGGTAGGCGATGGCGATGAACCAGTACTCCTCGGGCAGCGGCAGGAAGACGACCTTCAACGTCTCATCCTCGCCGCGCATCTTGCACTGGACGGTCGTGACGCTCGCATCCTTGCCGGAGATCGTGATGCTCTTGGCATCGCGAGAGGTCTCTTTGGCCTTGGCATTCTGCTCGAAGGCGGTCAGATAGCCGTCTAGTGCCTTCTTCTCGAACTGTGCCTTGCTCGCCGCGTCGCTCTTGAGCTTGTCGGTGTTCATGACGTACGTCGTGAACTGCATCAGATGGAAGTCCATGCCCTTGGCCTGCGTGACCCGACTGTCCGTGATGGACTTGACGTAATCGTTCGACTTGGCGGCTTCTTCCTTCGGCTGCTGTTCCAATGTGAACGGCAGGTCCATCTGCAGGCTTGTCGCGCCGCCCTTGACTTCCTGCGAGGTCAGCTTGGCCTGACCGCAGCCGAGCAGCAGGGACGCCATGGCGAGCGCCAGCAGGCCCACGGCAATGAGTTTCTTCATGCTATTTCCCTCTTTTCGCAAATGAATTGATACTGAGGATATTATAGCATGATTCTCGACGCTCTGAGAGTTTTCCCGCTGCAAAAGTGCTACCGAGTGCTAAAAAGTGCTATATGGGACGTCACTTCGTCAGGTAGTCCTCGAAATTCTGTGCCTTGCGGTAGTCGTAGACGACGCCGTACTGCAGCCAGCTGTCGATTGAGGCGATGACGATGTTCATGATAGTATGCGCGCTCAGGGCAAAGTTGCTGATCTCGCAGATCTTGATGGCCTCTCCCGTCCGGATGTGCTCGAACATGATGGTGATCTCATAGGCACTGCAGGTCAGCAGGTAGAGGTTGCCCGTGCTCTTCTCTTTGAGAGACATGTAGTGCGGATCTTCCCCATCGCGCGGCACGAAGCCGAACTGCTGGAAGCGCTCGATGAGCTGTGGCTCCGTCTCGCGGTGGAATTTGGCATTGATGGTATCGCGTTTGGCTTCGAGTTCGGTGAATAATGGGAAACTGATCATAAGGCATCCTCCTCACATATACACAGCGTGAACTGAAAATGGACTTGAACGATTGCATCGTCTGGAGATAGCAAAAGACACGCAGAGAGCGTAGCCGCTTCGTTGCGTGTCTTTATGGTCTTGATTATAGCACAGGCGCGCGATTTCATCAAGCAGGGATGCGAGATATGGCACAGGAGCTCACTCATCCGTCCGTTCTATCGGACGGCGCATGCATCGCATCCATCTGCTCGTCGGGAATCAGGATGACGTAGAAGATCCTGCCGTAGCGTTCGCTCTGGACGAGGCGGCCGCGGTCGATGACCCAGCGCACCCTGCCGCGCTTCGTGATGATGCGGTAGTTGACCGCATCGTTCTCCTTGTCGTGCCGGTTCGTACAGACGTAAATCTGCTGCCAGATGCTCGTATTCACCCGCTCGTAGTCGTCGGGATGGACGATACCGCGGAAGCTGTGCTTCGTGTAGTGGAGGAAATCGTCGAGGTCATCGCACTCGAACAGGCTGATGAGTTCTTCATTGGCAAACAGGATGTCCTCACCCTCCGCATCGTAAATCAGGATGGAGGCTGGCAGGTTGAAGACAACATCGCGCAGCGAGAAGCCCATCTGCACGCGGCGCGCCGCGGTCATGCCTGGTGCATAGCGGCGGCAGCCGTTCTTGCCATGCAGCTTGACCGTGTAGAGCGCCGTATCCGCATCGCGAAGCACATCGAGCGGCGATTTGCCATCTGCCCGGTCGGCCGAATAGACGGCATACCCCATCGAGATGGTGTAGTGATAGACCGTCTGCTGATAGTTGAACTCCTTCTTGAGGCTGACGAAGTCACGCACGATGCGCTCGGCAGCCGCCAGGTCATCGGTCGGCAGCACGATGATGAACTCATCACCGCCGTTGCGGGCCAGGACGGCCTCGCGCGGGAAGAAGACGCGCATGATGATGGCGAGATGGCGCAAGGCTTCATCGCCGACCTGATGGCCGTAGATATCGTTGATGAGCTTGAAATCATCGATGTCGAGCTGTACGAAGAGTGCCTGATGCAGCTGGCCGTTATTGAGTTTCGCCTTGATGACGGCTTCGAGGCCGTGGCGGTTGAGCATGCCGGTGAGCTGGTCTGTCATGGCCATCTGGCGCAGGCCCCTCTGCCTGTCGTGCATGAAGAGCAGGATGTAGGTCAGCGCCGTCAGCATGAGCAGGGCCATGAAGCCAAGAGCAGCAGCTGCACCAAACGAGCCCATCACTTTCCAGCCCTCGCGCGGTGCAAGTTGCATGCGCCACTGGCAGCCGCCATAAGAGAAGGTATAGCTGACGGGGTCGACCGGCGCGACGTCCGACTCCAGGATGGTCGCATAGTCGTTGTAGCTGAAGCCTGTCTTCTCGAGGCGATATGCCAAGTCCGACTTGTCCATGTTGGTGACCGTCCGCGAGAAGACGTCGGAGACCTTGATGTAGACCGCCGTAAAGCCCCAGAGCTCTTGTGGACGGTTCGACCCGACATCCAGGAAGACCGGCATCATCATTGCCAGTGCCATACCGTCCGACTGCGGATCCGTCGGTCCAAGTATGATGAGCTCATGGTTCTGCTCTGCATACTGCTGGGCGAGCTTGCGCTGCGGCGTGGCAAATGCATCAAATCCCAGTGTGCTCTGCTTGGACGCGGGGTAGACCGAGTGAACTACGCCGCCCGGCAGCAGCTGGACGCTGTCGATTGGCAGCTCACTGCGCTTGACGACGTAGTCCGTAATGCGGTCAAAGTCCTCCATCATGCGGCCTTTGCTGTTGGCAATGCTCATGGCCAGCCCATTGACGATGGATTCGCCCTCCGAGAAGTCCTGCTGGAGCTCATCAGCAAACACGACGGCATCGAGGCGACAGTGATCGCGCAGCGACGTCATGCGCTTGTCGTAGAGATCCTGCATCATGACGCCCCAGCACATGAGCCCGACCAGGAAGACGCAGGCCGTGATGATGATATTCGTGGAACGTGGCCTGCTCGCACTCGGCTTCATCCATTTCCCTCTCTTCCCCATTATCCGTGTCATTCTTGTTATTCGTGTATAGATACGACAAGAACGGACTGTTTTCCTTCCGGACAGTCCGTTCTTTTTCCTCTTTCGTCGTTTTTATTTTTGCCGTCCCATCACCATGGCTGCGGGGTCATCGGCGTGACGACGCCGAAGGTATAGCCCTTCGCCTTGAGGATGCGGATAATCTCTGGCAGTGCCTTGACGGTCTCCTCATGGCCTTCGGAACAGTGCATGAGGACGATGGCCGCGTGCGCTGCTACTGGCTGGTCAGTCTGCCCGTCGATGTTGTCGATGAAGTCCTGTGCGACGGGGTGGTTCGGCGCTGCATCGGCCGAGCTGACATTCCAGTCGTGCTCGACATAGCCACTGGCCTTGAGTGCCGGCTCGTAGGCCTTCGTGAAATGGCCGATGACGCCGCCCGGTGCGCGCAGGATCAGCGGGCGCACGCCGAGAATGCCGTGGATGATCTCGTCGGTCCGCTCCATCTCCGAGAGGAAGGCGTCCGGCGATGTGTAGAGCTTCTTGTAGTCGTGGTCGTAGCTGTGGTTGCCGATGGCGTGATGCTCGGCGTAGATGCGCTGCAGGACATCGGGGTGGAGCTCTGCATGCTGGCCTGTCACATAGAAAGTCGCATGGACCCCGTTCTCCTTGAGGATGTCGAGGATGGCAGGCGTGTTCTTGTCATCGGGGCCATCGTCGAAGGTCAAGTAGACAACCTTGCCCTCTTTGTAGGGCGTGAGGTCCGGCATCACCGTCGTCAGGCCCTTCGCGCGGCGTTCGGACAGTGTGTACCTGTCGTAGACTGGCACGGTCGGGTCGGAGAGCTGCAGGTTCGAGAAATCATCGGCAGCGATGACACAGGCGTCGCCATCGTCAACAGCGGCTGTCTCCGATGCGGAAGAAGACGACTCGGCTCCACCATCAGGCTCTGCCGCCTTCGGGGCGCCGCAGCCTGAAAGCAGCACCGCACTCACGAGCAGGATACCGGCCAAGAGCAGGAAAAGGCGCTGCCTCCTCCCATCGGCTTCATTTCTCTTCCTTGTCATATTCATTCCGGATCTGCCGCCTTTCCTTCTTCTGCTGGAGCCTGGGCATCTGGCTGCTTCTGCTTTTCGGCATTGTAGGTAGCGGCCAGCTTTTCCATGTACTTCTCCTGCAGGGATTCGATGCGCGCAGCGTACTCCGACTTGACGGTGAGCACGGCCGACTGGCGCTCATTCTCGGCCTTCATGAGCAGCATGCGCTTCTCATGCGTGTACTGCTCTTCGAGCGCATTGGTGCGCGCCTTCATCTCCTGCTCTTTCTCTTCAAGAGCCCTGCGCAGTTTTTCCACCTGCGCCTCTGCCTGTCTGCGCGCCTGCTCAGCCGCTTCAAGGCTCCGGTGCAGCTCGTCCGCCTTTGCCTGGACTTTCTTTGCGGCGGCCGCCTGCTCACGGCAGGCCTCATTCTCCTTCGTCAGCGCGGCAATCTGCTGGGCCTGCAGGGCGTTGAGGCGCTCCTTATCGGCGAGGGAATCCGCCTGTGCCTTGGCTGCGAGGCGGGCATCCTCCTTGGCATGACTGAGGTCGCGCGTGAGCTTCTCCATCTGCTCGCGCAGCGTCTTTGCCTGCCCCTCCTGCTCCTTGGCCCGGAGATCCGCTTCCTTCGCCGCCTTCGCCGCCAGATCGGCGCGCGTCTTCTCGGCGGCGAGATCCTGCTGTTGAGCCGCGAATTTCTTCGCGAACTCCTGGCGGATGCGCTCCTCCGCATCCGCGTTGACCGTCAGCGCATAGGTGAACGCCTCCGAGACGCGGTTCAAGAGGCTCTGGAATTCCTTGACCTCCATGCCGCGCTCCGGCAGCGCTCCGATGGCCTTCTGCTGCATGTAGAGATTCGCGAGCGTCTGGAACGTCCCGTCCCAGGTCAGGTTGAGCTCCTCACAGATTTTCTGGAGCTTTTCGCTCGTCTCCGGCTCCATCTTATATGTCTTGACATTTGCCATAAAATCACCCCGCAAGATTTATCTGCCCTCTAGTATAGCCCTTTCGCGCCCAAACTGCAAAGAGACCTGCCGCCGTGCAGCAGGTCTCTCTTTTTCATCTCATGCAGCTGTGTGCCACGCACTCAGTCCCAGCCGAGCTTCTGGCGCTGGGCCTCGATGTCCGCGACGATCTCCTTGCCGAGGGCAAGCGGATCGACATTGACGTGCATGACAGCGCCGAGCGTCTCCTTCGTATCGCGCTTGAGGAAGTTCTCGACCTTCGTCGAGCCCTGGACTGGCGGCTCGACGCAGTGGTAGGAATCGATACCGAAGAGACGGAAGGCCAGAGAGGCGTCGAGGCCCTTCTCGTTCGACCACTCTGGGCTCGAGAAGGCGTACGGCATGTCCTTGATGGCCACGCCCGCGACGGCAGCGATGCCGCCGAGGATGGCCGAGGAACGTGTATTGTCGACACATTCGCCGACATGCCAGACAGGCGGCAGCTCGTTCTCCTTGAGGAAGGCCTGCAGCGAAGCACCGGCCTCCTCCGCGCCTTCCTTGCTGCAGAGGCCCATCTTCAGCAGCGGGAAGGAGGCGCAGCCGTTCGTCAGGATCAGGACATTGTTCTGGATCAGCGTGCGCGCAACGTCGAGTGTGGCGCGCTCGTAGACGACGCGCGGATTCGAGCAGCCGACGATGTTGCAGATGCCGCGGATGCGGCCGTCCTTGAGTGCCTCGTAGAGGCCCTTGAAGCCATCGAACTGCTCGGCGACGTTCTCCGCCGTGAAGCCGACCTCGGCCGTCACCTCGTACTTCGGGATGTGCACAGGGATGTCGCGGCGTGCGGCAAAGCTCTCGATAGCACGCGTGACGATCTTGCGCGCAATCTTCTCCGTGTCCTCGACATTCGCGTGATGATGGTCGTAGGCGTAGTGCTCCGCGCCCGGCAGGCGGGCGTTCTCCGACGTCGTGACGACGGTCGTCTTGAAGCAGCGCGCCACATCCATGATGGATGGGTAGACATCCTGCACATCGGCGCACCAGAGATCGAGCGCGCCCGTGCCGAGCACGAGCTCTGCGCCGACGGCATTCGAGAGCGGGATGACGCCCTCGTAGCGGTACATGGCGGCGAGGCAGGAGCAGCAGACGCCGTAGAACTGGATGCCCTTTGCGCCGTGTGCCTTCGCGAGCTCGATCATCTCCGGCGTGCGGCCGATGCGCACGATCTCGCTGACGAGCGTCGGCAGATGGCCGTGCACGGCGATGTTGACCCAGCCCTCTTTGAGCGCGCCGATGTTGACCTTCGACGTCGCGCGGTGGCCGTTGCCGAAGAGCACGTCCGTGCCGATGTTCGCGGCGACGACGCCCGTGAAGCAGAAGGCGAGGCCGCAGCGCAGGAACTCCTGCATGAGGCTCTCCCAGTCGCCGTCCGTGCCGACAGCCGTGCGGTGGTACGAGTCAAAGACCTCGTTGTAGGCGCTTATGGGGATGATGTCGAGCTTATCCCAGACATCCTGACGCTCCTTCGGCGCCATCACGCGGATGGTCTTGTAGTCATCGGGGACGGCGCGGCTCAGGTCCTCGAGCAGGATGTCGGCGAGTTCGCCCGTGAGCTCGCGGGCCGACTTGCCCTCCGTCTCGAGGCCGAACGCCTTCGAGACCGTGCGCAGTTTTTTCTCGCCGAGGATTGGCAGCTTGAGGCGGCCCTCTGCGACGAACTTCATCGAGAGCAGGATCTCGCGGGCATGCGCGCCGTGCTGGGCGACGCCTGCGGCCGCGCTGCGCAGCAGGTTGCGCGCCACAATGACATCGGCATCTGCACCGCAAACGCCGAGCGGGCTCTTCTTCGTAATCTTGCATGGGCCCATGTTGCAGTTCTTGCAGCAGACGCCCGCCAGACCGAACGTGCACTGCGGCTTCTGTTGGTCGAAGCGGTCAAAGACCGTGTCGCAGCCGAGCTGGCCGAGATACTTGATCATCTCGCGCACAGCCGGATCCGGCGTCTGCTCGAGGACGTCTTCCTTCGAGGCGAATGTCTTGCGATACGCTGCGATAGCCGTCATGTAGTCGTTGACGCCGACTTCATGATGCTCGCCCGGCGCGTGGACATGCGTGCGCCAGTCTGGATGCTCGCCCGGCTTCAGCGGGCCATCCTCATGATGGTGGTGGTGATGACCGTGCTCGTGGTCATGCTCGTGATGATGATGCGTGTGTTTCTCTTCCGCCATATTGCTCTCCTCGCTCCTGTCTTTCATACAGTTCACAGTTCATTAATGGTAAACATATATAATTAATATGCTTTATTCTCATCTACTATGATAGCGGCTCCGCGCACATTTGTCAATCCACATCTTTGGCGTGCAGCAGATGCATGACCTGCTGCACCGTCTAACGCAGATTGGCCTCCGTCGTCGCGCGCACCATGGTTCCCTTGACCAGAGATATCATTGTAACACGATTCCAGCCGGCAGGCCGCACGCGTCAAGCCGCGGCGTGGAAACGCGCGGCAGCTCTGGCGATGCCGAAGCGCTGCAACACGAGGGCGATGATGAAGTTGAGGACAAAGCAGCCCGCAAAGAAGAGCAGCGGGACCGTATAGCCGCCCGTCTGGGCGCGCAGCCACGAGACAAGCATCGGGCCGACGATGCCGGCAGCCGCCCAGGCCGTCAGCATGCGGCCGTGAACAGCGCCCAGGAGGCGCGTGCCGAAGAGGTCTGTGAGGTACGCCGGCATGACAGAGAAGCCGCCGCCCGAGCAGCTCGTGATCAGGAAGATCATGGCCTGGAACAGGAAGATGTCGCGCGTGTTGCCAAGCTGCCAGAACGCAACCATCTCCATGAGGAAGAACAGCGCATACATGCGGCCGCGGCCGATGTAGTCCGAGACCGTCGACCAGATGAAGCGGCCGCCGCCGTTAAAGAGACCGATGAGGCCGACCATCGCCGCCGCAGAACCCGCGTCCATGCCGATGACATCCTGCGCCATCGGTGCCGCGAGCGCGAAGAGCGCGATACCGCAGGCGATGTTGACGAAGAACACCCACCAGAGCGAGGCAAACTGCCAGGTCTTGAGCGCATCTGCAGCCGTCGGCCCCGTCTCGACCTGCATCTTTGCGTGTACGCGGGCCTCGCCGTCCACAGGCGGCTTGAGGTAGAGCGACGCCGCGAGCATGACAGCCACGTAAAGCGTGCCCATGATCAGGAAGTTCTCAGCGATGCCGAAAGAAGCCGTGACCTGCTGCATCGTCGGCCCGGCAAACAGCGTCGCAAAGCCGAAGCCCATGATGGCCAGTCCCGTCGCGAGGCCGCGGTTGTGCGGGAAATAGCGGATGAGCGTCGAGACCGGTGCCATGTAGCCGATGCCGATGCCCACGCCGCCTAGCGCGCCATAACAGAGGTAGATGAGCGGCAGCTTGTGCCAGGAAATCGCCAGATACGTGCCGAACATCGCCAGGCCGAAAAACAGCGTCGATAAAAGACCGCTCTTCTTCGGGCCGATCTTCTCGACGAAATTACCTAGGAAGCACGTCGTGATGCCGAGGAAGAGGATGGCCGTCGAGAAGACGCCCGTCGTCTCCGAGAGCGTGATGCCCATCTCTGCCATGATTGGCCGCGTCAGGACACTCCAAGCGTAAACACTGCCGATCGAGATGTGGATGCCGATGGCCGCCAACGCGATAAGCCAACGATTTCGCATAAAAATTCCCCCTGTTTGTCTCCTTGCTTATCCTTAAAACATATTAATTATACATGTTTTATTGTATGGCCCTATAATAGCAAAGAAAACATATCATGTCAATATGTTTACACAATAAAAAATACCGCTCCCAAAAGGAGCGGTATACAAGGGAAAGTAAACTCATGCCTGCGGCTCTGCGACGGACAGCTTTTCTTTCTTGTCTGCCTCCGCGGCTTCAATCTTGGCTTCACCGCGGAAGTAAAGGCCGATGGCAAGGAAGCAGAAGAGGTTGACGATGAAGGAGAACTGCATGGAACCCGTGACATCCGAGACAAAACCCTGGATGGCCGGGACGAAAGCGCCGCCGACGATCGACATGACGACGATGGCACCAGCCGTCTCCGTGTACTTCTTCTCGACAGCTTCGAGCGTCTTGGCGTAGATTGTCGCCCAGCACGGACCGAAGAGCAGGCTGACCGAGACGGCCGCCCAAAGTGCCGTCATATTCGGGACGAAGGACGCGTAGAGCAGAACGATGCAACCGATGACGGAATAGGCCACGAGCACTTTGTTTGCCGAGAATTTCGTCATGAGGAAGTTCGCGATGAATTTGCCGACGAAGAAGCAGATGAAGCTGTAGACCATGAAGTCGGCGGCCATGCGCTCATTGAAGCTCGGGTTGAGATGCAGTGCAAGGCGGATCGTGAAAGACCAGACAGCGACCTGCATGCCGACGTAGAGGAACTGCGCGACGATGCCCTTCTTGAAGCGGCCGTTCTTGGCGAGGTACGAGAGCGTCTCGCCCATGCCCGGGACCTTCTCAGCGGCCGACTTGACCTTGCATTTCGGGAATTTCGTGATGGCGAAGAGCGCGAAGACGGCGAGCAGGATGTAGATCATGACGTGGTACGGCTCCAGCGTGTGCTGCAGCATCTCCATCTTGAAGGCTGCCGCCTGCACGGCGTCCATCGAAGCAAGCTGCGAATGCATGCTCTCGCCTTCCTGGAAGATCAGGTACTTGCCGAGCAGGATGCCGCTGACGGCGCCGATCGGCTGGAACGTCTGGCTGATGTTGAGGCGCAGCGTCGCATTCTTCTCCGGTCCAATCATCGTGCTGTACGTGTTGGCCGACGTCTCAAGGAAGCCGAGGCCGATGGCGATGGCAAAGATCGCGACGAGGAACATCGTGTACGTCGCCATATGCGAAGCCGGGAAGAACAGGCAGCAGCCCGCGATGTAGAAGCCGAGGCCCGTGAGGATGGCCGTCTTGTACGTCGTCTTGCGGATGACGATGGAGGCCGGGATGGAAATCAGGAAATAGCCGCTGTAGAAGGCGCTCTGCACGAGGGCACTGGCGAAGTCACTGAGCGCAAAGACGCTCTTGAACTGCGTGATCAGGACATCGTTGAGGCTCGCGGCCGCCGCCCAGAGCGGGAAGAGGCACGAGAGCAGGATGAACTGGAAAATCGGGGTCTTACTGAGGTAACCATTGTCGTACTGGATGATTGTATTCTTATCCATCTTATCCATGAAAAATTTCCTCCTGAATCAGAATATCCGGATCCGATTGAGACGCGAGGTCAGGCATCGAGAAACGCGGCGAACTCTTCGGTATCGGCATACGAATCCTGCGTGCCCTTGCGCGTGACGCTGAGCGCCGCGTACTTAGACGCGCGCTGCATCGAGCCGAGCACATCGCCGGTCCGCGCATACGTGTCGACAAAGCAGCCGATGAAGGCATCGCCAGCGCCCGTGCTGTCGACCGCATCGACCTTGAGCGACGGCACGAGCTGCGTCTCCTCTGCCGTGACGAGCAAGGAGCCGCGGCTGCCCATCGTGACGATGACATTCGTCAGGCCGCGCTCCACGAGGCTCTTCGCCGCCTCGCGTACCTGCTCGACCGTATCGACGGGCTTGTCGACGAGGATGGAGAGCTCCGTCTCATTCGGCACGAAGAAGTCGCACTGGCAGGCCATCTCGAGCGAGAGTTCGCGGCTTGCAGGCGCCGGATTCAGCAGGACCTTGATGCCGTGCGCCTTGGCAAAGCGGATGGCCGCATAGACCGTCTCGAGCGGCACCTCGAGCTGCAGGACGAAGAGTCCGCACTCTGCGAGCGCCTCCCCCGCTGCCTCGATGTCAGCCGGGCAGAGCTTCTCGTTCGCGCCCGGGTTGATGAGGATGCGGTTCTGTCCCGAGGCCTCGACGATGATAGTCGCGATGCCGTTCGACGTCCCCTCAGCCGTCTTGACAAGGCTCGTGTCGATATGGTTCTTCCGGAAATTCTTGAGTGACTGCTCGCCGAACATGTCATCGCCCACCGCGGTCATCATCACGACATCGGCGCCGAGCTTGGCCGCTGCGATGGCCTGGTTGGCCCCCTTGCCGCCGCTGGCGATGTGGAAGCCGCTGACGCGGCGCGTCTCACCGGCCTGCGGCATGGTATCCGTATACGAGACGATGTCCATCATCGTCGACCCAATCACTGCAATCTTCATGGAAAATCCTCCTATATCTTATCCCTTATCCTTACTCTCATTCGGCCCGCGGGTGGGCCACACTCCCTCGCTTCACCAGCTTGTTGTAGACCTGGATGCGCATCCTCGCCTGACCAGGATCGCGGATGAGTTCGAGCAGGCGGCGCACGGCAGCCTGTCCGAGCTCTTTCTTGTAGACGTGGATGGTCGTGAGCCCCGGCGCGCAGACCTCGCTGAAGGCGATGTCATCGAAGCCGATGATCGAGATGTCCTCTGGCACGCGGTACTTGTACTTCTGCAATGCCTGCATAGCGCCGAGTGCAATCATGTCATTGTCGGCAAAGAAGGCCGTCGGCATCTCCCGCCCCTCGTCGAGGATGCGCCCAAACGCTTCATACGCTCCCGTGATCGAGACAGGCATCTCGAACTGGAAGGAATCGGCAATCGGCAGCCCTTGCTCGAGCAGTGCCCTGCGGTAGCCGTTGGCGCGGCAAGTGAAGTTGCGCGTGCGCAGGCTGCCGTAGAGGTAGCCGATCTTCGTGTGCCCCTCTGCAATCAAGTAGCGCACGGCCTCGGCCACGGCATTCTCGTTCTCCATCAGCACGCATTGGAACGGAAGGTCCTCGAAGGCGCAGTCGAGCAGCACGAGCGGTACCTGCGCCTCTAGGAACGGCTTGGCATCCACTTCATTGAGCTCCGTGCCGATCAACAGGATAGCTGAAGAAGTGTCGTTCAGCAGATCCTCGACCTGCTCCTCGTAGTCCGGCTCACGGCGGTAGAGGTTCACGAGCTTTGTCTCATAGCCATTGCGGCGGCTCTCGTTCTCGATGCTCTCGATGAGGTCCGAGAAGAACGGCGCATCGGAGAACACCTCGCCACTGTCGCGATACGTCACGAGACGGATGCTCTGGATGCGGCTCGCGGGCACATAGCCGTACTCGCGGGCCAATGCCAGGATCTGCTGCGCCGTCTCATGGTTGACGCCGCGCTTGCCGTTGAGGGCATTCGACACGGTCGCCGCCGAGAAGCCCGACAGCTCACTTAATTTCTTGATGTTGATTTTCACGGTTCCAGCCTCCTTCTTTCTCCTATCCATTCTAAACGAAGCAGGAGGAACACGCAATGACGCGCGGCGCAGGCGCTCAGAAGACAACGCCGGCACGCAGGATCACATTGGGATACGGCGAGAACTCGCCCGTCCGTATCGCGAACTTTGCCTTGGCTGAGAACGCCTTGAGCTCGTCGTGCGGCATGTACTCAGCCGGCACTCCCTTGAGCTTCTGCTGCAGGTACGCGTGGAGCGTCTCATTGTGCGTGCGGATCTCATCGGCCAGGTAATACCCTTCGACCTCTGCCTCCTCGAGCACCGCATCGAGCACCTGGCGGAACGTCGGCACACCAGCCGTGACGGCCAGGTCGATGATCTCGACGCCCGGCGGGATCGGCATGCCGGCATCGCCGATCATGAACAGGTCCTTGTGGCCGAGCGCCGCAATGCAGCGCGAGAGCTCCGCATGCAGTACACCGTGTTTCTTCATCGCAATCTCTCCTCTTCTCTATCGTTTGCTTCTTTTTTCGTTGACATGGTCATTATACACCATGCTATAAAATAAAGCAATAAAAATTTAGATATTATTTTATAGATTTTTAGGGGAAACTCTCTTATTTCGTTTCATAAGCGAGTATTTTTGCCGATTATTATCCAAGTTTGAAATTGTATCAAGCGTATTTCCTATTTTAATATAACAAGCACCGCCTCTCCACCTATATCTTTGTATAAATATTTATATAAAATTTTATCTAAAGTCACAAAAAAATGCGGCCAGCATCTGACCGCATCGTTTCAATCTGTGATTTTCTTTTACTTGCCGAAATGGCGGATGGCCTGCTTGCTGATCCGCCGCACGCCGCAAAACGGCTCGGCGCCGGCCTCGGCCATGCAGTGGGCGACGGTTTCCGTGGAGATTGGCGCCATGCTCCGGAAGAGCCCGACAGCGTTGAGCAGCTGGAAGGCCTTGACGGAGATGGTCTCGAGCGGCCGCTTCGCGTGCTTGCGGATGAGCGAAGGCGGTTGCACGATGGTCAGGCCCTCGAAGCCGAGTGCCTCCATATCATTCTCAATCTCGCCCTTGAGCTTCATGTAGAAGAACGCCGAGCTCGCATCGGCACCAGCCGAAGAGACGAGCACCATGTGGCGGACACCGTTCTTCTTGGCGAACTCTGCAAACATCATCTGATAGTCGTGGTCGATATGGTACTGTACCTCTTTTGAGCCCGCCTGCTTCTTCGACGTGCCGAGCGCCGAGAAGATGACATCGCCCTGCACGAGGTCGTGCCAGCCTTCTGTACGCTCGAAATCCACGACATACGGATGTATCTTCGGGTTTTCTATGCCGAGCTCGCGACGCGTGAAGGTCCGCACCTCTGTATAGCGCGGGTCATGGCAGAGCAATTCGACGAGGTCGCGCCCGACGGCCCCCGTCGCGCCGACAACAATTGCTTTCATCTGTTTTCTTCTCTACTTTCTGTATGGTTTGCATGCGGCGGCCAGCCGATACACCGCTGTGCCATCTCCTGCAATTTGCCACTCGCGCGCAGTTTGGCCAGGATGTGGTTGATTGCCCCGACCCAATTAGCGCACTTTGGGCTCATCGCGATGCAGAAGGCTTCGTGCGTGAAGGGCTGGTCAATCAGCGGTGCAGCGAGCTCCGGGAAGCGCCGCAGGTAAAAAGCCGCCTCCACCGTCTCGGTGATCATGACATCTGCTTTGCCCAGGACAATCTGATGCGGGATGTCGACATTCTTCGCAAAGATGCGGCAGTCAGCATGATGGAGATTGGCCTTGACGAAAGACTCATTCGTGCCGCCCGGATTGTACATGACGCGAACATCCGGTTTGTCGATGGCCGCAAGGCTCGTGAAGCGCGCGGCATCCGCCTTGCGGCAGAGGATGGTCTTGCCGGTCTCGAGATAGTCATCGGACAGGGTCAGCTCCGCTTCGCGCTGCGGTGTGCGCGAGATGCCGCCGATTGCCATGTCAAAGGCATCGGCCTTCGCATCCTGCACGAGCGTATCCCACGTCGTATCGACGATTTCCGGCTTACAGTCGAGTGCTGAGGCAATGTGCCAGGCCAGCTCGATGTCGAACCCCCGATAGGATTCGATGTACGTCATATGATACGCCATCGGCTCATAGTCACCCGGCGTGCCGAAGATCAATTGTTTTTTCTGATTCTCAGTGGATTCCATAGCTTGCGTTGAACCGGCGATTGATATCGCGGATCTCTTCCTTTCCTTCGATATAGGGCTTATACATCTCGAACGGGTCGCCGACGCCCAGCGCACAGCCGGAGCAGTTCTCGCAACCCGATTCACACGAGAGCGAGCGCCGCACGATCTCCTCGCGCTCTTCCCGCGTCGTATCTTTTATGAGTACACTCTTATAGCCTTTCATAAAATCACCTTCTTATAATCTATTATACGAGTTTTTTATCCGCTTGCCTACTGACTTTTTATTCACCAATGGATGTGGTATCATGAATCTCAGAGAAAATCGAAGCAAACGGAAAGGACGATACATATGACAAACACGAAGACGGTCCATGTCACCTGCCCGAGCTGCCATGCGCAGGGCGAGTTCACGGTCTATAAGAGCATCAACACGAAGGAGAGCCCGGCGCTCAAGGAAAAGGTGCGCGACGGCTCGCTCTTCCAGTTCAGCTGCCCGGCCTGCGGCGCGAAGACGACGGTGGACTACCCGTTCCTCTACCATCAGCCGGAGGACCACTACATGATCAACTACGGCAAGCTCGAGGACGGCGCCAAGGCGCTCGAGATGCTGCGTGGCAAGGGTGTCACGCTCAAGGACTGGGCGGCGGAGATGGAGAAGACGACGCGGCCCTACGTGCTGCGCGCGGTCGATGACCGCCTGGCCTTCCGCGAGAAGCTCTTCATCTTCGACGCGGGGCTCGACGACCGCCTCGTCGAAATCTACAAGTTCATGGTCTGCTACCAGTATGCGGCGGCAGGTAAGGCGCAGGGCGGCGAGCACGCGTACTTCTACACGGACTCGAAGGGGCATCACCGCGTCCAGCTCGTGCGCGGCAAGGAAACGCTCGGGCTCGCGGACTTCCCGCGCAAGATCTACAACCAGATCCATGCGGAATACGCGAAGAAGCTCGGGGACATCCGTAAGGCGGAGCCGGTGGTCGATGAGGCGTGGGCTCGGAAGTTTCTGATGGCGCAGGGGCAGGTTTGACTCAGCAGACATCGTGGGGACGGCGGGCATGTCATTTCGGCTTCGGCGGCTCCGCTAAATGGCCTCGATGATGCTATGATACGCACCTAGCAGCCTCGCCGCCTGACGCGGCGTTCTGACATTCTTTGCTCTAGGTTCTCTTGTTGCGAGGCCAGCCCTTCGGGGGGTCACTGCGCCGCCTGCAGGCGAAACGACATGCCCGCCGAAAGCTCAGTACCCCCTCCTATCGCGGTGTCAGCTACACCGCGTGCAGGCGAAAGGATGCCCCCGCTACAAGGCAGTCTTGCGCATTGCGCTCTTTTGTGCATGGCAGGCAATCGAGCCAGTCTGGTAGACCAAAACGGAACAGCGGCGCTGTTCCGTTTTGCTATTACCCGTATTATTTTATCATGCGTGGCGGCCTTGGCCGATGGCGGAGATGTCCATGTCGGGGTCGATGAGGATGTGGTAGTCGGGATAGGCGGCCTGGACTTCTTGGTGGAGTTCTTGGAGGATGGCCTGGAGGTCGTTGCCGAAGCGCACGACGACGTCGAAGCGCATCTCTTTCTCCGTGCGGTCGACGTAGAAGCCGTGGACCTGCAGGGCGTAGGGATGGGCCATGACGATCTTGTAGACGGCCTTGCGGATGGGGATGGCTCCGGGGTCTTTGGCGTTGTAGGAGTAGACGCTGACGCCCATGAGGCGCACGCCGGTGGCCTCGAAGACTTTGTCGTGGATGCGGCGGGTCAGGCGGTCGGCTTCTTCGACGGTCATGGTGTCGGGAAGCTCGATGTGGACGGATGCGTAGTTGCGGCCGGGGCCGTAGTTGTTCATCATGAGGTCGTAGGCACCGCGGATCTCGGGCTCACGGGCGAGCATGCCCTTGATCTTGCGCACGAGATTGGGGTCCGGCCGCTCGCCTAAGATGTCGTTGAGCGTCTCGCGCATCATGTCGATGCCGGACTTGATGATGAAGCCCGCGATGATGACGCCGACGTAGGCCTCGAGCGAGACGCCCGTGCCGAGGTAGATGAGCGCCGACACGAGGACGGAGAACGACAGGATAGCGTCGAACAGCGCATCGGCGCCCGATGCTTCGAGCGCGCCGGATTCGGCGGCCCTGCCCTGCTGCTTGAAATAGCGGCCGAGCACGATCTTGACGACGACGGCCACGGCGATGATCACGAGCGACACCATGCTGTAGTCGGCAGCCTCGGGCTCGATGATCTTCTTGCCCGACTCCCAGAGCGAGGTCAGGCCTGCGTAGAAGACGATGGCCGCGATGATCATGGCGCTTAGGTACTCGATGCGGCCATGGCCGAATGGATGCTCCTTGTCCGGCTTGCGGCCCGCGAGTTTGGCACCGGCGACCGTGATGACGGACGACAGCGCGTCGGACAGGTTGTTGACGGCATCGAGCAGCACGGCGATGGAGTTCGCCGTCAGTCCGACGGCTGCCTTGAAGGCCGCGAGCAGGATGTTGACGACGATGCCGACGAGGCTCGTGCGCACGATAATCTGCCCGCGAATGGCCATCTCCTGCTTGATTGGTACGGTATTTGGTTCTGACATATTGATACGCCTCTCTTGGACTTTTAATGGGTTCGATTAGTCGTATATTATAGCACAATTTTTATTCGCTGGCTGCCCCAGTCCGCACAATTGACTCATTTCCTGCAAAAATCTCATAACGCACAAAAAAGACACCACAGATGTGGTGTCTTTTTGCATGTCCAATACTCAACGCTGCAGGCTCGCGCGGAAGGCGGCGATGCCGCGGATATCGTCAGGCGTCGTGCGGCAGCAGCCGCCGATGAGGCGCGCGCCGGCTTCATACCACTGGCGCACGAAGTCGTGGTACGGCGTCGGACTGCCGTGCCAGGTCTTGGTTACGGCATCGTACGTCTCGCCCGTGTTCGGGTAGACGACGACGGGCTTTGCCGTATGGGCACGGATGTTGCGGATGAGGTCCGCCACGTACTGTGGCGCCGTGCAGTTGACGCCGATGGCCGCGACCTGGCTCTCCTTGTCGAGCAGGCGCGCGCAGTCGGCGATGGCATCGCCGCCACAGGTGTGCTCGGCATCCTTGCACGAGAACGAGATCCAGGCGCCCGCGTCGGGATAGCGGCGCAGGTCATCGAGGATGGCCCGCGCTTCATCGAGCAGCGGCAGCGTCTCGCAGGCCAGGATGTCCGGCCCGGCTGAGACGAGGATGGCGAGGCGCTCCGCATGGAAGTCGGCGAGCTCCGCGCGGCTTGCTCCGTAGTCGCCGCGGTACTCCGAGCCGTCGGCCAGATAGGCGCCGTACGGTCCGACTGATGCGGCCGCGAGCGGCTGCGGCCGGCCTATGCGCTTCTCTTTCTGCTGCCAGAACGCATCGCGAGCCCGCTGCACGAGCCGGACCGAACGCACAATGAGCTCCTTGGCCTGTTCGCGCGTGAAGCCCTTCTTCTCGAAGCCCTCCACTGTCGCCTGATAGCTCGCGCTCGTCGAGATGTCGGCGCCCGCCTCATAGTAGTCGCGGTGGACCGCCTCGACGAGCTCCGGCTTCTCAAAGAGCGCCTTGGCCGACCAGAGTTCATCATTCGTGTCAAAGCCGCGGCGCGCGAGCTCCGTGCCAAACGCACCGTCAAGTACGAGCAGCGGGTACTTCGCCAAATTGCGTGCAATTGTATCCATAATTCCCATCCCCTTTTATCTTATCCTTTTATTTTGTTCTCTTACTTCATTGCAGGAGTTCCTGCGGCGGCTCCTTGCCGAACCACTTCTCGTAGATCTCGCTGAACTTGCCATTCGCCTTGATCTTCGCGAGGCCATCGTCGATCTTCGTCAGGAGCTCGGTGTTGCCCTTGAGCACGGCGATGCCGAGGTCTTCCTTCGTCAGGGCCACCTCTGCCGTGCGCACGTTCTTGTTGCCCGCATGGCTCACGTAGTACTCATTCGTCGGGATGTCGTTGACGACGGCATCGACGCCGCCATTCTGGACTTCGAGGAACGCCTCGTTAATGGCGTTGAACACGCGGACATTGGCCCCCGGGATCTTGCGCGCGGCTTCCTCACCCGTCGAGCCGATCGAGACGCCGAGCGTCTTGCCCTGCAGGTCCTCTGCCGTGTGGATTGTGTCGTTGTCCGACCGCACGACGACACCGAGGCCCGCGATGTAGTACGGCTTCGAGAAGTCGACCGACTGCTTGCGGTCGTCCGTGATCGTGATGTCGTTGATAGCGACATCGATCTCCTTGGCCTGCAGCGCCGGGATCAGGCCGTCAAACGAACGGTTGCTGATCTCAACGTCAAAGCCTTCCTCTGCGCCGATGGCCCGGATGATGTCGACATCAAAGCCCTCGTAGTCCTTCGTCTCCTGATCCTGTGAGCCAAACGGCGGATAGCTCGCATCCATGCCGACGCGCAGCACCTTCTTCCCCGACTGCTCCGCCGAGTCCGACTGACCGCAGCCCGCCGTCAGCGCCACCGTGCCGAGCAGGCAGACGGTCAATAATAATAAGAATAATTTCTTCATACCGTGAACACCCCATAACTTCATGCTGTATATCTGTACATCTTTGATATCCATCATACATTAGCATACATACTATGTCAATATGTTTTGTCACATCGCTAAAATTTATCATGGATATCTGATTTCATGATAAGGTATAATGCTTACAATTTTCTGTTATTTTTATTGACTTCCCGCTCATTTTTGTTTACACTGACAGAGAAAGGAGTGATTTTCATGAACAAGAAACAACGCAATGCCCTGATCACCCTCTTGGTTGGCGCAATCATCTGGTTCGCGCCAGTGCCGGAAGGCGTCACCGTCGTGGCGTGGCATCTGGCTGCCGTCTTCATCGCAACGGTCGTCGGCTTCATCCTGCAGCCGCTGCCAATCGGTGCGGTCGCCTTCATCGCCATCACATTCTCGACGCTCAGCGGCCTTCTAAAAGTCGGCGACGCCTTGAGCGGCTACGGCAACTCGACCATCTGGCTGATTGTCTGCGCCTTCCTCTACTCGCGCGGCTTCATCAAGAGCGGTCTCGGCAAGCGCATCGCGTTCGGTATCATCAAGGCCATCGGCAAGAGCGCACTGTCTCTCGGCTACGCGATTGCCTTCAGTGAACTCATCATCTCTCCGGCTACGCCGTCGGCAACAGCCCGCGGCGGCGGCATCATGTACCCGATCGTCCGCTCCCTCGCCGGTGCACTCGGCTCGGAGCCGAACGAGACGGCCAAGAAAATCGGCACCTACCTCATGCAGGTCGGCTATCACTGCGATGCCGTCACCTGCACGATGTTCGTGACCTCCATGGCAGGCAACCCGCTCTGCGTGGCGCTCGCCGCCAAGACGCTCGGCGTCGAGATCACCTGGATGGGCTGGGCCAGCGCGGCCATCGTGCCGGGCCTCCTGAGCCTGCTGCTCGTGCCGCTCGTCATGCTCAAGCTGACAAAGCCAGAGCTCGTCAGCATCCCCGATGCCAAACATCTCGCCCAGAAAGAGCTCGACGCCATGGGCCCGATGTCGCGCAGCGAGAAATACCTGACCGTCGTCTTCCTCGGCTCGCTGTTCTTCTGGGCCACGTCCGGCCTCACGCACATCGGCGCGACGCCTGTCGCCATGGCGGCCGTCTGCGTCATGATCATCTTTGATGTCATCAACTGGAAGGACGTCCTCAGTGAGAAAGGCGCCTGGGATGCCATGTTCTGGATGGGCTCCCTCATGACGCTCGCCTCGGCTCTGGCAAAGTCCGGCATCATCAAATGGATGGCAAACTCCGCCGGCAGCGCCATCTCCTCGCTCGGACTCGGCTGGGTCGCCTCGGCTCTCATCCTGCTGCTCTTCTACACCTACATCCACTACTGCTTCGCCAGCGTCACGGCGCGCATCAGCGCCCTCTACGCGGCCTTCATCGCCGTCAGCGTCGCCGTCGGTGCACCGCCGCTCATGACAGCCATCATCTTCGGCATCTTCGCCGATGTGCCGATTTCCCTGACGCATTACGGCAACGGCTGCGCCCCGATCTACTACGGCGCAGGCTACGTCTCGCAGAGCGAATGGTGGAAGAACGGCTTTGTCATGACGACCATCACCACCGTCATCTACCTGACCATCGGCGCCGCCTGGTGGAAGGTCATCGGCCTCTGGTAAGCCAGTCGCTCCCACAGGGAACACGCACACGATAATGTATCAGAAATAAAAGAGAGCTGCCCCGCAGTATGATCCATACTGCAGAGCAGCTCTCTTTTTGTCTGATATGCACTTATCCTTTGAGCTTCATGCCGTCGTGGAATGCCTTGCCGACGACAGGGCCGACGACGCGGTACGTCATCGTCGCGATGTCGAAGATAATCGGCTGGAGCTTGTCGTAGTCGACCTTGCCGTCGGTCAGGACGGACTCATCGGCCTGCTCCGCGACGATCTTGCCGACGAGGATGCCCGTCGCATCGTCGTAGCTCGTCATCTCGCATTCAAGCGTCACCGGGAACTCCTCGATGATCGGCGCGTTGACATGCGCGCTCTTGTGTGTGTGGCAGCCTGCCTTCTCGATCTTGTTGACCTTCCGGCCCGTCTCGACACCGAAGTAGTCGGCAATCTCGACCGTATCCTTCGTCGCAAAGGCCACGGTGAAGGCCTTCGTCTGCTTGACATTGTCCGTCGTCTTGTGCGGCGCGAGGAACAGTGTGATCTCGCCATAGTCCGACTGCGCGCCCCAGGCCGCGTTCATGGCATTCGGCACACCGTTCTCATCGTACGTGCCGATGATGAAGACACCCTCCGGCGCAATGCAGGCCTTCTTGCCCGAAAATTCCTTGCTCATATCGATAACTCCTTTCATTCTTGAATGATTTACTCCTGTATATTTCGCCTTTGCCGGACAAAATCCTGCTTTCCGGCCAGATGGCCACAAGCGCAAAAAAGCCTGCCGCACAAAGCGGCAGACTCCTGCAAATCGATCTTTCCTATCTTTATCACTGCAGCACGGCGGGCAGCCAGGTAGCGAGATCCGGTGCAAGGCACAGGAGCACGATCTCGAGGCCCATGATGATGGCAAACGGCACGGAGCCCTGGATAATCTGGCCAATCGTGCTATCGGGGCTGATGCCCTTGATGACGAAGAGGTTCATGCCGACCGGCGGCGTTATGAGGGCCAGCTCCATGTTGATGAGCATGACGACGTTGAACCAGATGAGGTCGAAGCCGAGCGACTTGACGATTGGGTAGAGCATCGGCAGCGTGATGAGGATGATGGAGACCGTCTCGAGGACGCAGCCGAGGGCCAGGAGCACGATGTTGATGCCGATGAAGACGAGCCAGCGGCTGACCTGCGCGTCCGTCACAAGTGCCATCAGCGCCTGCGGTGCCTGCAGCGCCGTCAGGATGAAGCCGAAGAGCATCGCGCCGATCATGATGGCGAAGATCATCGAGGTCGTCTTGACCGTGTCCGTGAGGATCTCGCCCATGTCGCGCAGTTTCACCGTGCGGTAGACGAAGAACGTGATGATGAGGCTGTAGAACGTGCCGACGGCAGCAGCCTCGGTCGGCGTGAACAGGCCCGTGTAAATGCCGCCGACGACGAGGATCGGCAGGAAGAGGCCCCAGATGTTCTCCTTGAGGATGGCCCAGCGCTCCTGCCAGCTCGCGGCTGCCTGGCGCTCCATGTGGCGGCAGCGGAAGACGAGGTAGCAGATGAAGAAGAACGTCATGAGGACACCCGGCACGATGCCCGAGAGGAAGAGCTTGCCGACCGACTCCCCCGTGATGGAACCGTAGAGGATCATCGGGATGCTCGGCGGGATCAGGATGCCGAGCGTGCCGCCCGCGGCGACAGCGCCGAGGACCGTCGTGCGCTCATAGCCGCGCTTGAGCATCTCCGGGATGGCCATGGCGCCGATCGTCACGGCCGTCGCCACGCTCGAGCCCGATATCGCGGCAAAGATTGCGCAGGCGAAGATTGTCGCGACGCCGATGCCGCCCGGCAGATGGCCGAGCCACTTGCTGCCGAGCTCGAAGAGGCCGTTGCCGACCTTGCCCTTGAGCAGGATCTCGCTCATGAGGATGTAGAGCGGCACGGCGACGAGCACGAAGTCGTCGAGCGTCTTATAGGCGATGACCGGAATCTGCGTGAAGGCCGCAGGCCCGCCGAGGAAGAACAGCATGCCGAGCACGCCGCCAAGCATGAGCACGAAGGCCACGGGCATGCCGAGCGCAAACAGCGCTAAGATGATGATCGTATAGACAGCAGACATTCAGCGCACCTTCCCTTCTGGCTTCTCTGGCTTTGACTCCTCTGCCGGCGTCAATGGCAGGCGCAGCAGCTCGAAGAGGAAGCGGCGCGCGAGCTCGCCGAGCAGCAGGAAGGAGCCGAGCACGAGCGCGAACTGCGGGATGAAGAGCGGAAAGCGCAGGATGGACGGCGACAGTTTATGGTAGACGTACGACGAGGTCACGAGGTCCATGCTCTCCGTCATGAAGATCAGGAAGAGCAGGAATGAGATCACGTTGATCCCCATGTCGAGCTTGCGCTTCGTCTCCGGCGCCAGGCGTCCCGCGAAAATGTCGACGCGCACGTGCGCGTTGTCGCGGAAGGCGACGGCGAGGCCGAGGAAGCCCGCGATGATGATGGCGTACGTCGCGACCTCGAGCACCCATTCCGTCGGCGAGTGGAAGAAGTCGCGCACGATGATCTCGTAGCAGATGATCAGGGCAGTGAGCAGCAGCAGGCAGCCAGCCAGGACAGCTGCCGCATGCGTGATCTTGCCGAGAATGCGGTCATAGAGCAAAACAATATCTTTGAATGACATGAACTCCGCTCCCTTTCTCAATTTCTTTCATATTCTATATTCCCATTCTATATTCCAAATTTCAGTTTTCGCTCATTGGTCGGCTGCCAGGCACTGATCGACGAGCTGGCGGCCGAGGTCGCCCATCTTGCGGATGAAGTTCTCGCGGACCGGCATCGTCGCCTCCTGCCACTTCGGGATGTCCTCTGGCGGGATCTCGTAGACCTCCATGCCCGCATCGCGGAGCTTCTCCATGCAGCTGCGGTCTTCCTGGCGCGTCTGCTCACGCAGCTCATCGCGCGTCTCCTTCGCGCATTCCTCGACGATCTGCTTCTGCTCATCCGTCAGGCGGTCCCAGGAGCCGCTGTTGACGGCGAGCACGAATTCGCAGTAAGCGTGGTTCGTCATCGTGAGATACTTGGCGACCTCGTAGATCTTGCGCTGGTACATGGCCGTCGTGCCGGACGTCTGGCCGTCGATCGTGCCGCGCTGCATGGCCATGTAGACCTCGCTCGAGCTCATCGTGACCGGCGAAGCGCCGAGCGCCTTGATCGTCTCAGCCGGGATCTGGCCGTAACCGCGCAGTTGCAGGCCCTTGAAGTCCTCCGGCTCTTTGAGTGGGCGCTGGTTGTTGCAGAACTGCACGTAGCCGTAGTCGACCCAGATCAGCGGATGGACGCCCTTGCGCTCCATCTCGCTCGTCAGCGTGCGGCCGAGGCTGCCGTCCATCGCACGGCCGACGGCCTCGTAGCTGTTCAGCAGGAACGGCACATCGAGCACGTTGAGCGCCGGCACGACCGTCGTCCACATCGCCGTGGAGTTCAGGCCCATGTCGAGGCCGCCCGCCATGATGGCATCGTTCATGCTCTTGTCCGTGTAGAGCTGTCCAGCCGGATACGTCGTGATCTTGATGGAGCCATTCGAGCGCTCATTGACGCGCTGCGCAAAGCGCTCCATGCCCTGCGACAGGTAGTGGTCCTGCGGCAGATGGTAGGCGAGCTTGAGCTCGACAGGTCCACCCTGAGCGGCCTGATGTTCGCGCGCCATCTTGCCAAGCCCGCAGCCCGACAGCAGCAGGGAACAGCCAACCATAATAGACAACAAGCAGATAATTCCTTTTCTTCCCCAATTCCTCATTGCATCTGTACACCTCCAAAAAACAAACGCACTTCAATAATAGATGATTGTATAAATCCGTACGTTTCTCTGTAATGTTTGATGGACCCTAGTGTACACTTATTGAATACAAAATGCAAGCGAAACGCCAATAAAAAAATCTTGTGAAAAATCACATTGCCATGAATCATCTGTTTGATGCGGGCACAAAAAAGCAGCCACCTGCTCTTTGCAGATGGCTGCCCTTCTCATTGCCGTATTTACATCAGCGCGCGATTGACCCGTGAGGGATCAGCCCGCATAGGCCAGGACGACCTTGAGGACGTCCTGCGCGATGCTCTTCTCCTCGACGATGGACCAGTAGTGCGTGTCATCCTCGTAGATGTCGCCCGACTCTGGAGCGTTCTTCTGCTCGAGGATGTACCAGGCGCCGCGGCCCGTGTTGTACCAGAACTTGTAGACGTACGGATACGTCTTGTTCTTGATGTTGTCCGTGTAGTAGACGCCGACATTGATGTGCTCCGCATCCGGGCGGTAGACCGTCGAAGTGTCGACGACGTACTTCTCGTCGACATGCTGCTCATACGCCGTGACATAAGCCGCCGAGCAGGCCGTCGGGACGTAGATGGCCGCGACCGCTGCGACGAGCATCGCCAGGAATCGTAACTTCATGCTCTTCATGAAACTTCCTTCTTTCTCATGGGATATTCCCCGTATTCTAACGCTTCTAGTATACAAGTCCAGCCATTAAAATACAAGTATTCCCAAGCAAAAAGCCCCTCGTCAAAGGGGCTTTGAAGCGCGGCAGCGCCAATCAGATCTTGAGCATGAACACCTTGTCGCCGGTGTCTCCCTCCGTGCCTTTCTTAGAACTGTCCTTCACGAGGACCAGCACCTGATTGCCCTCGTAGGGCATCATCTGGACATCGTTCTGGCCGTCGAACAGTTTGTCGGCCTTGATGCGGTCGACGAAGGAGCCATCTTTCTTGTTGAAGATGTTGAGCTGGCGGATATTGCCGTCGAAGACAAGGAGGTAGTCATCCGTGACGGCAACATCAAAGGCGCTGGCCAGATAGCCCGGCTTCCGGCCGGGGGCATGCTTGCGCCCGATGACGTACGCCTGCGTGCCGTCCAGGCTGTAGGCGGCGACAGCACCGACGCTCATCTTGCCGTCCAGGGTGCTGCCGAACAGGTAGGCATGCTGGCCATCGCAGACCAGACCGCTCGGCGTCGTGAGCAGTTCGTCGCGCTCTTCCGGGATGACCGTGCCAATCTCCTGCGAGACCTTGCCGTCAGCGATGGCATAGCGCACGACAGCCCGCGCGTTGTAGAACGATACGGCTTCATCCTTGCCCGGGACGCCGACCATGCCGCGGACGTCCTTATCGTAGAACGGCCGGCTCGTCCCATCCGCGGCGACGGCCATGACCTTGTACTTCGCATCGGTGTAGAGCAGGTCCTTGCCATCGTTGGAGAGGAAGCTCTTTTCCGGCACGTCCTTGACGAATTCCGCATTCGTGACCTTGAGGCTGTCGTCCTCGAGCTTCGCCTCGAGGATGGTCCCCGTGTTGGCATTGCGGATGTAGATCGTCTCCCCGATCTTCGTCATGGCGCCGGTGCGGTGGAAGGACTTCGTGATGGTGATCTTGTCGGCGTTCGTGAGCTTGGCCAAGGAAAGCTCCCTGCCCTGCTCCAATTTCACCGTCTCATAGTTCAGGGTGATCTTGGGCTTCTGTGGCTCTGGTTCCTTCGGCGTATCAGGACCTGCTCCGCAGCCGAGCACGAGCGCGGCGGTCAGCAGGCCGGTCAGCAGGGCAGCGGCGAATTGCGGCTTCTTCATGGTCATCCTCCCTTTCTTCTCTTCAATCTCTTACATCACGATTCTTTCTTGGCTTTTGGCTGGCGCTTGACCTGTGTGTAGAGGAAGGTGTCGTTGCTGTCGACGAGCGAGAAGCTTTCCTCATCGAGGTAGGCGTCGGCCTTGCTTGCCTGGTGCACATTGCTCATGCCGGCGATCAGGATATAGCGCACGAGAAAAGCGGCGCCGAGTGCCAGCACGAAGGAAATCCCTAGAATCTTTGCGGTCATGAAGAGCCCCCCTTACGTCATGAAATACTGCACGATGAAGTACAGCACCGGCCAGAACACGGCGAGTGCGATGGCCGGGTAAAGCCACGACTTGCGCTTGTCGACGGGCAGGCTGCCAACGAACTTGCCCGTCTGCCCGTTCATCATGAAGGTGTAGGGCTTGCCCTCGTAGCGCGTCGTCAGGATCCAGACGGGCAGCATCGCGTAGGAGATTGCGGCGCTCTCGCGCAGGAAGGACGGGTCGCCCTCGATGGAGCAGCGGTCGTACCCTTTGACGGTCTTCTGCAGGGCATCGACAGCAGTCGCGCGCATGCGCGCATCGGCGCGCGGGATGCTCTCCTCCGCATCGACATCGTACTTGTCGGCCAGATGGCCCGTGAAGTAGGCCGCGGAGAACGGCATGAGCTCCGCGTAGTCGAACGGCTCGATGCTGTCCATGTAGGCGTCGTCCATGCGCTCGCTGCCGTCGACGGGGATGCGCACGAAGTGCATCGAGCCCGCGCGCTCGCACTGGTAGACGCTCGTCTCCGTGATGATCTCATCCGCCGTCTCGCGGCGCACATCGTTCTCCGCGCGGAAATTGGCCCGCGCGAAGACATCGGCATCGAAGAGCCAGAACGGCACGTACATCGCCTGGATGTCCTTCGTGCGGTTGGCTCCGGCGAAGCCATCGGGCAGCAGGTACTTGCCCTTGTAAAAGGCCTGCAGCGCCTCCTGCGCCTCTTTTTTCGTCTTCTTGAACGGCAGGATGAAGTCCGGCTTCACCATGCCCTCGAACTTCGCCGGCATCATGTTGGGGCTGCCGCAGTAGGCGCACTCCGTCGCCATCGTATTGCCGTCGGAGACGAGCTCCGCGCCGCACGCCGAGCAGGTCTGCATGACCATGGCGCCGCTCTCCTCCGGCGACCACTCGCCGCCCGCTGCGGCCGTATCGAATTCGGCTTCTCTTGTTTCGGCCGCGCGCCTCGCGGCTTCCTGCTCCCGCGCGAACATCGCCTCGATGGCCGCGATCTCGAACTCGGTGCCGCAGTACTCGCAGCTGACCGTATCGCGCCCCGGCAGGAAGGAAAGCGGCGCACCGCATCTCGGGCATTTATAGCTGACTGACGTCTCGGCCACGATACTCACCTTCTTTTCTCTATCACATGTCTAGTGCATATCTAGATGATCCACTTCACTGTCTGTCGCCCTCATCGAACGGATCGCCGCACTCGGGGCAGAACTTCGGCGGATGCTTCGGGTCCTTCGGCTCCCAGCCGCACTTGTCGCAGCGGTAGAGCGGCTCGTCCGCCGGCTTCTTCGCGCCGCACTCCATGCAGAACTTGCCCTTGTTGACCGTGCCACAGCTGCAGGTCCAGCCATCAGAGGCGGGTTTTGGCTGCGGCTTGCCACACTCCTCGCAGAACTTGCCCGCATTGCCCGCATGGCCGCACGAGCAGGTCCAGCCCGTCTGTGCCTGCGGCGGCGGTGTCTGCTGTGGTGGCGTTGCCTGCGGTGCCGGCGGTGTCAGCGGATTGCCCTGTGCGGGAGCGCCCTGGCCGAATGCCCCCATCGCACCGGCTCCCATCTGCCCGGCCATGCCCATGCCCATGAAGCCGAAGGCACCGCCCATGCCGGCCTCATTGCCGGCCGCCGTGCGCATCGCATCGGCCGTCGCCGTCGCCAGACGCCCGGCGCGCATATCGGGATTGCTCATGATCGCACTGTCCTGGATCTCCTTGATGCGGCGCTCATCTTCTTCCTCGGCCTTGACCGACGAGACGCCGAACGAGACGATCTCAATGCCGCGCTTCTTGCCCCAGTCCTCCGAGAGTTCCTCACTGAGCTCGTTGCGGATATCCTTCGTGTAGTTGATGAGCTGCGTGTAGCGGATGCCCTTGGCCGCGATGCGCCCGAAGGCCGGCTGCAGGGCCGTCAGCAGCTCACTCTTGAGCTGCGAGTCGATCTCCGAGCGCTCGTAGACCGTGTCGATGTTGCTGCAGACATTCGTGTAGAACAGGATGGGGTTTGCGATGCGGTAGCTGTACTCGCCGAAACAGCGGATGTTGACGTTCAGCATGTACGGTCCGATCATCGTCTCAAACTGGATGGACTGCGGCGTGCCGTACTTGTTGCCCATGATCTCCTTCGTGTTGAAGTAGTAGACGCGCTGATCCTTCGGCGCATCGCCGCCAAATGTGAAGCGCTTGCCCATATTGCGGAAGACGGCCTTGAGATCACTTGCCAGGTCGCCGCCAAAGACGGTCGGCTCCGTCGAGCTGTCGTAGATGTACTCGCCCGGCTCGGCGCAGATCTCGACGACCTTGCCCTGCTCGACGATCATCATGCACTGGCCCTCATTAACGACGATGACCGACCCCTTCGTGATGATATTGTCCTCGCCCGAGGTGTTGGAACTCCTGCCCCGCGAACTCGTGCGCTTCTGTCCCTTTGCGGCCAGCGTGTCCTTGTCGAGACTGTCACAGTAGAGGAATTCTTTCCACTGATCGGCCATGACGCCATCTGCCGCGCCCATTGCTGCCTTGATAAGACCCATGATGATCCTCCTTTTCTAACCATTCAGAACGACTCAGAACAACGGCTCAGAATGCGACCTGCGGAACTTCCTTCGCCTTCTCCTCCGCCCGGAACTGCGGAAGCGGCCGCATGCCCATCATGTCGGCGAAGATCGTTCCCGGGAATGTCTGTATCTTGATGTTGTAGAAACGGATTGCCTCATTGTAGTCCATGCGCGCGACGGCGATGCGGTTCTCCGTGCCGCTGATCTCGCGCATGAGCTCTGTGAACTGCGTGTTTGCCTTGAGGTCCGGATAATTCTCTGAGATGGCAATGAGCTTGCCGAGCGCACCTGTGAGTTCCGCATCGGCTGCGCCGAGCTCTTCCGGCGAGCCGGCATTCATGAGCCTTGCGCGCGCATCCGTGACGGCCTTGATCTGAGCTTCTTCATGCTTCATGTATCCCTTGACCGTGTTGACGAGATTCGGGATGAGGTCAGCCCGACGCTGCATCTGGTTCTCCACCTGACCGTAAGCCGCATCGACATTGAGCCGCGCGCTCTTCACCGAGTTGTACTGATACCCGAGGAACAGGCAGAAGACGAGGAACAGGCCGACTAAGATCGTTCCACCTTTCATATATATCCTCCTTCCTGGCTTCCTGATTTCCTGACGCCCAACCGGACGCCTCATTGCTGTTGCAATCCTGTATTCTCCGCGGACTTTGCCGCTTTACCATCCACCCGAGGCACCGCCGCCGCCACTGCGGCCGCCGCCATAGGAGCCGCCAGAACTGCCCGAACCACCGGAGCGATAGCGCCCGCTCTCGTCGTCGCCCGACTGCCCTGCTCTCTTGCCGCCACCCGAATCCGAAAATAGGCGGCCAGATGACAGGAGATCCAGGATGCCCTTCAGTGTGCCCCAGACCGCGTAGACGAGCAGCGCGATGAGGCCGAAGAAGATAGCCGCGCCGAGTAAGACGCCCCAGAATGGTTCTTCCGCCACATCCTTGACATTCTCGGGGACTTCAGCACCGTACTCTTCATACGCCTTCTGCGTGAGTTTTGCATAGGCCGTGACAATGGCTTCGGAGTAGTTCTCACTCTTGAAGTCCGCTTTCATGCCGTCGAGCACAGAGCCCGCATAGCCATCGGTGATGGCGCCCTCTAGGCCATAGCCGACCTCGATGCGGAACTTACGGTCCTCCTTGGCGATGAGCAGCAGCACGCCGTTGTTCTGCTCGGCATTGCCGATGCCCCAGTCGCGAAAGAGCGTTGTCGCGTATTCCTCGATGGAAGCACCATCAAGAGAGGGGATGGTCACGACGACAACCTGAGCGCCCGTCGCCGCATCAAGCCCCCTGCCCATCTCCGCGATCTTGGCCGCGTCCTCCGCCGTTATCATCCCGGTCGTATCGACGCTGTACACCAGCGAGGACGGCTTCGGCAGGACGGCCGGTGCCGCCAGCGCGACCGATGCCAATGCGATGAGCAGCAACCAGAAGATACCAACCACATAGCAGCGTCTGTCCAACACGCTTCGTTTGTCCATCGTTCTCATCCCCTTTCGCTTCCAGTATACGGCACGGGATGTGCCCACCGTACTGTACAAAATGACAGGTAAGCACAAAAAAGAAGCTGCCAGAAGCAGCTTCTTGAAGTGCAGCAGGGATTCAGGGCGCAGGCTCCGACGCACGGCCTGGCGCTGGCATGGTGAGCGCGAGGGAAAACGACGGCTGTGGCGCAATCGTCAGGCGCGCGTCGAGCGACTTGGCGCGCCGGATGATGGCCGAGAGGCCGCCGCCCGGGTGGAAGGTCGGCGGCGCACCGCAGCCGTTGTCGGCGATGCGGATGCCCGCCTCGCCCACCTTCACCTCGATGACGTCGGCATGGCCGTGGCAGATGGCATTCGTCGCCGCCTCGCGCAGGACCTCTACGAAAGCGAGCGCCACCGTGCGCCGCTCGGGAAGCTTGCCCATGAGTCGGACCGTCACGCCGAAGGCTTCGTACGCCCGGACGAGGTCCTGCAGGAGCTCCTGCGGCGATTCTTCCTCAAGCCAGATTTCCTCGAGCACCATGTCGACCGTGGGCACGAGCTTGGCCGCTTCTAGAGGCTCCGGTGCGGTAAGCAGGCGCTGCAGCATGCTGATGCGGCTGCCCATGATGTCGTGCACGCGAACGCGCACCGTCTCGAGCGTCCTGCGGCGTTCCTCCTCGATGGCCGACTGCAGCAGGCGCTTCGTCTCCTCGGCCTGCGCGGCGAGCACGGCGTTCTTCGCCTCGAGCTCCCGCGTGACGGCGTCGAGCTCCGTCACGTCCGAGGCCGTGATCTCGAAGCTGCCGCGCTCCGCACGGCCCGGCATGGCCTTGCGCCGCAAGAGCCAGGCGCTGTGCCGGAAGCGGAAGAGCAGCGTCCCCTGCGCCTCGTCAAAGATGTGCCGGTCCCCCTGCTGGGCCATCTCCCTGAGTCTCTGCCAGAACGCTTCGGCGTCGCGGCTATGGCCGCCGACTGTCCCCTCCATGAAGTCGAGCATGCAAAGGTTCGCCAGGACGATGCGGCCATCGCCGTGCGCGAAGAGGATGCCTTCCGGCAGGGTGTCGAGCCCCTCGCGGACCCACTCGCGCACAGCGGGCCGCGCGTGATGCCAGGCGAGACCTGCGCGCAGCACCAGCAAGAGCGACGCCAGCGCGATGCCCCACGGGAGGCCTGCGGCGCCGAAGTCCAGCAGCACGGCCGCGAGCAGCAGGCTGGCACGCAGCAGACCGCGCTTCGTGACGGCATCCAGCCGCAGCTGGTAGAGGCTCAGCAGGATCAGGCACGAGGCAGCGGCGAGCAGCACGATGTGCGCATAGAGGAAGAACGGCGCCTCCTCATTGCCGGCGGCCCGCTCGCGCAGCTTGAAGCAACTCAGCAATAGATCCGAGCTCAGCAGCACGGCCACGCCCTCGCTCCAGACCGAGACTGCCCTAGAGCTGCGCACATAGGCCGCGCACAGGCCAAAGGCAGAGGTGATGGCCGCGAGGAAGGCGGGCAGCAGGCAGAGGATCGCCGTGTATCCGCTCATCATTTCACCTCCTCCGTCAGGCTGCAGTCGACCGACACGGCATAGCCAAGGTCCTTGACGGCGATTTGGCTCGCCGCATGGCCTTCGTGCCAGAGCGCCTGCCAGCGCACCAGCCACGCGCCCTGCTGCTCGACGAGAAAGGTCACGCGCGCCTCGGCCATCGTCACGTAGATGTCCTCCGCCGCCCGGCTGCGCGCCGCCTCCGCGAGGAAGGTCGTCAGCGCATCGAAGGCCAGCAGGGCCGTCTGTGCCGGCATCTCATCCGGCAGTTTCCAGTCAATCGCCACATGCAGGCGGAACGCGCGCAGCGCCGAGCAGATCTCCGACGAGGCCATCTCGAGGTCCTCAAGCGCGATGCGGCCGCTCTCCTCGCTCTTGAGGAAGAGCCCGCAGCGCTTCTTCGTGTACGTCGCGAGCAGGTTGAGCTTGTGGACCGCATGCTTTTGCGCCTCTCCCTCCGTCTTCAAGATTTCCTCGCGAAACTCGCGGAAGTACGGACGGAGGCCCTTGAGCAGCGATTCGACCTCCTCGCGCAGGCGGTCCTGCATCATCTGTGCCGCCCGCTCGCGCCGCTTTGGTGCCTCGCGCTCCAGATAGCGGCGCCTGCGCGCCAGCGCCCGGTTTGCCTGTGCGAGGATGCGCTGCCGCTCGCGCAGCAGATGCATGTCCTCGTACCAGACGAGCGTGCCGCCGCCCGGCACCTTCATCTTGGAAATGCGGTAGTCCTTCCGCTCCGCTTCCCCGCCGGGCACCGCCTTCGAGACGAGGCGCGCCCGCCCCTTTTCATCGAGCAGCATGAGGCCGGGCGATGCCTCGCGGAAGAACGATTCGTGCTCGTCGTTCGACGGCATGAGGCCCGTCTGCAGGCAGAGTTCGAGCAGCAGCAGGAAGAAGCCCGTCGTCGTGAAGGTGACGTCGATGCGCACGAGGGGCAGGAAATTGTAGAAGATGGAGTAAGCGAGGAACAGGCAGCAGAGGGCGACGGGCAGGACCATCTGCAGGCGCCAGATCTTCTGCAGGCCGGCCTTGACCCAGAGGATGGCGAGCGCCGCAAAGACCTCGAGGAACCAGATGACCCAGTAAGCGTAAGCGCCCCACTCCAGTTTCTCCTCCCATTCGCCGCCCTCGCGTTCTTGTGGGAACGAGAAGACCTGCTCATGCCAGTCGTTCGTCAGGATGGCGGCAGCCAGCACGAGGTTCAAGAGCAGCAGCGCCAAAAGATGCGGCGGCATCCTGCGCGCGACGGCATCGCGGTCCGCCACGTGCGCGATCCAGAGCAGGGCGACGGGCAGGGCCGCCCGGAAGACGTAGTAGAGATACCAGAATGCATTGATCAGGCCATCGCCCGCATCCGGTACAGGCTCGAGCATGTACTTCAGCAGGCGCACGGACTGCCAGGCGAGCAGCGCAGCGACGAGCAGGCGGACGGCCCGGCGCGCGCCGCGGTACAAGAAGCGCGCCCGCAGCGCTTCGCCCCAGAGCAGCGTCACAGCCGGCATGAAGGCATAGGCAAGATGGCGCAGCCACGTCATTTCCATGCACACACTCCCCTTCCTGATGGTCCCAGCTTCTCAACGATTTTCTTTCGCTGTAATACATGATAGAATGATAATAAAATGATTTGAACAGGTACCGCACCATAGTCGACACACAACCAAGGACCAAAGAATAAAGGAGATCACCATGATTGCGACGACAAAGCGGGCGCGCATCCTCGCGGGATGCCTGGCCCTGCTCTCTGCAGCCCCCATCCCCGCCGCTGCCGCCAAAGTACAGCAGGATTCCACAAAATCCGTGAAATCAGAAACAGCTCCCGAAATGGAACAGGAAACCGAGATCATCGACCGTCTGGAGAAGGCCGATGCGAGACACTCCTATCCGCGGCTCACACTGCACGGCGACTACCGCTTCCTCTACGGCAAGGGCCGCTTCCATGCAAGCTTGCCGGACAGGCGGACCGGCACGCTGCGCCGCACTGACCAGGCCGTCTTCCGCGCCGAGCGCCGCCTGCGCCTCTTTCCCTTCATCGAGACGAGTCCCGGGACGAGCATCCGCACGATGCTCGAGGACAAGCGCGACAGCAAGGACGAGTCGCGCAACAAGCACCTGACGCTCTCGCGCCTCTACCTGCAGCACGAGAACCCCCACACGAAGATCGAGGTGGGCCGCTTCAACTACTACCTCATGGACGGCAGCATCATCGACAAACGCATCGACGGCCTGCGCTTCCGCACGGGCGATACCGACCGGCCACAGGGCAGCCTGACCGTCTTCGTCGGCCGCACGACAGGCGAGCCAGATGAACAGAAAGACGGCATCTCCGTGCTCTGGAAGAAAGCGCTCGGCAAACTTGATGCCAGTGCCGCCTATCTCGATTTCCGCCAGCGCCAGGACCTGCCAGCAAGCGAGCCAAGACTCCGCGCACTCGGCCTGCCTGCCGGCCGCATCGGCCAGGGCTTCGACCGGCAGCGCATCGCCTCGCTTGCGGCCAAGTACCATCCCACATCGAAATGGCAGCTCGGGCTCGAGCTGCTGCAAGCAGACGGGCGCCATTATGCCGACGCCTATCGAGAGCGCGAGGGCGGCTTCGTCGCGCTCGTGCAGTACGGCGAGCTGGACGAGCGGAAGGCCGGCAGCTTCGCGAGCTGGCTCCGCTACTACGACCAGCCCTCCGCCTCCGTCCTCTACCCGACGATGGACGCCGACGCCGGCTTCTTCCGGCGCGAGGGCTTCCGCGGCTGGGGTGCCCGCACCGACTACGTCATCACGCCGGGCCTCGTCTGCGCCGTCGAGGGCTTCCGCCTCGAGAACCGGCGCGAGAACCCCCTGCTGCGCCGCATGCACGAGTACATCCTCGGCACGAGCATCACCGCCTACTTCTGACGCATGACGCAGCGCCAAAAGTGCGTTTTAGGTACATCCCGAAGTGCGTTCTAGACGTAAAGTGCGTTCTAGGTACACTCGGTACATCAGGGCATGGCGGTGTCGTCGCGTTCGCATTCGTTCTGTGTCTCCATGCTCGTCAGGCCCTTCTCGGCCGCCTCCACGGCAAGGCCGACGATGCTCTTGTGGCCCGTCTTCTCGAGCATGTTAGCGATGTGGAAATTGACCGTGCGCTTCGCGATGCCCAGCCGCGCCGCGATCTCCTCGCGCGAGAGGCTCTGGCAGATGAGCTGCAGGATCTCGAGCTCGCGCTCCGTCAGGCTGGCCTCCGCCGCACCGAACGTATCCCGACCGCGGATGACGGGGAATACGTGCTCGCCCGCCATCGTCCGCCGTATGCAGTCGAGGAACGCCTCCCCTGACGCTTCCTTGTAGATGAAGCTGTCCGCGCCAGCGTCCTTCGCCCAGCCGACAAAGGCGAGCTCCGACATGCCCGTCATCATGACGACGCGGATCTCTGGAAAGCGCTCTTTGAGGCGGCGGCAGATGCGGATGCCGCTCGTGCGGCTCTCCATGCAGATGTCCATGAGCACGAGGTCCGGCCGGTAGCGCAGGCACGCCTCCTCCGCCAGCTCCGCCAAGGCGCAGGTCGCACAGACAGCGATGTCCGGCGCCGGTTCAAAGATCTTCCTGAGTCCTTCCAAAAGGATTTTCTGGTCATCCACGAGCAGGATATCAATCATCGCGCTCCCTCCCATTTCATCGTGTTTTCTCTATTGTATCATAGAGCTGCATGGGAAAGAAGCACACGTTGCACCTAAAACGCACTTTACAAAATATAGTTTCGCAGATGTATGGTATAATAAAACGACACTACCACGAAAGGACTTGATTCTCTGAATAAGAAATACCTCTACCTGCTCGCTGCTGCGCATCTGAGCAATGACATCAACACGGGTTCGCTGCCGGCGCTGCTGCCGTTCTTCGTAAGCTTCTACGGCATGGACTACACGGCCATCGCGGGCCTGATGTTTGCTTCTTCGTTCCTGAGCTCCGTCATCCAGCCGCTGTTCGGCTATCTGGCCGACAAGGGCTCGCGCCAGTGGTTCATGGCCGTCGGCGTCTTCTTTGCCGGCACCTCGCTGGCCATCACGGGCTTCGTCTCCGACTACTGGCTGATCTTCGCTGCGGTCACAGTCATGGGTATCGCGACCTCCATCTTCCATCCGGAGGCCGCCCGCTGCGTCAACGGCGTCTCGCAGGGCGCGCGCGGCAAGGGCATGAGCATCTTCAGCGTCGGCGGCAACGGTGGTTTCGGCTTCGGCCCGCTGCTCGCCGTCTTCCTCGTCACGACGTTCGGCATGCACGGCCTCGCTTTCTACGGCATCACCGCCGCCTGCATGAGCCTCCTGCTGCTCCTCGCTATCCCGCATCTGCGGCGCGCTATCGAGGCCAATGCGAGTGCAGCAGCCGAGGCGGCCAACGCCAAACAGACGAGCAGCAGCCCCGCCGCAATGAATGACTGGCATGCCTTCGGCCGCCTCTTCTTCGTCATCCTCTTCCGCTCGACGGTCTTCACTGGCATCTCGAGCTTCCTGCCGCTCTTCTGCATCCAGGTGCTCGGCTCGAGCGAGGCCATCGGCTCGATGACGCTCTCCATCATCAGCATCGCAGGCGTCGCCGCCACGCTCTTCGGCGGCTGGTTCGCCGACCGCCACGGCTACCGCAGGACACTGCGGCTCGGCAGCGTCCTGCTCGTCCCGTTCCTCGCCATCGCCATCTTCTCCCATAGCATCTACGCTGTCTACGCCATGCTGCTGCCGATGAGCTTTGCCATGCTCGCGCCGTACTCCTCCTTCGTCGTCCTCGGCCAGGAATACCTCGCCAAGAACATCGGCTTCGCCTCCGGTGTCACGCTCGGCATCTCGATGAGCATCGGCGGCATCATCGCCCCCGCCCTCGGCCACTACGCCGACACCTACGGCCTCACCGCCGTCATGGGCCTGCTCGTCCTCATCGCCGCCATCTGCGCCGGCGCCACCTTCCTGCTGCCCGCCAAGAAACAGACCAGCTGAGCACAGATTACAGCCCAAGCATGCAAAAAAGCCGTTTCTCACAAAGAGAAACGGCTTTTCGATTGTCCAGATGGGTATGGCCTGTTGGCTCAGAGGCCAGCTTCCTCGCGCAGGACGGCTGCCTTGTCCGTATGCTCCCACGGCAAGTCGACATCGGTGCGGCCGAAGTGGCCGTAAGCTGCGGTCTGCTTGTAGATTGGACGGCGCAGGTCGAGCATCTTGATGATGCCGGCCGGGCGCAGGTCGAAGTGCTTCTTGACGAGAGCCTCGATCGTGTCCTCGTCGACCTTGTTGGTGCCGAAGGTGTCGACCATGATGGAGACCGGATGGGCGACGCCGATGGCGTAGGCCAGCTGGATCTCGCAGCGGTCAGCGAGGCCGGCAGCGACGATGTTCTTGGCGACGTAGCGCGCTGCATAGGCTGCGCTGCGGTCGACCTTCGTGGGGTCTTTGCCCGAGAATGCACCGCCGCCATGGCGTGCCCAGCCGCCGTACGTGTCGACGATGATCTTGCGGCCCGTCAGGCCCGAATCGCCCTGCGGGCCGCCGATGACAAACTTGCCCGTCGGATTGACGAGAATCTTCGTCTCGTCCGTCAGCAGCTCAGCCGGGACGACGGCCTTGATGACGTGCTCGATGAGGTCTTTGCGGATCTTGGCGAGCTCCACATCTTCATCGTGCTGCGTCGAGATGACGATCGTGTCGACAGCAACCGGCTTGCCATCTTCGTAGAGCACCGTGACCTGCGTCTTGCCGTCCGGGCGCAGGTACGAAAGCGTGCCGTCCTTGCGGACCTCTGCGAGGCGGCGTGCAAGGCGGTGTGCAAGCGCGATGGTCAGCGGCATGTACTCTTCCGTCTCGTTCGTCGCATAGCCGAACATCATGCCCTGGTCGCCTGCGCCGATGGCGTCTTCGACATCCATGTCGCCCTCGCGCGCCTCGAGCGCCTTGTCGACGCCCTGCGCGATGTCCGGCGACTGCTCGTCGAGCGAGACGAGGATGCCGCAGGTGTCGGCATCAAAGCCGTACTTGGCACGCGTGTAGCCGATCTCGCGCACCGTCTCGCGAATGATCTTCGGGATATCGACGTAGCAGTTCGTCGAGACCTCGCCGACGACGTGGACCTGGCCCGTCGTCACGAGCGTCTCGCAGGCCACGCGGCCGTTCGGGTCCTGTGCGAGGATGGCATCGAGGATGCTGTCCGAGATCTGGTCGGCCATCTTATCCGGATGACCTTCCGTGACCGATTCCGAGGTGAATAACATGCGTTTCTTGCTCAAAAGAGAAACCTCCTTTTCATTCAAACCATACGTAATTTTACGAGTCTACTCCATTTCAAGTCGGACTCACGAGCTCGCAGCCCTTCCCTTTTTCCTGCATAAAAAGGAGCTCTCTATAAAAAGAGAGCTCTTTATCGCACTCTCATCTTATAGGCCGGACCTAAAGGAATTGGCACCGTTTTGACGAAGTCAATGGTTGCCGCGGTTTCATCGGGCCAGTCCCTCCGCCGCTCTGGATGTGAGTTCACTATTCTGCTTGATGTATTCATCATACCGCATCTGCATAGCGCATGTCAAGAGAAAAATGAAGCGGATTCATTTTTCTTTCTCGTCGCGGAATTCGCGGATGACGACCTTCTCGGCCTGGTCGATCGTGCTGAGCTGCACGCTGACGACCTCATGTGAGGACGTCGGCACGTTCTTGCCGACGAAGTCCGCGCGGATCGGCAGCTCGCGGTGGCCGCGGTCGACGAGCACAGCCAGCTGGATGGCCTTCGGGCGCCCCATATCGATGATGGCATCGAGAGCCGCGCGGATCGTGCGGCCCGTGTAGAGCACGTCGTCGACGAGCACGATGGTCTTGTCCGTGATGTCGACAGGCAGTTCCGTCTGATGGACAATTGGCTGATACGAGAGGGACGAGAGATCATCGCGGTAGAGCGTGATGTCGAGGACGCCGACCGGCGGCTTCTTGCCCTCGATATGTTCGATATTGGCAGCGATGCGCTCCGCGATCGGCACGCCGCGCGTGCGGATGCCCACGATGACGATGTTGTCCACTCCCTTGTTGCGCTCGACAATCTCATGCGAGATGCGCGTGAGGGCGCGGCGGATTCCCTCGGAATCCATGATGACGGTCTTATCGGTCAATACTGGCATAGAAATCCCTCCCAAAATAAATCAAACTTCCATCAGTTATCGATTATCGGCAGTCGACTGTCAGCGCTGGAATTTGGCGCGCAGTGCCTTGAGTATCTTCTCCATATCCTCGGGCAGCGGCGCCGTGAAGGTCATGACCTCGCGCGTGCGCGGATGGGTCAGCGTGAGCTGCAGGGAGTGCAGCGCCTGGCCCTTGATGGCAAACGGGCAGGCCTTGCGCGGCCCGTACTTGGGGTCGCCGAGGACGGGATGCCCGATGCTCGCCATGTGCACGCGGATCTGATGCGTGCGCCCCGTCTCCAGGCGGCACTCGACGAGCGTGTAGTCGCCGAAGCGCTCGAGCACGCGGAAGTGCGTGACGGCCGGCTTGCCATGCTCATGGACGATGGCCATCTTCTTGCGATCCGTCGGGTGACGGCCGATGTCCCCCTTGATGACACCGGCCTCCTCGCGGATGTTGCCGCAGACGATGGCCCGGTAGATGCGGTGCGCCGCCTTCGTGCGGATCTGCTCCGCGAGGTCGAGATGCGCCGCATCGTTCTTGGCGGCGACCATGACGCCTGAGGTGTCCTTGTCGAGGCGGTGGACGATGCCCGGGCGGATCTCGCCGTTGATGCCGGAGAGGTCCTTGCAGTGGTAGAGCAGCGCGTTGACGAGCGTCCCCGTGTAGATGCCCGTGGCCGGATGCACGACCATGCCGCGCGCCTTGTTGACGACGATGATGTCGCTGTCCTCATAGAGGATGTCGAGCGGGATATCCTCCGGCAGGATCTCGACGGGCTTCGCCTCGGGCAGGTGGAAGGTGACTTCCTCCCCTGCCTGCAGCTTGTAGTTCGCCTTGCGCACGCGGCCAGCGACGAGCGCCTGCCCCTCCGCGATGACCTTCTGGACATGCGCGCGCGAGAGCGCGGGTTCCATGCGCGTGAGGAAGCGGTCGAGGCGCTCGCCGTCCTGGTCTGCTGTATACACTTTCGTAGAATCTGACATATTCACTCATCCATTCCTTTCCGCATCGTTTTATCATTCACGCTCATTCATGCGGAACAATATGGCAAAAATCATGCCCGCAACGCCGAGCACGATCGCGATGTCGGCCACATTGAAGACCGGCCAGATGCGGAAATCGAAGAAGTCGATGACGAGGCCCTGGCGGATGCGGTCGATGAGGTTGCCCACGGCGCCCGCGAGCATGGCGACGCAGCCGTAGTAGAACGCGGCGGGCTCCTTCTTGAGCCGCCTGTGATAGGCGAGAAAGGCGAGGATCAGCGCCGCTGCCGCGAGGACGAAGAACCAGCGCGCCTGTGGCAGCATGCCAAAGGCAGCGCCCGGGTTCAGCACATAGGTGATGTGAAAGATATGCGGCACGACGGGCAGGCTCTCCCCCGGCAGGAAGACGGTGCTGATGGCGTACTTCGTCAGCTGGTCGACGGCGAGGATCAGGGCAAATAATGCAAGCGCCATGCGTCGTCTCAGCCTTTCTGCACGGCGCCATCTGCTGCGGCAGCACCCTGCTGCGGTGCAGCATCCTGTGCGGCAGGTGCCTCGGCCTTCGCCTCCTGCTGCGGCTCAGCGCTCTGCTGGCGCGGCAGGCGGTCGATGGCATCGTGGAGCACGGCGAGCTCCGACTCGAGCGCGGCCTTGATCTGGTAGAGGAACTGCGACTTGGCCTCGACGAGGCGGCAGTACTCGACCGTAGCCGACTTGACCTGATGGTCAGCAGCCTCGACCATCTGGCGCGCCGAGATCTCGGCGTCGCGGCGCATGTTCTGGCACTCCTTGGCCGTGCTCTCACGCAGGTTCTCGGCGTGCTGCTTGGCCGTGTCCGTGACCTCGTTGGCCGTCTTCTGCGCGATCAGCAGCGTCTCCTTGAGGTTGTTCTCGAGCTTCTGGTACTGCGCATTGTCCTTCTTCATGCGGGAGAGCTCTTCCTTGAGGTTGTCGTTCTCGCGGAAGAGTTTCTCGTAGTCGTTGACGACCTGGTCGAGGAAGTCATCGATCTCATCTTCGTTGTAGCCGCGGAAGCTGCGCTTGAATTCTTTGTTGTGGATATCGAGTGGTGTAAGCAAAATCAAGATCTCCCATCTATATGATTCTGTATGAATCTATGTGATTCTCATATGTGCCGGCAATGAAACAAGGCACCGGTCAGATATAGCGCTTGAGCACGACGACGGTGCGGCCCTTCTTCGTCTGGCCGCGCACCTCGGCGACCTCGAGGCGGCCGCGGCCGCGCATCGAGATGATGTCGCCCTCTTTGACCGTCTGCGAGGCGCTCTTGACGGGCTGCCAGTTGAGCTTCATCTTGTCGGCAGCGATGTCGGCGGCCGCGCGGCTCCGCGACGAGCCGAAGCCCGAGGCGGCGATTGAGTCGATGCGCAGCGAAGCGACGGTCGCGCGGATTTCCTTGCAACGCTCTTCGCGCGGCGCGATGCCTGCTAGGTCGGCCATCTCACAGCTGACGCCGACGGCACCGATCTTCGTGAGGTTCTGGAGCAGGTACTCCGCCATCTTGCTGTCGCAGAGGATGCGCACGGAGTCAGCCGTCACCAGAAGGTCGCCGAGGCGGTCGCGCTCGATGCCGAGGCCCATCAGGGCGCCGAGCACATCGCGGTGGCTCAGGCGCGCGAACTGGCCGTTCCACGAAGCCTTGAGGCAGGCGATGTCAAAGCCAGAGGGCGTGCCCGCAAAATCCTCGTGGATGTACATCGCGCGCGCCCGCTCGGCTCCCTGGTAGCCGCCGCCGAAATCGACGCGCAGCCCCGGGTAGTTGGCCGCCACCGTCTCGGCGATCTCCTGCCCGTACGGGTCGAGAAAGCCGCTCAGGCGGAATTTCTGGCTGCGCTGCACGGCCTCTGCGAGGTCGACGAGCTTGACGACCGTCTCCTCACCTTCCGTGCCCTTGTAGAACCGTATGAGTTTTTCTTTCTGTTCACTTGCCATATCTGCTTCTCTTACTTCTTTCCTAATTCCCTGGACTTCTCGGTCGCAGCGAGTACCGCATCAATCAGCGCGCCGCGCAGGCCGCGATTCTCGAGCACGCGCACGCCGGCAATCGTCGTGCCGGCCGGGCTCGTGACCTGGTCGCGCAGGACATCGGGATGCTTGCCCGTCTCGAGCACCATCTTGGCGGCGCCGTAGACAGTCTGCGCTGCCAAGAGCGTCGCCGCATCGCGCTTGAGTCCCGCCGCCACGCCGCCGTCCGACAGCGCGTCGATGAGCAGGAAGACGTACGCCGGGCCGCTGCCCGAGAGGCCCGTCACGGCATCCATCGCCGACTCTGCGACTTCGACGGCCCGTCCTGCTGCCGACAGCAGCTCGGAAACGACGGCCGCCTCAGTCCGGCCCGCACGCGTGCCGCAGGCGAAGGCCGACATGCCGGCGCCGACGGAGAGCGGCGTGTTCGGCATGATGCGCACGACGGGCTGCTCGGCAAACGACGCCTCGAGCACATCGAGCGTCAAGCCCGCGACGATAGAGAGGATCAGCGTCTTGCTGCCGACCTTGTCCTTTACCTCGGCGATGGCCTTGTCCGCGACCTGCGGCTTGACCGCGAGGAAGAGGACGTCGACATCCCCGACAAACGAATCCGCGCCGACACTCGCGTGGATGCCGTACTGCTCAGCGAGCTGCTGGCAGCGCGCTTCCTTGTGGTCGGATACGTAGATGTCCGACGGGCTGACCGTGCCCTGCACGATGCCGGCGACGATGGCCTCTGCCATTGCGCCGCCGCCGATGAAACCGACGCGCAAATCCATGCTCATAGAAAAGCCCCCTATATCCCTGATTGTATTCCTGCTTACTTCTTGAGCCAGGGCATCTCTGCCGACACCTTGCGCTCCTCTTCCGTGTACGTCACATTGACGTTGCTCGGCGCGCAGAGGAAGACGTTGTGGCCGACCTTCTTGATCTCACCGTTCAGGGCATACGTCGTGCCGCTGATGAAGTCGATGATGCGCTTGGCCGACTCCGCATCCGTGTGCTCGAAATTGATGACGACCGGCTTGCGCTCGCGCAGGTTGTTCGCGACCTGCTGCGCGTCGTCAAACGTCTTCGGCTCGATGATGATGACTTTCATCTGTGCGGCTACGACATTCTCGCGGACCGATGCACCAGAATGAAGATTGACTACATTGCTCGTCTCTTTCTCCTGATGATCTCGATTGTTCCCCAACGCTTCTTCCTCCTTCTGCTCTGCGGCGCGCCTCTGGTTGCGCTCGCGTTCCTTCTCTTCTTCTTCGGCCAAGGCCAGCTTCTCGTCCTCATCCGGGTCCGAGATACCGAACTTGCCACAAATCTTATCGATCACATTCATCTGAAACACCCCTCAAAATCTCTTATGTATCCCCTAGTACTGACGCGGGCCGAAGATGGCCGTCCCCACGCGGACGATGTTGGCCCCTTCCTCTACCGCGATCTGGTAATCGTGTGTCATACCCATCGATAAATAGGATATATTCGCGGTCTTGAAGGGAATCTCCTTTACCTGCTGGAAAATTTCATACATCTCGTGGAACAAAGGGCGGCACTCTTCGACATCTGCGTAGTTCGGCGCGATGCACATGAGGCCGCGCAGGCGAAGGTTCGGCAGTGCATCGACGAGGTCGAGGAGCGGACGCAGGTCCTCCTTGTAGATGCCCGACTTGCTGTCCTCCTTCGCGAGGTTGACCTGCACGAGGATGTCCTGGCACTTGCCGATCTTGCCCGCCTCCTTGTCGAGGGCGCGCGCGAGATGCTCCGAATCGACGGAGTGGATCAGGCTGAAGTACTTGACGGCCTGCTTTGCCTTGTTGGTCTGCAGGTGGCCGATGAGGTGCCAGGTGACATCGCGATCGAGGATATCGAATTTGCTCTTGGCCTCCTGGATGCGGTTCTCACCGATGTCAGTGGCACCGGCATCGATGGCCTCGCGCATGGCCTCGACATCATGATTCTTCGTGACGGCGACGAGCTTCACGGGCGCATCCTTCGGCACGCGCGTGCGGCGCGCCATGGCTTCTTTTATGTGTTGTTCGACTTGATGGAGATTTTCTGCAATCATGAGACTTCCCCCGTTTGTTTATGTGGATATGAAATGATGATACCGTGGCATGGTGAAAGACACCTGCGCTCTCAGGCGGGGCGCAGGGCGATGACGGCCCCGAGGCGCCCCGTCCTGCCGCCGTCTGCGCGATAGGAGAAGAAGTCCTCGTGGTGGCAGGCGGTGCAAGTGCGCGCTTCGTCGATGTGCTCCGGCAGGACGCCGGCCTCCTCGAGCTGCAAACGATTGGCCGCCCAGAGGCTCAGATGCGTGCCGCCCTCTTCGTTGGGATGCGAGAAGAGCTCGGCGTCATGGCCCGGGAACGCATCTTTAAACTGCTGCTCGACCTCAGGGCCGATCTCGTAGCAGCACGGGCCGATGGAAGGCCCGATGGCCGTGAGCAGTTCCTCTGGCCGCGTGCCGAACTCCTGCTGCATGCGCAGGACGGTCTTGGCAGCGATGCGGCGCACCGTGCCCTTCCAACCGCCGTGCGCGATGCCCACCGCGCGGTGGACCGGATCGAGAAACAGGATGGGCGTGCAGTCCGCAAAGCAGAGAAGCAGCGGCAGGCCCGGCTCATCCGTGATCAGGGCATCCGTCTGCGCGATGGAGTCTGCATACGAGAGCGCGCCGCGGCCAGCCTCCCTGCTGCCGACGCGCGCGATGGCCTCGCCGTGCACCTGCTCCGGCGTCACGAGCTGCGAAGCGTCGAGCCCGAGGGCCGCGAGGTAGCGGCGGCGGTTCGCGATGACGGCCGCGGGGTCATCCCCGACGTGGAGCCCGAGGTCGAGCGACGCCCAGGGCGCTTCACTCACGCCGCCACTGCGGCACGAGAGACCATGAACGGCAATCTCCTCCGGGAATGAGGAGAACTGGCCGCTGTAGACATGATAGACTGGATCGATCTCAATCAGAGAAAAGCTCATCGAAACACCTCCAAGAGCAAGAAATGCAAGAAACGCAAAGAATCAGCAGACACCGCAGCGGTGGCAGCCCTCAAAGCACGGGATTGTCGGCTTTAGTGCCTCCGCCCGCTTGAGTTCTTCATAAAGGTACGCCTTCTTGAAGCCCATGTCGAGACGCTCCCACGGGAAGAGTTCCGACTCTGGCCGCTTGCGGTAGAGATAGAACGCAGGGTCTAGGTGCAGTTCCTTCAGCGCGCGCTTGAAAGCCTTGCTGCCGCCGAGCTCATGTGCGCGCATGAGAGCTGCGCCGACGCGGCGGTCGCCGCGCGAGAGCACGCCCTGGATGTAGGCCTCCTTGGGCGACTCGATGTTGACGACGACGTGCTTGCGCCGGCGCAGCGTCTTCTCGAGGCGCTTCAGGCGCTTCTCGACGGTCTTGCGGTCCGCCATCGGCTCCCACTGGAACGGCGTGAACGGCTTCGGGATGAAGGGATTGACGGAGAGCGTCAGCGTGCCCTTGCTGCCGCGCTCCTCCATGTAGTCCTTGAGCCGCTCAGCTAGGTCGATGATGGCATCGATGTCCTCCTCTTCCTCGAACGGCAGCCCGACCATGATGTAGAGCCGGAAATTGCGGATGCCGGCCGAGAGGCCGAGGTCCATCGAGTGGAACAGGTGATGTTCCTCGATGCCCTTGTTGATGACGGCGCGCATGCGGTCGCTGCCGGCCTCCGGCGCCATCGTCAGGGTCTTGAGCCCCGACTCTGCCAGCGAGTCGACGAGCTCCTTCGTCACCGAGTCGGCGCGGAACGAGGCGACGGACATCGAAAGGCCCTCGCCGAGGATGTCCTTGCAGAGCGCGTCGATCTCTGGATAGTCGGAGATCGCGGCGCCCATGAGCCCAATGCGCTTGCGGTATTTGAGGGCCTCCTGCACCTCTTCGTTGATGACAGAAAGCGATCGGTTGCGCGGCTTGCGGAAGCAGTAGCCCGCCATGCAGAAGCGGCAGTGACGGCCGCAGCCGCGCGCCGTCTCGATGAGGTAGAAGTTGAACTCCGTGTTGTCCGTGACGACGACCGTGTGCGCCGGATACGCGTCGAGGTCGTGCACCCACTGGCGCGAGACGGCCGCCGGCGCGCCAGAAAGCGGCTCGATGGCCGTCAGATGCCCCTCGTCATCGTAATGATGCTCGTAGAGCGAGGGCACGTAGACGCCCGGCACCTCCGCGAGCTTCTGCAGCAGCTCATTGCGCGGGAGCCCCTCGCGCTTGGCTGCCTGGTAGGCATCCATCAGCGCGGGCATGATGACCTCGCCCTCGCCGATGATGAAGGCATCGAAGATGGCGGCGAGCGGCTCGGGGTTGAACGTCGGGCACGGGCCGCCCGCGACGAGGATGGGGTCTCGCTCACCGCGCTCAGCGGCCCTTGCCTTGACCTTGCCCATCGAGAGGAGCTGCAGGATGTTGAAGTAGTCCATCTCGAACGAGACGGCAAAGCCCAGCACGTCGAAGTCGTAGAGTGGCGACTGCGTCTCCATGCTCATGATTGGCGTGCGCGTATTCACATAGCGCTCGACCTTCGTGCGTTCCGGCAGGAAGACGCGCTCACAGGCCGTGTCGCTACGCTTGTTCAGCAGGTCGTAGATGATGTGGAAGCCGAGATTCGACATGCCGACGAAGTAAGAATTGGGATAGACGAGGGCAAAGCGCGTCCTCGTGCCCACGGGATAGACGTAGTACCCCTGCTCCTCCTGCAGCTGCTTCTTGAGCTCCTGTTTCAATTCCCAATCCAAATCCAGATTCCTCCACTCATTTGTCCAGCTTGTCCGCCTTTTCCGTGTCTTTGTGGCTTTCCTGCTGCGCACGCTGTTTGCGCTGCTGCATGTTCTGCAGTTCCTCGAGGAAGCTCGAGATGTCGGCGAACTTGCGGTAGACCGAGGCAAAGCGGATGTAGGCGACGTCGTCGAAGTCCTTGAGATGCTCCATGACGAGCCGGCCGATGTCCTGCGAGGAGATCTCGCGGTCCATCGTATTGCGGATGTCGCGCTCGATCTCGTTGACGAGATTCAGGATGCGCTCCATGGAGATGTCGCGCTTATCGCACGACCGGATGATGCCGTTGAGGATCTTGTCGCGCTTAAAGACCTCACGGCGGCCATCGTGCTTGATGACCATGAGCGGGAGCTTCTCGACGACTTCGTACGTCGTGAAGCGCTTGCCGCAGGCATTGCACTCGCGGCGCCGGCGGATCGTCATACCGTCATCCGTCGCGCGCGAGTCGATGACGCGGCTGTCTTCGTGTTTACAATAAGGACATCGCATACTTACACCTTCTTTGCCGGTTTTGCCGGCCTCGTCTCTCTGCGCGGGCGCACGAGGCACTTCGGGCCGAAGCCGATGAGGTCCTCGCGATGGACAAGGTGCAGGGCTTTCCGAACGATCTCATGATTCTTCGGCAGCCAGTACTGCATGAGTGCCCGCTGCATTCTCTTCTCTTCATAGCTCTTGGCCGAGTAGACCTTCTCGCCCGTCATCGGGTCTATCCCCGTGTACCACATGCAGGTCGACAGCGTGCCCGGCGTCGGGATGAAGTCCTGCACCTGCTGCGGATGGTAGCCCATGTCGCGGATGAACTCCGCGAGCTCGACGGCGTCGCTGAGCTCTGAGCCCGGATGGCTCGACATGAAGTACGGCACGAGGTACTGCTTCTTGCCGAGGCGCTCGTTCATGCGGCGGAATTTCTCGACGAAGCGCAGGTAGACGGCGCGGTTCGACTTGCCCATGAGGCGCGTCACGCGGTCCGAGATGTGCTCCGGCGCAATCTTGAGCTGGCCGCTGACGTGATACTTGCAGAGCTCGTAGAGGAAGTCGTCCTTGGCGAGCAGCAGGTAGTCGAAGCGGATGCCGGAGCGCACGAAGACCTTCTTGACGCCCGGCAGGCTGCGCAGCTCGCGCAGCAGCTTGATGTAGTCGCTGTGGTCAGCCACGAGCAGCTTGCACGGCTCCGGCGAGAGGCACGGCTTGCCGCGGCAGGTGCCGCGCTTGAGCTGACCGTCACACGACGTGCGGCGGAAATTGGCCGTCGGGCCGCCGACATCGTGAATGTAGCCCTTGAAGCCCTTCATATGCGTCAAGATCTTCGCCTCGCGGATGAGCGACGCATGGCTGCGGCGCTGGATGATGCGCCCCTCATGCGAGATGATCGCGCAGAAGTTGCAGCCGCCGAAGCAACCGCGCTGCGAGACGAGGCTGAACTGGACTTCCTTGATGGCCGGCACGCCGCCCGCCTTCTCGTAGATGGGATGGTACGTGCGCATGTAGGGCAGATCGTAGACCTCGTCCATCTGCTCCTCCGAGAGCGGCATGGCCGGCGGGTTCTGCACGACACACCACTCGTCGTTCTGCTGCAGGAGCTTCCTGCCGCGGATCGGGTCCTGCTCGAGGTACTCGATCTTGAACGCCTCCGCAAAGGTCTTCTTGTCCTTGCGGACGGCCTCGAAGGAAGGCAGCTCGATGTAGTCCCAGGCGTAATCCTTGTTGGGCACGCGGTAGCAGGTGCCGTGGACGTCCTGGATGTTCGCGACCTCGACGCCCTGCTGCAGGTCAGCGGCAATCTCGAGGATGGCGCGCTCGCCCATGCCGTAGATCAAGAGGTCGGCCTGGCTGTCGACGAGGATGGAGCGGCGGATGGCATTCGACCAGTAATCGTAATGCGCCATGCGCCGCAGGCTCGCCTCGATGCCGCCGATGATGATCGGCACATCGGGATAGAGCTCGCGCAGGCGGTTGCAGTAGACGATCGTCGCGCGTTCCGGCCGGTGGCCGGCCTGGCCGCCCGGCGAATACGCGTCCTCATGGCGGACCTTCTTGGCCGCCGTGAACTTGTTGAGCAGCGAATCCATGTTGCCTGCCGAGACGAGGAAGCCGAGCCGCGGCTTGCCGAGGCGGTCGAAATCCTTCGTACTGTGCCAGTCCGGCTGCGGGATGATGCCGACCTTGTAGCCGTGCTTCTCGAGCAGGCGGCAGATGATGGCCGGGCCGAAGCTCGGATGGTCGACGTAGGCATCGCCCGAGATGAAGACGAAGTCGAGCTCATTCCAGCCGCGCTCCTCCATGTCACGCCGGCAGATCGGTAAGAAGCCCTTCATCAGTTGCCGTCCTTCGTGAAGGTCTTATTGGCAACCTGGCCCGTCTTGCCGGCCGTGCCGAGGTCCTTGCCGTTGACCGAGAACGACACCGCGCCGGCATCGCCCACGCGGACCGTGACCTTGTCCGTGCCCTTCCAGGTCTGGCTGTCACCCTTCTTGAGCGTGCCTTCATAGACAGTCTTGCCATCGGCCTTGACCTCGAGCCAGCAGTCGGCCGTGAAGGTCGCCGTGACCTCGACGCCGTCGTACGTCTTCGGTGCCGGTGCCTCGACCTGCTGCGTCTGCTGCGTGGCCGGCTTCTTGGCGCTGTCGTCGCTTCCCGAGAGCGCATAGACGGCGCCAGCGAGCACGACGAGCACGATGGCCACGATGGCGATGAGCTTGCCATTCGAGCGCTTCGGCTCGTTGAAGTCCTGCGCCGTGAAGCGCGGTGCGGCTGGCTTGCTGGCAGGCGCTTTCTTCGGCTGCTGTTTCGGCTGCGGCTTCACGGCAGTCGCCTTCGGCTGGACCGGTGCCTTGCGCGGCGCTGCCTCCTGCTTCGGAGCGGCCGGCTGCTCCGAAGGCTTCTCAGCCTTCTCAATCGTCTCAGCCTTTGCAGCTTTTTCGGCTTTCTCGACAGGCTTTGCGGCTGGCTGCACAGACGGTGCCGCCGGCTTCTTTGCCTGCGGCTTCTCTGGAGCAGCCTTCGGGGCAGCCGGCTTCTGCTGTGCAGCAGGAGCTGCTCCCTTGTGGCGCTCTGCCGTGAACGCCTGCACGAGCGCATTGGCGTCGAGCTTCAGGAAGTTCGCATAGCTGCGGATGAAGCCCTTCGTGTAGACGTCGCCCGGCAACTCGTCGTACTCGCCCTTCTCGATGTATTCAATGTAGAGGGCACGGATGCTCGTGCCCTTCTCGATATCCTTGTAGGTCAGACCTTGTTTTTCCCGCGCCTCGCGCAGTGTATCTCCTAACATCGTGATTCCTCCTTGAAATGATGTGCTTTGAGCACCTCATCTCATTATACATGATTGTTTTTCTGAAAACAAATTTATGTTGACAAAAAACACAGGCAAGCATCAGACTGCCTGCCTGCGGATATCGTGGGCGGCCTGGCCGAGGGCCTTGGCGAAGGCTTCGACCTCCTCTTCCGTCGTGAAGCGCCCGAGCGTCACGCGGATGGCCTGCGCCGCCTGCTCAGGCGTCTGCCCCATCGCCGTCAGGACGTGCGACGGCTCAAGCGACCCCGCACTGCAGGCGCTGCCCGCTGAGACGGCGAAGCCCATGAGGTCGAGCCGGATGAGCAGCGTCTCGTGGTCGACGCCCTCGATGGCGACATTGAGATTGCCCGGCAACCGATTGTCCTGCGCACCGTTGAGCCGCACGCCCGGGATCTCTTGGAGCAAGGCGAAGAGGTGGTCGCGCAGCGCCTGCAGGCGGCCGCTCTCCTCGTGAAGCTCCGCCGCTGCGATGGCGGCCGCAAAGCCGAGTCCGACGATGCCCGCCGTGTTCTCCGTGCCGGCCCGCAGGCCGCGCTCCTGTGCGCCGCCATAGATCAGCGGCGCGAGCTTGTGGCCGCGGCGCAGGTAGAGTGCACCGACGCCCTTGGGGCCGTAGAGCTTGTGCCCGGAGAGCGAGAGCGCATCGACCTGCCAGTCCTTGACCGAGACGGGGATGTGGCCGACGGCCTGCACGGCGTCCGTATGGAAGAAGACGCCGCGCGCGCGGCAGAGCGCACCGATCGCGGCAATCGGCTCGATGGTGCCGACCTCGTTGTTGGCCGTCATCACGGTGACGAGGAAGGTGTCAGGCCGCAGGGCCTCCTCGACCTGCTCGGGCCGGACGCGGCCCTCTTCGTCGACATCGAGGTACGTCACCTCGATGCCCTGCGGCAGTGCCTCGCAGGCATGCAGCACGGCATGATGCTCGACCTTCGTCGTGATGATGTGGCCGCCGCCATGGCGCAGGGCCGCCTCCGCGAGCGAGCGGATGACCCAGTTGTCGCTCTCGCTGCCGCCGCTCGTGAAGAAGATCTCATCCGGCTCAGCATCGAGTAGAGCGGCGAGCTGGCGCCGCGCCTGGCTTACGGCCTGGCGCGCCGCGCGGCCGGCGGCATAGAGGCTCGAGGGATTGCCGAACTGCTCGCAGAAGTACGGCAGCATCTTCTGGACGACGCGCGCATCGACGGGCGTCGTCGCCGCGTAATCGAGATAGACCGGCTTCATCGCGCGCACCCCACCTTCTTTGCCTGTTCCGGATGGTCGGTGCAGAGGTCGTAGAGCGTGATGTGGTTGAGGACGTTGCTGATGCTGTCGCAGACCTTCTCCCAGACGCCGCGCGTCACACAGGCGCAGGCACGGTCGCACGGCTGCTCCGCCGACTCGGCACTCGTCAGCAGGCAGTCGACGAGCGCGATTGGCCCCTCGACCGTCGTGATGATCTCGCCAATCGTGATCTCCTTCGGGTCGCGCGCGAGCATGTAGCCGCCCTGCGCGCCGCGCACGCTCTTGACGATGCCGGCCCGGCGCAGCGGTGCCATGAGCTGTTCGAGATAATTCTCCGAAAGTCCCTGGCTCGTCGCGATGCTCTTCAGGGACACAGCGCCCTCACCGTAGCGGAGTGCGAGCTCGTAGAGCGCCGTCACACTGTATCTTCCTTTCGTCGATATCTTCATGATGCACCTCATATCTAGAATGAAACGGAATCCCGAGTGAATCCCTAGGATTTATATATGACAATATAGCAGAAATACCCCCTGCTGTCAAAAGCGCTCGGGCCAGCACTTCCTGAGGTAGTCGTGCAGCACTTTCTCGCGGCCGATGTCCGTCGGCTCGTAGTAATGCGCCGTGCGGATCTTGTCGGGCAGGTAGTCCTGTGCTTCGAAGTGATTGGGGTAATCATGCGGATAACGGTACGACTGTCCGTGACCGAGCGCCGCCGCCCCCTTGTAGTGCGCGTCGCGCAGGTGCTTCGGCACCGTGCCGCAGTCCTTCGTCCGCACGTCCTTGAGCGCCGCGTCGATGCCGAGGTAGGCCGCGTTGCTCTTCGGCGCCGAGGCGATGTAGGTCACGGCCTGCGCGAGCGTGATGCGCGCCTCCGGCATGCCGACGAACTGCACGGCCTCAGCCGCTGCCATCGCGAGCGGCAGCGCCATCGGGTCGGCATTGCCGACATCTTCCGACGCGCAGATGACGATGCGCCGCGCGATGAACTTGACGTCCTCGCCGGCTGCGAGCATGCGCGCGAGGTAGTGGAGCGCGGCATCAGGGTCGCTGCCGCGCATGCTCTTGATGAAGGCCGAGGCGGTATCGTAGTGGTTGTCGCCCGTCTTGTCGTAGCGCTGCACGCGCTCGCCCGTAATCTCCTCGAGCATGTCCAAGGTGACCGTGCCGCCCGTCGTCGGCAGCATCGCCGCCGCACCTTCGAGCAGGTTGAGCGCCATGCGGGCATCGCCGCCCGCGATCTGCGCCATCGCCAGCAGCACCTCATCCGGCACCTCGACGTGCTGGCCGCCGAGGCCGCGCTCCTCATCCCGGATTGCCCGGCGCAGGACATCGACGAGCTGCGCGTCCGTCAGCTGGTAGAGCCGCACGATGCGCACGCGCGAGAGCAAGGCATGGTTGACCTCGAAGAAGGGATTCTCCGTCGTCGCACCGATGAGGATGAGCCGGCCGTCCTCGACGTAGGGCAGCAGCACATCCTGCTGGCTCTTGTTGAAGCGGTGGATCTCGTCGATGAAGACGATCGTGCGGCGCTGGTAGTAGCGGCGCGCCTCATCCGCCTCCTTGACGATGCGCCGCAGGTCGCTGATGCCCGCCGAGACCGCATTGAGCTTCTCGAACGCGCTGTCCGTCATCGCGGCAATCATCTGCGCGAGCGTCGTCTTGCCCGTGCCCGGCGGTCCGTAGAAGATGATGGACGGGATCTGGTCCATCTCGATCATGCGACGCAGGAAGTGGCCGCGCCCGACCGCCTCCTGCTGGCCGATGAATTCGTCGAAATTGCGCGGGCGCATGCGGCGCGCGAGCGGCTCAAACGTCCGCATGGCCCCGCCGCCCGCAGTGCTCCCACTCTGCCTGCCGCCGCTTTTGCAGCGCGGGTCCGCGGGCGGCTCAGCAAAGAGATCCAAGCTCTCTTTATCGTTATCCATGCACGTCACCGTCCCGTCGAACCGAAGCCGCCCCGGCGCACTTCACCCTCGCCGGCCACATCGCCGTCGGCCGTCAGGTACTTCATGAAGATGCCCTGCGCGATGCGCTCGCCGCCCTCGATCTCCACGGGTTCCTTGCCTCGGTTCCAGAGCGCGATGAAGATGTGGCCCTCGTTCGCTTCATTATTATAATAATCCGCATCGACGATGCCCACGTGGTTGGCGAGCATGAGGCCGCGCTTGATGGCGAGGCTCGAGCGGATGTGGATGGTCAGCACCTCATCGCTCTGCATGTACGCCTTGAGTCCCGTCGGCACCATCGCCATCTGTCCCGGTTCGATGACGACCGTGCGCGCTGCCTGCAGGTCGTAGCCGGCACTTGCCGCCGTCTTGCGCTGCGGCAGCTCGATGCCGCGGCCCTGATACTTCGATACGACCTCAAATCCCCTCGTTTTCATCTCATTCATCCTTTCGCTGATTGATCTTCTATATTGATATGGCACGCCTGCCAGATGACAAAAGGCCCTTCCCATCAGACGTGGAAGGACCTTCAAGAATCATGGTGTTTCAGGCATTCTCCGATTTCTTATCCGGATGATCGGCGCCAAACGTCCCTGCAATCGGGTGTGCCGGCGTGATTGTCGAGATGGCATGCTTGTAGACCATCTGTTGCTTACCCATGACATCGAGCACGACCGTGAAATTATCAAAACCGCGCACACTGCCCTTGATCTGGAAACCATTGACCAGATGGATGGTCACGGGAACATTCTCCTTGCGGACCTGATTGAGGAAACTGTCCTGCAGATTGATCACCTTATTCGGCATAAAACTCCACCTTTCTCCTGTTCTCAATTTCTCGCTGGACCCAAGAAATGGATCCAGTCGGGCTGCCAGCAAAGCGCACAGCAGTCCGCCAGATGATTGCTCATCTTTTATCTTAATTCGCTCATTCTTGCAAAAATCCTGCCATATCCGTCAAAATCATGCGCAAAAGTTCAGACTGCGTCTGATTTTCCGGCTCATACCAGTGGATGTAGGGCATCTTGCGGTACCAGGTCAGCTGGCGCTTGGCGAAATGGCGCGTGCCCACCTTGATGGCCTCCACGGCTTCCTCGCGCGTGATCTCACCAGCAAGATAGGCCGCCATCTCCTTGTAGCCGATGCCCTTCATCGCGGGCATCTCGCGCGTGACGCCGCTCGCGAGCAGGCCGCGCACCTCCTGCTCGAGGCCCGCCGCCATCATGAGGTCGACGCGCTCGTTGATGCGCGCGTAGAGCGCTTCGCGTGCCCAGCGCAGGCCGATGACGAAGGCATCGTAGTAGAGGCGCGCCTGCATGTCTTCGGCCGTCTCATCGAATGTCTTCGCGCGCGAGATGGTCTCGCCGAAATGCGCGACTTCGAGCGCGCGGATCACGCGCCGCGGATTCTTGAGGTCGACAGAGACCGCCGCCACGGGGTCCTCCTGGCGGAGCAGGGCCGCGACCGCCTCAAGGCCTTCGCGCGCGGCAAGATCCTTCATCTGCTGGCGGAAGGCCGCGTGCTCCCCCGTCTCATTGAACTGATAGTCCTCGAGCAGGGCCTTGATGTAGAGGCCCGTGCCGCCGGCAAGGATGGGCACCCTGCCCTGCGCATTGAGGCGGTGGATGATGGCCTTGGCCTGCTGCTGGAAGAGCGGCACGCTGTAGGGCTCATCGGGATTGCAGATGTCGATGAGGTGATGCGCGACGCCCTGCCGCTCCGCCTCGGTCGGCTTGGCCGCGCCGATGTCGAAGCCGCGGTAGACGAGCATCGAGTCACCGGACAGGATTTCCGTCCGAAGCGCCTTCGCGAGCTCGACGGAGAGCGCCGTCTTGCCCGAAGCCGTCGGCCCGAGGATGACGATGAGCTTCTCGCGCCTCGCCCTTGCGGATGATGCGGGTGACACAGGCTCCATCAGAGTACCCGTTTCCCGCCCGGCTCGACGATGTGGACTTCTGCGCGCGACATCGCCTCCGTGATCTCCTTATAGTGGCGCACGTCCTGATTGATGATGGGCCACGTGTTGTAATGGATGGGGATGACGTGGCGCACATTGAGAAGCTGTGCGGCGAGCGCGGCGTCCTCGAGGCCCATCGTGTAGTTGTCGCCGATTGGCAGCAAGGCGTAGTCGAGCGGATCCTTCTGACCGATGAGCTCCATGTCGCGGAACAGCGCCGTATCGCCGGCAAAGTAGACGACCTTGCCGCCCATGTAGACGACGAAGCCGCAGGCCACGCCGCCCGCGACGCCCGAACTGTGCTGTGCGAGCGTCATGCGGACCTTGCCGAACGGCAGCGTCAGCGAACCGCCGAGGTTCATCGGGTACTGCTTGAGCCCCGGCGCGCGCTCCTCGCAGAGCGCCAGCACCTCAGGGATCGCGACGATTGCCGCTCCCGTGCGCGCCGCGATCTCCGGCGCATCGCCGAGGTGATCGCCGTGCGCATGGCTGACGAGAATGTAGTCGCATTCCACATCCGCAGCCGCAATGGCGGCCTTCGGGTTGCCCGTCAGGAATGGGTCGAAGAGCACCTTATAAGTCCCGTCATCCAGCAGGAAACAGGAATGACTGTAGTAGGTAAACGTGAGCATCCGTTCCAACTCCTTTCAATCGTCTAATGTCTAGCATCATGTGCATTATCTTGCCCGCGCCCTGCGGGCATGCTATGCTTATATTGATTACAATGATTATAGCATACAAGTCTGATGAAATCGAGGTCTTACCATGAGCATATCCACGAGCATATCCACGAACCGATCCATGCCAAGGGAATCCGCTCTGTGCACGGCGCATGCTCAGGCCAAGGCGAGCTGCCTGCAGCTGCCGCAGCTGCGCCTGCAGGGGCCACTCGCCTGTTTCCAAGATGCCTGCCTGCTCGTCGTCGGCGGCCGCGCGCCTGAAGCAGCGTGGCTCCGCGAAGCAGCGAAGGGCCGCGAAGTCTGGGCCGTCGACCACGGGCTCGACGCCTGCCTCGCCGCCGACATCCGGCCGCAGCGACTGATCGGCGACGGCGACAGCGCTGCGCCCGCCGCCTGGCAGCTCGCCAAAGAGCAGCACATCCCAATTGAGCAGTTCCCCGTCGAGAAAGACGACACAGACACGCAGCTAGCGCTGAAGCTCGCCCGCGAGGCTGGCTTCCCCGCCGCTATCGTCACAGGAGCATTCGGTGGACGCTTCGACCACGCGCTCTCAACCGTGACGAGCTGCGCCTTCGCGCCACTGCCCTGCCTGCTTGCCGACGAGCGCGAGACTCTTCTCTTCGTGCACGGCAGCGAAACGCTCCGCTGCTGGCCCACCGAGGCGCCGAAGGCCATCTCCCTGCTGCCCTTCACGCCGCGCTGCGAGGGCGTCAATCTCACGGGCACGCACTGGCCGCTCGCAGATGCCACACTGGAAGCGCGCAGCATGCGCGCCATCAGCAATGTGCTCGAGCCGGGCAGCACATCGCTGACCCTCTCGCTCACAAGAGGCCTGCTCGGCCTCTACTTCGTCTGGCGCGAGTGAATAAGCAACCGCCTCAGGCAAAATGGCGCTGGCGCACAGCTTCGTAGAGCACGACAGCAGACGACACGCCGACATTCAGGGACTCCGCTTCGCCGTACATCGGGATGTAGACCTTTTCTGCCGCCGCGAGCAATTCCTCTGAGACGCCGCCCCCCTCATTGCCGAACGCGATCAGCGAGCCCTTGCCAAAGTCCACGGCGAAGTGCGGCTTCGCCTGTTCGTCGAGCGCCGTCGCCAAGAGCTGGCAGCCCGCCGCCTGCGCAAAGACGGCGACTTCTTCCGCGCTGACGTCCGTCACGACGGGCAGGTGAAAGAGCGAGCCCATCGTCGCGCGCACGGTCTTGTCGCTGAAGACATCGACCGAGCCCTTCGTCAGGATGACACCGTCGGCGCCGACCGCATCGGCCGTGCGGATGATCGTGCCCGCATTGCCGGGATCCTGCACGCCGTCGAGCACGACGAGCAACGGTTTTCTTGCCGCAGCCTGCTGCAGATGTTCTGCCATCTGAGGCAGGCTTTTCTTCTGCTGCTCCGCGACGAGGAAGATGCCCTGCGGCGTATCCGTCGCGGCGACCTTCTTTGCTAGAGCCGCACCAATCTCGTAGAGCGGGCACTTTGCCTGCAGCGCTTCGACGAGAGCCCTGCCGCGCTCCTTCTCCACGAGCTCTGCCGTATAGAGGCCGAAGCGAATGGCCCAGCCCGACGCTGCCGCCATCTCTGCGAGGCGCACGCCCTCGATGCGGAACAGCCCTTCCTTCGCGCGGTGCTTGCGCAGGCGCAGGCTCTCCATGAGCTTGATCTTCTTGTTGGATGCACTGTCGATGAGCATAATTCCTCCTCTATCTGAAAGACTGAAAACGCTTAAACGAAAAGCCCGGCGGGAGCACCTTCGTGCTGCCCGTCGGGCCATAGAATCAAGAATTCACGAATTACTGATTCTCTTTTGCAACAGCTACGAGCTGAGCAAATGCCTTCTCATCGGAGATGGCGAGGTCAGCCAGCATCTTGCGGTTGACTTCAACGCCAGCCTTCGTCAGGCCGTTGATGAGCTTGCTGTAGGAGATACCGTTCGTACGTGCAGCAGCATTGATACGAGCGATCCAGAGGCGACGGAAGTTGCCCTTCTTCGCACGGCGGTCACGACGCGCGTAGTAGAGCGCCTTCATGACGGTCTCGTTTGCTTTCTTGAACTGTTTGCTCTTGGAACCCTTGTAGCCCTTTGCGAGCTTCAGGATCTTCTTATGACGTCTATGTGCAGTCACGCCGACTTTTACTCTTGGCATGTTCTTATCCTCCTAAATATCTATATCGATTGTCCCGCGGATTAGCCGTTCGGGAGCATGTTCTTGACGCGGCCAAAATCAGCGCCAGCTACGAGCGTAGCCTTGCGCAGGTTGCGCTTGCGTTTCGGAGACTTCTTCTCCAGGATGTGGCTCTTGAAAGCCTTGTTGCGTTTGAATTCACCGCTGCCCGTTACAGTAAAGCGTTTTGCGGCAGCTCTGCGAGTCTTAATTTTCGGCATTGCTATTTCCTCCCTTAGTCTGCGTCTTCTGCGACTTCTTTTTCGATGACTTCTGTACCTTCGGTGCAACGATCATCGTCATATTCTTACCCTCAAGTTTGGCGTTGCGCTCGATGGAGACAGCATCTCCAAGGGCGGCAGCCACACGCGAGAGAACTTCCTTGCCGAGCTCCGGATGCGAGAGTTCGCGGCCGCGGAACATGATCGTGACCTTGACCTTGTTCCCTTCCTCGACAAAGCGAAGTGCGTTCTTCAGCTTGACATCGAAGTCATGCTGCTCAATGTTCGGGCGAAGTTTGACCTCTTTGATGTTGATGACCTTCTGCTTCTTCTTGGCTTCCTTCTCCCGTTTCTGCTGTTCATAGCGGTACTTGCCAAAATCCATGATGCGGCAAACCGGCGGCTTCGCCTTCGGCGCAACCTCGACGAGGTCGAGATGCTGCTCCTCTGCCATGCGCAGTGCTTCGCGCGTCGGCATGATGCCGAGCTGTTCACCCGTGGCGCTCGTCACGCGAACTTCGCGGATGTGGATCTGTTCGTTGATTCTTAACGATTCCCTGCTAATAGTGGAAACACCTCCTGATAATCCTGATACGTTATCACGTCTGCAACCTTATAATAGAGAAACAAAAAGGAGGCGGCACAAAGCCACCTCCATTAATTCATACTATAAACCCGGCTGACTGTTCATCATCAGGTGAGAAGCGGTGGCTCCTTCTTGTTGCGTACTCGATGAGTATAACACAGCACAGATACCGTGTCAACCCTCATCTTTCATTTTCTGCAAGCGAATCAGAATTTCTTTGCCTTCGTCGCAATCTGATCCTGCAGGTAGGCGATGAAGTCTTCGACCTTCATCGTCTCGCTCTGCTGCTCGCCGTACTTGCGGACAGCAACCGTGCCATCTGCCATCTCCTGGTCACCGACGACGAGGGAGTACGGCGTCTTGAGCATCTGGCTCTCGCGGATCTTCTTGCCGATCTTCTCGCTGCGGTCATCGACTTCGATGCGCAGGCCGAGGTCGAACATCTTCTTGCGCAGCTCATACGCGTAGTCTGCCTGCTTGTCCGTGATTGGCAGGATGCGTGCCTGCACAGGAGCGAGCCAGGTCGGGAAAGCGCCGGCATAGTTCTCGATGAGGATGCCGATGAAGCGCTCGATGGAACCGTAGACGACGCGGTGCAACATGATCGGGCGATGCTTCTCGCCGTCCTCGCCGACGTACGTCAGGTTGAACTTCTCCGGCATCTGCATGTCGTACTGGATCGTACCGCACTGCCACGTACGGCCGATCGAATCCTTGAGGTGGAAGTCGATCTTCGGGCCGTAGAACGCGCCATCGCCTTCGTTGACGATGTAGTCGAGACCGCGGTGCTCGAGGGCCTTGCGCAGGCCGTTCGTCGCGAGTTCCCAGTCCTCATCCGTGCCCATGGAATCATCCGGGCGCGTCGAGAGCTCGGCGACGTACGTCAGGCCGAACGTGTTGTAGACTTCATCGAAGAGATCGATCGTGTGCTGGATCTCCGCCTCGACCTGATCCGGCGTGACGAAGAGATGCGCATCGTCCTGCGTGAAGTTGCGGACGCGGAACAGGCCGTGGAGCTCGCCGGACTTCTCGTGGCGATGGACGAGGCCGAGCTCGCCGAGGCGCAGCGGCAGATCGCGGTAGCTGTGCTGCTTGGAGTTGTAGACGAGCATGCCGCCTGGGCAGTTCATCGGCTTGATGGCGTAGTCTTCACCGTCGATCTTCGTGAAGTACATGTTCTCTTTGTAGTGATCCCAGTGGCCGGACGTCTCCCAGAGCTGGCGGTTCAGGATGATCGGCGTCTTGATCTCCTGATAGCCATAGCGGCGATGGACATCGCGCCAGTAGTTGATGAGCTCGTTGCGGACGACCATGCCGTTCGGATGGAAGAACGGGAAGCCCGGGCCTTCCTCGTGCAGGCTGAAGAGGTCGAGCTGCTTGCCGAGCTTGCGGTGATCGCGCTTCTTGGCCTCCTCGAGCATGTGGAGGTAGGCATCGAGGTCTGCCTGCTTCTCGAAGGCCGTGCCGTAGATGCGCTGCAGCATCTTGTTGTGCTCATCGCCGCGCCAGTAAGCACCAGCGATACTCATGAGCTTCAGGGCCTTGACCTTGCCCGTCGAGACGACGTGCGGGCCAGCGCAGAGATCCGTGAACTCGCCCTGCGTGTACATCGTGATCTTCTCGCCTTCCGGCAGGTCGTTGATGAGCTCGACCTTGTAGGTCTCGCCCTTCTCCTCGAAGAACTTCAGGGCCTCTTCGCGGCTGACTTCCTTGCGCTCGAGCTTGAGGTTCTCCTTGACGATCTTCTTCATCTCTTTCTCGATGTCCGCAAGATCAGCTTCCGTCAGCTGGCGGTCGATGTCGAAGTCATAGTAGAAGCCATTATCGATAGCTGGTCCGATGGCCAGGCGCACATTCGCGTCCTTGTAGAGGCGCTTGACAGCCTGTGCGAGGATGTGGGATGCCGTGTGGCGCAGGGCCCAGCGGCCGTCCTCATCGTCGAACGTCAGGAACTCGACCTTGCAGTCTTTATCGAGGACGGTCGTGAGGTCCTTCGTCTCGCCGTCCACCTTAGCAGCCAGCACCTTCTTGGCCAGGCTGTTGCTTACCTGTTTCACGAAATCCTGGATGCTGATGCCGGCTTCTGCCTCGCGCACTGCACCGTCTTTCATGGTGATCTTTAACATGATATGCCCTCCTTGAATCTAGGAAAATAAAAAAGCTCCGTCCCTATGAGGGACGAAGCTCTTGCATCGTGGTTCCACCCTGATTGCCGCTCTCCCATAGGCAGAGCAGCCACTCAGCATTTGATAACGGAGAATGTGCTCCGTCCCCGCTTACTCAGCGTTCAGCAGGGAAGCTTGAAAGGGGTAGCTCCGGTACACTCATGAAGCACTCTCAGCAATCGTGCTCCTCTCTGTAAGAGGCATCCTCCGCAGCCATGTCTTTCGCATCGCTTGTCGCTTTTGTCGATGGCTTTATTATATGAGCCTCTCCATCCCTTGTCAACCCATTCTGCATTTTTCTTTTTTCATGGCCCCGTGCCCGTTCCAGCTTGCGCTCGAGCCGATGGCGGTCGACCTTGCCGCGGTCATTGAGCGGCAGCTCGGGCAGGAAGACGATGGCATCGGGCACTTCTACAGGCAGAAGCGAGCGGCGCACGGTGCGGCGGATGTCCGCAGGAGAGGCCCCGCGCGCCGCGACGAGGAAGGCGGCCGCCCCATCGCCGCGGCGTTCTTCGCGCAGGGGCAGCACGGCGGCATCCTCGACCCCTGGCACGGCCTTGAGTAGGAGCTCGAGGCGCAGCGTGCTGATCTTAAACCCTCCCTTGTTGATCCACGCCGCGCGCCTGCCGCCGAAGATCAGCTCGCCACGCGCATTGATTGTGCCCGTGTCCTTGACCGAGAACGGCATGGTGACGCCGCTGATGTGGTACGGCGTCGTGACGTAGATGAGGCCGTCCGCGCCGATCTCGACCGCAATGCCCGGGAACGGCCGGCCGAGGTTGCGGCTGTCGCGGTCGGGGTCATCGCAGATGGCATAGGTGATGTAGTTGAGCTCGCTGGCCCCGTAGTAGAGCAAGATCTCTGCCTGCGGGAATACCGCCTTGAGCCTGCGCAACATCGATGGCGTCAAGAGCTGCGAGCCCGTGAAGATGGTCCGCACGGTAGCGACTGACTCCTTCAGCACCTGCCCCAAGAGCTGCAGCTTCGACGGCACGAGGTAGATGCAGTCCACCGCATGGCGGCGCAGCAAAGCCTCCCAGAGATGGCAGCGCAGCAAGGCGCTCGTCACGACCGTACCGCCCTCATAGAGCACCGAGAGCAGCGCATTCGTATTGCCGGTGAAGCTCAGGCTGCCCTGCAGGAACAGGACGGTCGACTCACAGACATGGAAGACCTCATCCTGCACGGGGAAGAAGCCCGCCCAGCTCCGGTACGTGCGGTAGAGGACCTTCGGCGTGCCCGTCGAGCCCGAGCTCAGAACGCCGAGGATGTCCGGTTCCTCGTGCACCCGCTCCGCGAGCCCCGACGGCTCGAAGAGGGGCGCGCCTTCGCGCGAGCAGTGCCAGATGCCCTGCAGCCCGTTCTCTTTCAAGATGGACTGCACCTCCTCGGCAGAAAGGCCATGGTGCAGCAGGATGGGGCGTGCGCGCACGGCCTGCAGCGCGAGGAAAGCCGTGAACTGGTCGACAAACGTATCGGCCGCCACGAGAACATCGCCGCGGACGCCGAGCGCCATGGCCATGGCCGCCATGCCCGCGACGCGCCGCCAGAGCTCCGCATAGGTGAACGCGCGCTCATCCACGATCAGGGCCTGCTTCTGTGGCCGGCGCTGCGCCTGCCAATAGAGCAGCGCCGCATAGTCGCGCAGATTGGCCTTCTCACACTCGACTGCTCCCTGTTCCATCCTATTCATCCTGACTCCACTCCTCTTCTATCTCTCTGCTCAGCAACATTCCAGCAAGATTGCCTCGCCCATGCCGCCGGCACCGGCGATGGACAGGAGCCCTAAGCCGCCGCCCGCCTGCCGCAGCGATTGCAGCAAGTGCAGGGCTAGGACAGCGCCGGATGCGCCGTACGGATGACCGTAGGCCAGTGCCCCGCCGAGGCGGTTGTAGCGATCCAGATAATCGCCGTGCGCCCGCGCGAACAGCACATCGATGACGGCAAACGCCTCGTTGAACTCGATTGCCGCCAAGTCGTCATAGCGGAGCCCCTGCTGCGCGAGCAGGAAGTCCGCTGTGCGCATGGCGCCGCGCGGGCTCTCCTGCGGATTGCCGCCGCGCGAGGCCGCCGCCACCAGGCGGGCCAGTGGCTTCCACCTTTGGCGGCGTAGGAACGCGTCGCTGGCGAGCAGCAGGAACGCCGCACCGTCGTGAATCGCACAAGCATTGCCCGCATTGAGCAGCGTCCCCGGGCCGAAGTGCGGCGGCAGCCGGTCGAGCAGACGCTGCGTGAGCTGCGGGCGGATTCCCGTATCGCGTGCGCACTCCGGCAGCGGCAGGACGACATCATCGAGCAGGCCTTCCCGCCAGGCCGCGGCCGCCAGGCGATGGCTGCGCAGCACAGCCGCGTCGAGCTCCGCGCGCGTCACCTCCTCCTGCTGCATGACGCGCTCCGCCCCGCGCAGCATGGCATCCTCCGCCAGTTCGCCGGGCGAGAACTGCGCCGTGCGGTAGACACCATCCGGTACAAGAGCGCGGCGTGGGTCGCGCGCATCGTAGACCCGCAAGGGCTGCAGCGAGGCGCTCTCCATGCCGCCGGCCAGGAAGCAGTCTCCCTGACCGCTCGCGATCTTCGCCGCCGCCAGCGAGATGGCCGCGGCCGCAGAAGCGCACTGCATGTCGACCGTGCAGGACGGCACCTCTTCCGGCAGTCCCGCCCTCAGGGCCATGAGCCGCGCGATGTTGCCCCCCGTGCCCACCGCATTGCCCGCGAGCACACCAGAAAGCGCCTCGCCCCCGAGCCCAAGACGCCGCAGCAGGGCGCGGATGACGCGCGCGCCGAGCTCCTCCGGCAGAACATGCGCGAGTGCCCCGCCGCGATGCGCGATGGGCGTGCGCAGCCCCGCCGCAATGAATACCTCTCTCATCGGTTATGCGCCAGCGCCTCGTTGACCTTGACGCCGAGGAAAGCCGCCATCAGGCACTTGATGATATCGCCCGGGATGTAGGGCAGCACCGCCATGACGAGCGCCGCCTCGAGGCTGACGTCCATGACGAGCATCATCGAGATCAGGCCGCCGACATACGTCAATGGGATGCCGATGACGATGTCGACGAGCGCATAGCGCTTGAAGTTCGGTCTCGCCCCCTTGAGCGCGCTAATGATCGGATAGACGACAAGCCAGGCAAAGATGTAGCCGCCCGTCGGGCCGAACAGCTTGCCGAAGCCGGCCGTGCCGCCGACAAAGACCGGCAGGCCGATGCAGCCGAGCAGGACGTAGAGGAAGAGTGCCAGGAACGTCTGCTTCGGCGGCAGGACGAAGGCCGTGACGCCGAGCGCCAGCGTCAGCGCTGTGACCATGCCCGGCGTGAACGGCAGCGGGAAGGAGATATACGCCGTCACGCAGCAGAACGCCACGCAGAGCGCTATCTTGGTCATATCCCTTGCTGTGATTGAAGAAGCCGACATTCGCGAATCCATAGTATTACCCCGTTTCCTAGTTTTCTCTATATTGTACATGTCCCTTATTATAGGATAAGCGTATTTTATTGTCAACAATATCAACATATCTGGTTGACGTATAGCGCAGAGCGGGACACGGATAATGCTTCCAGCGCTTACAGGAGCTGCTGCACGGACAGCTCGATGGTCTCTCCGGCAAAGGATGCACCGCGGAAGCGCAGCTCCGCACGGCGCACCGGCGCGATGCCCTGCAGTGCGGCTTCGAAGATGGCCAGCCCCGGCACAAGCGGCGCCGGCCCCGCATGGAGCGCATTCGTGTCGCCGACAGATTGTACGAAAGCATGGACGGATTCCGCCGAAAAGCAAAGTGATAGCTGTTCCTTTACCGGTGTCCCATCCACAAGCAGCGAGAGTGCCCTGCTCCTGACGCGCTCCCGAGCGGGCGCCGACTTCCCCAGCATCATCGTGACCGTCAGCCGCCCCGATCCATCGGCTGCCACGACCTCCAGCAGACCGTGTTGGTCGCGCAGGACGCGCATCCCGCGCCCTGCCTCATCCTCCCATACCGCCCTGGCAATCAGTGCGCCCTCATAACGCAGCCCCTTCAGCGATGCCGTCATGCGTGCAAGATCACGGAACATGCACATCTCCCCTTTCCTGTTCTTCTGCATCCCCTTCTATGTTGCCGTGCTGCGTTGTACCTTCAATCATATGCCAGATTTGAATGGATTCTGTACTCTGCGGGAAAACAGAGGATCTTCAACGAGGTATTTCTGGCAATAGCGTGCAACGTCCAGATTTTTGCTGGCGATAATCTCGATGATTTTACATTTATCCTTTTCATCTTCAGCTGACATGACGTTACGAAAAGTGTTTTCGAAGGATTCTATGGAGCCATATACGAAGGATGCTGCATAGCCGCGCATCTCGAGCCCTTGGTATCCCGCTTGTCTTGCTGCTTGCAAGCCCTTCTCATATTTCCCATCTTTTATAGCGGCATAGAGAAGCATGTCGCGGCTGATCATGTCTTCGAGCTGTTTCGAGTAAGTACCGGACTCTATAGCAGAATGACAATCATCTATGTAGCTCATATAATAGCCTAACACGATTTTTCGCATGCTGACAGATTTCTTCGTAATAGGCTGGTACCAATTGCAAGTCTCTTCACGCTCTGCATCTGGAACTTTTTGCGCAGATGAATCGATGTGATATCCTGATAATCCTCATCACAATCCACGGCAATCCAATCATCAAAGAAATCTGCTACATTGCTATAATGCTTACATAAAGCATATAAGGGATAATCGGATCCTAAAAGTTGTTTATGGATGTGTTCCGGAGTGATTCCTGCATCCGAAAGACAGATCTGAAAATCCTCATAATCAGCAACAAAATTGGTCAGCATGTAATCCATGATCTTGGCTTCTATTTCTTGAGAAAAGTCATATTCAAAGCCACGGTCATCCAGATTGTTCTTGACTAAGTGCAATGGCATCTTGATGCAGAATGGTCCCGGCCTGACGCTGTACCACTCGCCATCGAGTTCACGGAAGTATCCGTAATCGATGCAGACAATCCGGTCAAACATACAGCGTTCACTATCACCATGATACATTGGGCTGCCGATGGGATTATTTCGCATATATTCGGGAAGAAGGCCATGCTCACTGTGTAGAAATCCGACATCAGAGAGTTGTCCCAGACAAAATAAATCATCTGCCAGCTCATCTGTATCATAGAGCAGAATCATCTTGCCAACACTGCGGAAATATCCGCCATTCCCGCTCCACCCATATTCAATCCGACCATACGGCAAGCGCCGGGCCATGACAGAAACATCCCCCATAGAAAACACCTCACTTAAACAAATGTAGCAGGCCTAGTTTAGAATCTCTTTGGTCCAATCCAAAGCTGTTCGCCATCTCTCACGGATATCTTTTCGCACTCAAATGATATAAGCTGAGAATGCAGTAACTTATAGCTATCTCTTTTCTATAGGCAGTCCCTTTACATACCATTACAGCATTTAAGTTCATCCATCAAAATACTCCGTTTTTGAAAAGCAAACCATAATTATACATATCAATGTTTATGAACTCTTTCTGTACATAGTTTTCAGCAATGGATTTACATTATTTTTCCATTGGTTTAATTTTTTTCTCAATATGTTGTATTTCAACATCTGTAAGATGATACTTTGCATATAATTGTAAATCAATTTGATGAACTGTCCCAGACCAGTTTATATCTGATTCTGTCGTAAAATCTTGAATTGGAATGAATTGATATGTTTTGGCAGTACCATGCTGACTTCCTTTTGCTAAGCTCAGAAGAAATCTTGCAAATTTAGTTGATAAATATTTAGATATATTTTGGCAACCATTAAAATCGAGGTTTAAATCTAACCCTATGGCAATATATGATTCAGAACAAATTGTATTGGGTTCTCCAATAAAGGTATTCAGATTATCGTCGTTAAGTTCTGTCCCAATATTATTAGCATATGGAGTGAACACTTTATAATTTAACGCCCATTCTTTATGCCTAGGGATATCATCATATTCTACATATCCGTATTTCATTTGCTTAATATAACACTTAATAGGGCGCTTCATTTTTGCGCTATTATCTTTAAAAATAGATAATTTAGAAGCATTCCCTTCTATTCCAAAAGGTTGACGTGGAGATACATGTTCAGGCATGAAATTAAAAGTTCTGGATTTTATTTTTGAAATAATTTCAATTCCTCTATAGTCACGAATAAATAAATTTGTTCCAACAGTGCGCATATCACGCATAACATCATTAATTACAGTATCATGTTCATGTGTTATAATATGCACCTTATTATTAGAATTATTATATTCTTTATCTAATAAAAACCAACATACACCGCCACGAATATTAGTGCTAGGAAAGACATCTTCAGGGCTTAGACAATCATGTAAGATTCTTAGATTTTTATCATCTAACATAGCATTGCGAAAATCATCTAATCCTTTACCTCCAGAATACCAACGCGTGGGAATGATAAATGAAGCATACCGAGGAGCTAGTTTTTTAGCTGTTTGGATAAAATATTGATATATAGGTTTAGCACTGGCTTTAGCTCCACCATCCATAATCATATATGGAGGATTACCCACTATTGCATCGAATTTCATATTCCGTCCCTTCTTCCAATATCTACCACTAGAAGCTTTTTCTACAAAACTTTCAGGCTTATTCTGCATGATATTGACAAGATTTTCAAAATAATGTGCATTAATTCTACCTTTTGAATACCCTAATAATGTTCTTTTAGTTATCTGTTTAGCCATAGGCGTATTACATATAACGAATATATTCTTATCAACAGTTTCACGCCAAATACGAGTTTTATCCTCAAAAGTCAATTGATTTTCCTTACCTGATATTTTTTGACGATAAATGCTATAGGTAACGTAGAGAGGGTAGAGTCCTGTCTTAGAATTAATTTCAAGAATCTCGACACCATCTTTATCAAAAATACTTTCAGTTATATCTTCAATCCTGACATATTCTGGTTTCTCTAACGCTGTATCATGCTTGAAATCCCAGAAATTCCAACCTCCGATAGTCGTAGACATATGTAGATTAACGACCTCCCATGGAGTCAGGACTTTTTCCTTATCTGGATTTTTGAAATAGGAAAAAAGCTCACCAATCTTCTTTACTCGTTCCATAGGTTCCATCGTATCTGCTTCCTTAGCGGCATTGCGGATACGTTTACCGGCACCAATAAAAATTTCCTCATCATAATATTTCTGGATTTTTCTAAAATGATCTTTAGTAAAACCATCAGGCATAAATTCTTTCCATGATGAATCATCTACTAACTCTATGAATCTATTAAGCGTTATATCATCATCATATGATACATCTGCTCCAAATACGAGAAGTGGCATACGTATAGAAACACCGCGAAGTACGGCGATAGCATTGGTGCGTTGCTCTTTCAGCTTTTTCAGCTCTTCGAGTTTAGCCTTCTCTTCTGGTGTCAGCTCTTTTTTCCCCTTCTGTTTCTTTTTCAGCCTTTCAAGTTCTTCACGCTTGGCATCGGTAAGGCCTTGATCATTAAGCATGATATCAGATTTCGTCCTCGCCGCCTTGTTTTTCCCGATGATTTTATTCAGATTTTTTAGTATTTCTATATCTGCATCGGACATATTCAGCAAAGCATCCGTATAAAGCCGCGTGTCATCAAAGCCGCTCCTGACAACTCTATCGGCATAAGACCGCTTCAGCTGTTGCAACAGGTTACCAACGTTGTATTCCTTCATCTGGGAACCGGAAATCGATATAACTGAGCAGTAGTTGAGAAACTTACCCATGATTTTCCTATCACTCTGAGTGGTCTTTCCTGCCTTTGAAGAAACTGAAACCGCTGATGCTACCATCTTCAACGTGCGATCGGGAGCAAAATCGAATACATAGGCGACATCCTTTATCCTGCCATCCTTGTTGCAGGGAGATTGCACGCGGAATATCGTCTGGAGATAGTTCGCTGCAGAAGTAGAGTATGAGCCAGCAAGCATGAACACACCTGTCCATTCCTTCACCGTAACTCCGGTGGTCAGCTTTCCACAGGAAAGGGTAATAGTATAGCCAGAGTCACCGGCGTCATTTATAGCATTACGGACGCTCTCAAGTGCGTCACTACTCTCTTCATCATCATTGCCTGCGACATTGACAATATTGAAAAGACCGAACACTGGGTGTTTCTGCATCAGTGCCTTTAATGCCTTTGCTTCACGGACACCTGGGATCATCCACAGTGTGTGATGAAACAGTTTCCTGTACTTTTCTTTGGAGAACGGGTAGTTGCTGTTATCGTCCTCGTGCGTCATAAGATTAAGGAAGCTCCACACATCCTGCTCGTGCACAAAATTGCCTACATGAGCTTCTGATGGCATAGGTATATAGTCATAGGACATATCACCGGTCCATGTACGGAAGAATTCCCTGAAGTTGAACGCCTTGTCCTCATAGGTAATATAATCAGGCTTTCTCATAAGCTCGCCAAGATTATATGTGAATATCTTGAGGGCAGGCAGTTCCTCGTATGGATTAGAGTCACCGAAGTGATATTTATCCCACTCGGTTTTTTTCTCCTGTTCCATTATGTAATCCCAAGTATAGATACTCTTGTCATCATAGTCAGCAAGGATATTGAATGGAGTCCCTGACAAGGCAAGCAGCTTCGTCTTCCCAAGCTCATTCTTCACCACAGCACTTACCGTCTCTTCGCCGAGAGCTGTAGTTGTTCCCTCGTGAGCTTCATCTACAATTACGCAGTCCCAGATGGTATCAAATATGGTATCATTCTTTTCGAATTTCCCACCTACTTCTACTGACCCTCTTAAATCTTGCACAGAAGCAAAATACACGAAATTCTTGCCAGTTTTCAGCAGTTCGTCCACGCTATAACCATTATTCTTTGAGCCATACACATAATTGTCATCGTCAGCAAAGACTTTTCTGAAATCCTCAAACCACCCATAATTAACAACAGGGCGGTGTGTGATGATGATAGTCTTATGAAAATCCTTGACTGACTTAACGATAGTAAGCGCTACAATGGTCTTGCCAAAACGCATCTTCGCGTTCAGTAGAAACTTGTCCGCCTTCTTAAAGTGGCTTACGGCCTTCTTTACGCACTCTTCCTGTTCAGGTCGAAGTACAATAGGTGTATGGATAATATGGCTTGTCCCGCTGAGATTTGCCTGTTGCAACTTGACGGCTGCAATAGCTTTCTTTGCCGTCTCTATATCGATACGGAACCACTCTGAGCCAGACGTACCACCAACTTTCACATTCTTGATATTGGAGTTCTTGAGTACGGCGTGAACATCATGATCACGAAACGCCTTCAGTTCAGATGTGCCGTCAGTCTTTTTGATGGTGCGCACAGCCAGCTCCGTATGTAACAGCCTGATACGAATTCCGGCAGTGTTTGTGTAGGATTTTATGCGAGTCAAGGCAGCTTGATTGAGCGGCTTGCTGTTGGGAGCCAATGAGTCGATAGGCAGTTCCGTATGAACTGTAGCATCTCCAATTTTTATCAGCCCTCTATGAGCTGTGTCTTCAATCGTGAACGCATATATGACCTTGTAATGGAATACGCTTACGAAATATTGTTCATTCATGGTCATTCCCCCTTCACCAAATCTCTGAATACAACGGTCTTATGAGCATCCCAATCATATATAATACTTGGAACAGGCGTAACCGCTGCCTCTTTTATTTCTTTGCTATCATTAACTTCAAACAAATCCAACTGCTCTGCTACAACGGGATTACTGTATGGCGCAGAATAATTCAAACCATCCATCTGCCAGATGTTCCAAACAATAATTCTAGCTATATCATAGATTTGTCTTCCAGTTGGCAATTTTCCAAATTTGTACTGCATGTTATCAATGAAAGTCAATAAAAGATTTTCGCGTGCAAGAAACACACTATCACCTTGCAAATCGAAGCCATATATATGCTTATAAGCCTTTTTCGTCCAAGAAAACCATGTACGAGGATTGCTAGTATTCTCATTGACGATACGTAGCTTGCGATCCAACATACCAATTCTATCTTTGACAGGAATGGGGGTACCAGTAGTAACGTCGTATCTGCTTGTGATATATGGAGCTTCGCCACAGCTCATTTCCATCCGATTAACGAGCACGTAATCCTTCCATATCTTACCGTCCGGCATGGAAACCTTCTCCAGTGTTGTCGCCCATCCATGATCGCGTTCCATATTGAACACGTTTTTCCTGCCAAACCAAGCTTCGTCAACAAGGTTGTTTTGTCTGTTGCATGACCATGATGGGGTAAACACCTCAGCCTTTCCCTTTGTGCGAAGAATCTGCGCTCTCTCATCCTTAGTCACACGAGCTCGGACAAAATCGCCGAATTGTCCGATAATGTCAGAGGGCAGTATTTCTCTTGACGCCGAAAAATCTTCTCCTAATGAATCGTATAAATTAGTAGCCCATTTAATGTTGCCATCTGTGGCTTTGTCTTCAAGGAGGATGCTTAACAAGAACAAATTGCTCCTTATGTCAGAGCTATTGCTCATGATATTTGTAGACATTGTTATTCCTCCCCGCATATTATAAGTCCCATCATCCACACCATTTCATCTAATATCAGTAATATCTCTTCTTCAGCTTTTTCTCATAATAGTATTTCTCCTCAATTGGGATCTGAAGCATCTCCATCGCTTTCTCCAAAGACCAGCCTGTACTCTCCATGAGATGTTGCAAGTCCTTTTGCGCTCGGTCAAGATATCCGTCATTATAGATGCTTTCGCTCAGCTCGCCCATCTTGCTCAACTCCTTTGTCTCATCCTTGATCAGACGGCTACCTATGCGGCAGTTGACACTCCCCACGGCTAAAGCCGGGGATTCTTGGTTCGACGACCACTGCGCCGCCTCCGAGGAATTAGCGTCTTACACGATCTCCCCAAGCGTGAGTTCCCGTGTGCCCCACGGTACGTTTTATCTCAGTTCACGCTACTTTGGATTTGTCTTCCAAAGCCTTGCGCAGGATGTTCTTTGCAGCATTCGCATCCCTGTCGTGATGCGTTCCGCACTCTGGGCAATCCCATTCGCGGATGCTCAAATTCTTTGTCAGTGGACTCTGATAGCCGCAGACGGAGCAGGTCTGACTCGACGGATAGAACGTATCGACTTTGAGTAGCTCGCCACCGTGCAGTTCCGTTTTGTATGTCAACTGACGGAAGAACTCCGACCAACTCACGTCTGAAATGGCTTGGGCAAGTTTATGATTCCGCAGCATTCCCTTGATATTCAGATGCTCCACAGCGATCGTTTGGTTCTCACGAGCAAGTTGTGTGGAATGTTTATGCAGGAAATCCTTGCGGATGTTCGCAATCTTCTCGTGTATGCGGGCGACGCGTATGCGAGCCTTGTCTCGATTTCGCGACTTTGGCATCTTGCGCGAAAGCCTGCGCTGCTCACGTTTCAGCCTTGTCCGGAACCGGTTGAGGTGTCTCGGATTCCCTACGATATGACCGAGGCTATCCGTATAGAATGCGCGGATGCCAACATCGATGCCAATCATGCCACCTGCGTTGGGCCGTACAAGATTTTTCTTATCCTGCTCCATGCAGAGCGAGACAAAGTACTTGCCGGAAGCAACTCGGCTTATCGTGGCAGAGAGAATCCGGCCATCGCAGTCCCGGCTCTGCTTGATTTTCACAAAACCGATTTTCGGCAGCTTGATTCTCTTGTCAACAATACGGATGCCGTTCTTTTGGTTCCTCGTCCTGTAGGACTGGCTGTGACCATGTTTTGACTTGAACCGCGGATAGTCCGTGTGGGACTTCCAAAAATTCTGAAAAGCATTATCCAGATTACGCAAGGATTCCTGGAGCGCCATACTGTCTGCCTCTTTTAGCCAAGAAGTCTCTTTCTGGCGTTTCAGATCCGTGAGTAGTCTGCTGGTCTCAAAACAGCTGACAGAATGATGGTTGGCCTGCCACTGATCACGACGAACCGCCAGGAAATGGTTATATACGAAGCGACAACAGCCCAATGTGCGGTTGATGAGACGCTGCTGTGTCTTGTTTGGATAGATACGGAACTTGTAGCCAAGCACGTACGTTTCCATCTTCTCACTTCCTTTGCGATTTCTTTTGGTGCTCAATCAGGGCCTTGTATGCTTCCCTATTCTGATCCAGAAGTCTGCGGGAAACCGCCCTGACATCTTCATCCGGCATAGTCTGTTCCGCTTGCATCTTCTGAAAATCCAGAACCAGATAGCGAGGTACGTTGTTTTTCAGGATAATGACGGATCCTTTTTGGTCGACTAGGCGAGTGACCTTTGAAAAATTTTGATTTGCTTCAGTCATAGGGACGAGATTATCTGTATTGATTCTCATATATATCACCTCTTTTTATTATACCTTAAAAATAGGATATTTTCAACCTATATAATAATCTCTACTAGCACTGCCACCCATGATATAATAGAGACAATCAGGAGGTGCATAACATGTACAAGCAGCATGAAAGTATATCTCTCCCCAACGGTCTTGCCGACCAGCTGAAACAGCTATACGGGCCTCAGGCGCGCATTGTGGCGCAGGCACCGGTGTCGGGCGGCGATATCAATGAGGCTTATCATCTCGTGATGCAGGATGGCCGCGATCTGTTCCTCAAGACACATCCGGGCGCATCAGACGATTTCTTCCCATTGGAGGCTGCTGGCCTTACCGCGCTGGAGCAGGCCGGTCTGCCCGTGCCCGAGGTGCTCGGCTGCAGCCGCGACTACTTGCTGCTCGCTTACGTGAATACTGCTCGGAAGTGCCACGATTACGACCAGCAGCTCGGCTACGAGCTCGCCAAGCTCCATCAGGCCGATACGACCACTTTCACCTGCGGCCACCGTTTCGGCTTCCTGAAGGACAATTACGCCGGCTCCACGCGCCAGCGGAACCATCCATCCGACAGCTGGATTGATTTCTTCCGCACGCAGCGCCTGCAACCGCTCTTCAAGCTCTGCTGGCACTACTTCTCATCCGACGAGAAACGCCTTTGTGAGCAGCTGCTCGCCCATCTGGGAGACCGCCTCGTTGAACCCGCTTTCCCGTCGCTGCTCCATGGCGACCTCTGGTGCGGCAATGTCATGACCGGCCCGGACGGCGCCCCCATCTTCATCGATCCGGCCGTGAGCGTCGGCCACCGCGAAGTCGACCTCGCCATGACCGAGCTCTTCGGCGGCTTCTCCGGCGATTTCTACCAAGCATACCGAGAAGCCTGCCCCATGGACCCCGGCTACCCCGAGCGCCGCGACCTCTACAACCTCTACCCGCTGCTCAATCACCTTCATCTCTTCGGCAGCGCCTACCATCACGCCGTCACCCGCATCCTGCACCGCTATGCCTGAATCGCTAATCTTATTCATCTTCGCTCCTCCCTGCATGATCACGAGGAGATGGTGGGCTTATGTTCCGCATCCTTTCAGGGGACATCTCTCCTGTCAACGCTGCGTGTATTCACCTTGATTTCCTCCAGTAACTATCCCATAATGATACTTACTAGAGGAAATATTATGATACAGACAACAATAGATGAGTCGCTCCTCCCCCTTTACCGATGGGGATTCAACGACTCATCTATTTTGATTGATCCATGTTAAATTCGTCATATCCCCGCGCGTGCGGGGACTACCTTCTTTCGCGATGTCGGCAAGGCGGAGTTCAAGATACAACCCCGCGTGTGCGGGGACTACATGGATTGCAAACGCGGCATGGTTTATATCCACGATACAACCCCGCGTGTGCGGGGACTACATGCATGTTCTCTCACACTGGGCGCAGAGAGCCGATACAACCCCGCGTGTGCGGGGACTACTGGCGTTCCTGGCTGTAGCAGTCATTGCCAGCAGATACAACCCCGCGTGTGCGGGGACTACAAGAAAAGCCTTGCCGTCATGTAGCAAGGCTTATGATACAACCCCGCGTGTGCGGGGACTACACCAAAGAATCTCTGGCACTAGAGCCATTTTATCATAATTGAGAAAATATTTCAATGGACACTTGAGACACCTAGTTCAGGAGAGATCATGAGGTTTGGCGCGGTTTCGGCGTAGATGTGGTCGGCTGGAAGCGGGAGGATATACGTTCCGTATACTCTTCCAGTTCCTTTTAGCATATTATTTTTAGGAGAAAAAAGACGAGAACTCAAGTGAACGGAGTGTAGTGCAATCTCACGAGATTGTGCGTAAGATAATGGCTGTTTTTTCTGTAAAACAGCCTGGATTTCTAGGTAATCTTCTGATGGCAAGAAAGCGACCGTGTTCTGTGCTGCTCCTTCTCGGGTCGAAACAGAGAGGAATGCCAGTTCATCACGAAATCCGTCAATGCCACTCCCTTGCGTTGCAAGAAAGAATCGACTTTCATCTGGTTCTGGAAAGATGACGGTCTTGGCAAGCTGAGATGAGTTGGATGTCTCGATGCAGAAGTCCTCATAGAAGTTCTCCCCTTCTACGGTATCTTCTGGCTGTTCAGCCTTTTGATAAACGTACTGCACGAGGTGCGGGATGTCTTGCGGGATATGCAGACAGTCACGCTCTTGGAGAAGATGCTGCGTCCGGTTCAGCAGGACTGCTGGGTAGATACTGGAATGCAGGTGGATTTCTTCTGGCAGGAGTACGGTGAGCTGCCCGTTCGGGAATGGTCTCCCCTCTCGCTCGTGGCGAAAAATACGACCTGTTCGCTGGAAGAGGAGATCAATGGGCGCAAGATCGGTAATCATGGCATCAAAATCGAGGTCGAGGGACTGCTCGACTACCTGTGTGGCGACGAGGATAGCCTTTTGGGGGCGCTCTTTTCCACCGAATGTTTGGCAGACGGCTTTCTCGATGCGCTGCCTGTCCTTATAGAGGAAGCGAGCGTGGAAGAGCGTGACAATCGAGCCATACTCGGCGCGGAGCTTCTGGTAAGTTTCCTGCGCTTGGTCGACGGTATTACGGAGAACGCAGATGCAGCCTTGATCATTGCTCTGTACAAAAAGCTTGTGGACTTCTTCCTGAACAGCTTCTTCTCCATCTTGCTTCAGTTGGAGCGAAATATTCTGGTGCTGATGACTCCCCTCAACCTCTCGTTCTACGGCTTCCTCTTCCTGTTGGAATGCCGTGATGCACGGATACTGTGTCGTGAGGTTCTTGAAGCCAGAATGGAAGGCCTTGGCATAAGCCTGCTTCTTCTCGAGAGGGAGTGTTGCAGACAGCATGACGACGGGGATGCCGAGGTCGTAGCACCAGGAGAGCAGACGCTCGATGGTGGTTTTCATGTAGGCATCATAGGAGTGAAGCTCGTCGATAATGAGGACTTTCGTCGCAAGGCCGACAAGGCGCAGGATGGAATACCTTGCCATCATGACGGAGAGCATAGCCTGATCAATCGTACCGACGGCATAAGGCTCGAGGAGACCGCGCTTGAGAGGCGCGGTGAAGATGGAATCTTCGTGGCATGGCTCCTGTTCGAGCCATGCCATGCTGTGCATGAGCTTGGCTTCTAGGCAGCCTTGGGCGCGGAGCATGGCGTTTATGCGGGTCTCCATCTGGTTGCTGGTCGCGCTCGTCGGGAGCGCGATGTAGAAGCCGTTCTTGCCATACTCCTTGGCAAGGCGATACGCTGCATAGATGGCAGCTTCGGTCTTGCCCTCACCCATCGGGGCTTCGATGAGGATACCGCTTGCTGTAGTGCCATGCTGGAAGAGGTTCTCGACCTCGCGCTGCATGGGGCGAAGTGGCTTATCCGCAAGGAATGGGAAGAGTTCTTGGATGGATGAGATTCCGTCTGGGAGCGGAGACTCCATCAGGTGATTGTCCTGAAGGAAATCTGGCATGACGTGCTCGATGAAGCTTGCTGCTTCGTCTGGTGGCACGGGATGGCCAGAGATGGCATCACCGGATGCAATCCAGTCGGATGCGATGAGGATGCCCCAAAGGAGCACACCTGCTGCGGACCAGTCGACTGGCGAGAAAGATGTTGGTGGCTGGAAGGTCTTAAAGAGAATATCCTCTATCTCATCCTGCATGTTCTGGTAGAGTAGACGGACGGCCATCTGTGGCTCGAGCGGAAGCATCATGGCCATGGCAGGGCGGCTCCATTGATGATGGTACTGCAAGATGGGTGAAAGCATCTCTGCGGTATGGTCAGAGAACCGATGTTTTGTCTGCCAGATTCTCTCGGCTATAGTCTTGGAATATTCGTTATGGGAGAACATACTGTAGAGGAGATCAATCTGCTTTTTGAAAGGATTAGTGACGCCATCTGGATAGAGTTTGGCTTGGAAATCGGGATGGCATTTACCAAGATCATGGCAGGCAGCAAGATACGAGGCAAGCGAGATGGCATCTTTCTCTGGAACATCCAAGGCATCGCTGAGCTCTGCGATGAGCGGGCGAAGATTCCCCTTTTCTAAGAGGAATCTTGCAACATAACCTACCTCTAAGAGATGCGTGAGGAGCACGACATCAGGATTGGTCTTTGCCCGCAAGGAAGTCATCGATATCGATGACTTCGGATGGATTGTCTCTCTTGTCTGTGTAGTACTGGTAGCGATCTTCTGGGATGGCGATGAGCTGCTGAGAGTCGATGGTCCGGACATGGCGGTATGGCACTCCTTCCATTTTCATGTGGAATCCCTGCTCAGTATTCGTGGAATACAACAGAATGGCTTCTGGCTTAATGTTCTGTCCTTCCTTCCGACATTCGACAAGAATCTGTTGCCAGAGAGTTTCGCGAACTTTTGCGTTGAGGTTGCCAACGAATACGTTGGCGCGAATTTCTAGGAGATACTGTGCAAGTGACCCGCGAAGGTAGGACGAGGCGTTGTTCAAGACGATAACGGTCATGGTTTCTTCCTCCCGTAATTCGTGGCATCTGGATGGAACAGGCCATCACCGACTTCAATCTGCGTGGATAGAATCTCCTGCTCCTGCATCTCCTCATCCAAATCGAAGAGCATGGCGATGTCTTTTGGGATGCGTTTAAGGAGTCTTGCCCGATGGAAATACTCGTGACAGTATTGATGAACACGCTTACGGAGCGCATCGCTATCTTCATGTTCCTTGCTGTCACGGACGGCTTCAAAGGCAGCGGGGATGGTTGTCTCAGCTTTGTAAAGATCCGCGATATCATACGTGAAAGCATTCATATGGCCATGATGGATGAACCCGATGGCAGTGGAATAGCCGAGAGCGACCTCTGCTGAGGCACAGACACCGTAGAGCGCATGGTTCGCAATGGAGAGCGCGTAGTTCACCGGCGTAGAAGAGTCCATATCGTTGATGTCGTAGGAACGCCCATTCCAAGCAACGCCGGTCCGTTTGCCTTCTTTCTTGTATATGGCAGTCATGCGATTGCCTTCCATCCCGAGAAATGCTTGTAGACCTTTATCTGTGATCTTGGTATCCGGAAAACGATAGCGGTACATGCGGCGGATGACTTCCATCTTTTTCTCAGAGTCTGAAAAGAGTTCAATTTGGCGCATGAGGTTCTTGGAACTGTGCGTGCTGATGCTAGCGTTCCCATAGTAGACAAAAAGGTGATCACCCGTGAAGATGACGTGAGTGCCGGCACTCGCCAGAAGCGCCATTGCCCGGTGTGTGATACTGATACCAGGGCCAAAGAATACGGCCTGATACGTTGCGAGTGGGAATGGGATGACCTCTGGCACCTTTGTGTCTAAATTCATCTGATGGAAAATCAAGCAGTCACCATCGACTTCCACTTTGGCATGTTCCAGATAGAAGAACGGATTGCGGTCCTTGACTGGGATGAACTCATTACGGTTTCGTCTGCTCTTTCGGAATGGCATATGGATTTCTCCTCTCTTCTCCCCCTGCGTTTGCAGGGACTACGTAATGGTGGAAATCAAGAGTGATACCACCTCGCCTGTGCGGGGGTATTCTGTCCATTTTGGGCAGGTAAATCAGGTAGAAGAACGCGGCAAGACAAAGAGGAGGCCGCACCCGAAGGAACGTTCCGGCCCTATGCCGTCATGGATAGTTTTGCGGAAGGCCTCGATGTCAGTGATCTTCATCTGACCTGTGAATTCCATGAAAGACAGGGTGAAGTTGCCACCTTTATTTGGGTAGCGATGGAAATGGTATGGCAACCTGCGGTTCTCCGTACAGGACAGAAGGGAAAAACCTCCCTTCTCCCCTTTCTGGTACAGCCAGTTCATGCGCTCTTCTGGCCACTTGAGGAATACACGCTTGCCTCTTGGCTTGCAGCCATTTTCCCCGCGTGGTTGAGACAATGCTTTTACAGGCATGGCCATGAGATTGAAGCGGACGATGTCGCCCGTCTGAAGCCTCGAAAGAGGCAGGTCGCGGTCTTGGGTGTATATGAGCGTGAGCCCTTCTGGATGATGCTTTGGCGGAACATCGGACTGGATGTAGAGGTTTTCTCCCTCGGCACGGAAAAGGATGTGATGTGTCTTTGCGGTCTCACCAAAGACACAGCCCATGATGATGTGATGAAGTTCTTGCCGATCGCTTGAAAGAAGCTGGCGGCCGGCTTGGCTACGGATATCGATGTGGTATTTCGTGAGGTACATGGAATCACTCTCCTATCGGGATGGGAATCTGCAGGCGGTGAACGAGACGGTTATAGAAATACCGGCTGCGCTCACTCGGAACATCCTGACGGAACAGGCCGACGCCATGCGGGACATCGTCCTCGAGTTCTACGGTCAAGGTCGTGCGCGTGTCATCTGGACGCGAGTCAATGACGGGGACGGCCTTCAATGCCTCGAGGATAGAGTCTCCTTCGAGGATGCCATCAAAGACGGGACGCGTGGGAACGCAGCTCTTGCGGCCAAGAAAGATGGACCAGCTGGGATGCTGCAGAGCCTCGGCAAGGTGCGTGATGAAACTCTCATCCTTGGACGTAATCGCGACCGTGAAGGCAGCGTCTTCAAGGTACTGCTTATGCGAGCAGATAGTGCTCCGCACGGTATCTTTCGTTCCTCTCGACTTGTGTTCAGCAGTCTGCAGGATCTTGGCTCCTGTGGTCTGGAAGTCGATGAGGAGCTTGCCGGGACGGTCGGCGCGAACGCCGAGGGAAAGGGAATCGGAAAGGGCTGCAATCTCCTTGGATTCCTCTTTGGAGATGCCAAGGGCGCAGGCAAGGAGTCCAACGATGCCGCTCCGTGTCGGCATCGTGGCGGTATCCCCTTCCCCATAGTAGACGCTGTGCTCGCCCCAGGACTGCAAAGGCCCCTCGAGGCGAAGGATCAGGATGGACATGATACTCCCCTCCCCTTAGATAGCCTGCGATACGGCCTGCAGGAGTTCTGGGAAGCTCGTGCACTGCTTCGTGTCAGCCGGCAGGACAGGTTCATCCTGCATCGAGAGCAGGAAACGCTTGCCACCAAGGAGTGGGCTGTACTGCTCGCGCGTCTTCTCGACGAAGGAAAGGAGTGCGGCTTCGCTTTCTTTGCAGATATCGTCCGTCATGGTCGGTTGGACCGGCTGGACGAAGGCATTGGCATAGGATACGGGGATGTTGTTGTCGATGACCTCGACAAGGATGGTCGACGGTGCAGTGTTGGCAGCAAACGAGTTCTGTTTGCCGGTCGGATTGATGAGTGCGATTGTCTGAAGGACGCTCGGCAGGACGTCGCGGATGATTGCGTTCACGTCTTCCTCACGACCGATGGCAAGATTCTCGGCCCACTGGTCAAGATTGATGGATGCATAGCTATAGTAACAGCTCGAGTTGAAGTCGAAGTGCATGAGCATGCCGGTGCCGGTCTCTTTGCGGGCAAGCGTCATATCGTCTACGGCAACGAAGAAGTCGGATTCTGGCAGGAGTGCATTCGTGGAGAGTGCATGAGCAACCTGAATGGCCGACTCGACCGTGCGCATAGAGTTATCGGTCGTCATGCGACCAAAGAGCGAGACATCAAGGCTCATCGGCATGATTTTGAGCTGGTTGTAGACGGCTGACAGGGCTTTCTGGGAAAGCGTCTGGAATGTCTCGGCATCGCAGCCGTTCTCCTGAATGTAGTGGTAGATGGAATCGGCAATGGCGTCAATCTCGTTTGGCGAGTAGAAGAGAATCTGCTGGGTGCGCGGGATGGCAGGCTTCGTTCCATTCTTCTTCTCTTTCTTGCCCTTTTTGCCCGCTTTTTCATCCGACTTGCCGAAGATGGTGAGCTTATCGGATATGGTGGCAAGGAGTTCCTCGTCTTCAAGGCCCTTCTTCCGGAGACGCTCGATGACCATGGCCGGGAGTTCACGCGTGCGGATGCCAAGCGTGTCGAAGGCCTGCGGGAGCGGGAGTTTCTTCTCGTTCCAGGCGCGGCGCCATGCGTACTTCTGGCACTGGCTGGAGATGCGGGCACGCTCAAAGCCGCCAAAGTACTGGGTTTTCGGCGCGCCAGTATCGTCGCGATTGAGGTTGGCTGCTGGGAAATTGTGGAGCGTATGAATGGATACTAACATGGGAAAACTCCTTTCAATATCAACCAATAAGCAATAATTTGAGGTTCGTTATGATTCGCTACTTTCTGGTTCACGGATGTTCCGTAGCCATTTTCGCTGAACATCATGAGTAGGTTTGTTCCAAGCGAGGAGATCGTCTAAGAGATAGCTCGGCTTGATGACGACGGTCTCCTTGCTCTCGATGTACCGGATGAGGCCGAAAAGCTTCTTGTGGAGCACTTCGTGATGATGAACTGGCAGGAGTTCGCGCAGGCGGTGCATAGCACTGGAGTAGGCGTTATCTGGAAGCCGATTGATTGCCTCGGTGAAAAAGATACTCTCCCCTTCTTCCTGCGAGCAGATAAGACCTGCGATAAAGTAAGCATCTTCTTCTGCGCTCTTGGGGAGATTCACCTGATCGAAGGCACGGTAGAAGGCCATCCAAGCATCGGTGCGCTGAGTACGCAGTGGATGCCCGAAAGCGTGATGGAGTGCTGCACGGTAAGATTTATCACGGAGCGCGTAGTCCTTGACGAGTCGGCAGAACTTCTGCGTGTTGGTTTCTTCTCGGATTGGTTCCAAATCAATCACGTCCTTTCGTGGCTTAAGATAAACTCATGGTTATCCTTCTTTCTATTACGTTGAGGTTTCAAGCCCCTCTTTCTGAAGACGTTTCTTGCGGAAAGACTCTAATTTAGAGCGGAGTTTTTTCCGCTCTCGCTCGATGGGCTGCAGATTGAAAAGGGATGCATTGAGCTCGCGCATAGCGCGGTCGAACGTCTCGATAGAACGTTTCTGTATCGTTTCATAGAGAGCTGGGAGTCTATGCATAAGTTCATCAAGGCCGAGTGACTGTTCTTCGAAGGAGTCGGCCTGCTTGATGAAGAGGCCAACCATCTCTTCGCGGTACTGAAGCAGGTAGCTCTTGATGCGCCAGTTGTACGGCAAGACCGTCAGCATTGACTCATTTAGCATCTTGAAACTGTCTCCGACGAATGAGACGATGTACTGCAAGAAGAGGAACGCGTTCTCATCTTGATAGATGGCAGGACGCAACTGGAGCGCGATTTTCTGGATACCTAGGTAATCGGCCTGATTCGTGGCCGTAACATAAGCAATTGCTGGGATGTGCTGAATGCCTTTCCTTTTCAGGTAGGCTGCATAACGGGAGATGCATGGTGGTAATTGAATCTGATTTGAGAAGAAACGATTCAGGATGGTGAGGTTATCGCTATTGTAGGCCAGATTGAAGAGCTTCTCCTCTTTCTCACCACAGTTAATCGCGACGAAATCATCCTTCCAGAGAATCTGCTTATCTGCTAAAGTCTTGGCTGAGATACCGGGCTGGTAATAGCACCGGTGAACGAGTCCATCTTCTTCTGGTGGCAGGAATACGATGCGTCGGCAGGGAAAAATCATGCCGTATCGAAGACTCGGAATCGGCACGATGCGTCTTGGGACAATCTCCTCTGGACCAGCCTGCGGGCTGCGCCAGAATTCTTTCGTCCCTTCCCTATCCTTGTTAACAGGTGGCATGGAAAAGAGGATCGTCTGGAACAGGTTCTCAGCGTTTGGCAGGAAGAATGTCGGCGTGCCGGCCGGAGTCGTCTCGTAGCCACCGGCCTTATGACGGCTGTAGACGTACTGCGAGAGAAGTTTTATCGGGCAATCCTCGACGTGGAATGCGTAGTCTTCTTGGAAATGTGGGCTCCTATGGATAGGCGTATTGCCGTAGGCATAGATGTAATCCATCTTGGAGATGGGGCTCAGGACTTTCTCGGTATCAAGTGAATCATCTGGGATGGCTTGCAGGAAAGGACGCTTCTTATCGAATAGCTCGAAGGTCACGCCCTCGCTCTTGCAGAAGTCGATGTACCGATGGATGGGTTCCATCGGGAAATGGCCGGTCTCTGCCATCTGCTGGATGGCACTCTCATCCTTCGGCTCATAGGCGCAGTGCGCAAAGAGCGCAAGGAAGCGGGCAAGTGAGAATTCATCGAAGAGATTCTCGGTCTCGATGGCTTTATATTCGTGTGCGTGCGCGTAGAAATCTGGCAGCGTCACACGGATGTGCTGGTTCTCCTGCGTTCGCACAGGAATCCAGCGGTCTTGCAAGACGTTCATGGTATCAGTCCTTCCTTAAATCATTAGCAGCTTAGCAAAGCGCTGGGCCAGCTCCCATTCATCATTATAAGCTCTCAACGTTCTGGCTTTGCGTGTCTCGGCTTTCTTAGGCCTGCCTATTTGATTCTGGCGCGTCCTCCCCATCCTGGCTTTCTATTACTTCTTGAAGCGCTTGAATATTCTTTGCATAAATTTAATTTTTTATTTTATGTGACTATTTATTTTAATTCGTCACGATTTTCTGAAATCCTTCTTTTTTGCACCACAAAAAAGCACCGCCGAAGCGGTGCTTTTGTTATCTTGCCGGTGGCAATCAGATCATGTTCTTGACATAGGAGTCGTAGAGGCTCTTGAGCTCTTCGACTTTGTCGTACATCTCGACCTGCAGGCCGGATGCGGTTGCGTAGTCGCCTTCGTTGAGGGCGTTGATGAGGAGCGTGAAGAGGGACTTCTCGTCGATGCTGTCCTTGGCGAGGTAGCTGCGGATGCCGTTGATCTTGTTCCAGTTGTAGGAATCGAGGTCGGTGACGAAGTCGGCCTTGGCTTCCTTAGCGGCGCGGACGATGTCGCGGTTCTCCGGGATGATGCGGGCGATGAGCTCCGTCTTCCAACGGGTCAGGGCACCGGCACGGAAGGCCTCGATGATCTGGTCGCGCAGGGCGCCGCCAGCCGTGATGACGGCGAGCTTAGCCGGGTAGTTCTCGAAGTTCTGCATGTTCTCCCAGACCGTAGCCGGCGGAGCACCGAAGAGGCGCGTGCGCTCTTCTTCCGTGTAGTCTTCGAAGACATCGTCTTCGCTGCGGTAGGCGCGGTCTTTCTCGAGGTAGAAGCCCTCTTCGCCGGCATCCTTGGAGATCTCGGCGAGGCACTCTGCCGTCGTGTGCGTAGCGCAGGCCTTGACGCCGTCGAGGCAAGCCGAGTAGATGGCTGCGAGGACGAGGTACGTGTTCGTGTACGGGTTGCAGGCGCGCAGCTCGAAGCGCGTTGCGTACGGGTTGCTGAGGTCGCGGATCAGGCCGGCGAGGATCGTGCGGTTACGCGACGGGATCTCCGGCGTATGGCCGAGGGACGTGACGACGCAGACCGGAGCCTCGAAGCCCGGTTTGAGGCGGTTGAGGGAATCGTTCGTAGCGGAGACGAACGGGTTGATGACCTCGTAGTTCTTGAGCAGGCCCATGAGGGAGCCGTAGCCGATGGCGCTCATGAAGTCTTTCTTCTGGTCGTCAGCCGTGAAGAGGTTGTGGAGCTTGCCGTCTTTCGTGATGGCAGCCATGCCGATGTGCGTGTGCTCGCCGTTGCCAGCCAGGCCGATCATCGGCTTTGCCTTGAAGTTGACTTCGAGGCCCATGCCGCGGAAGACTTCGCGGACGATTGTGCGGACGAAGAGCTCGTTGTCGGCAGCCTGCAGGGCATCGGCGAAGCGCCAGTCGATCTCGAGCTGCTCGCAGACGTGCGTCATGCGGCCACTCTCATCGATCTGTGCTTTGAGACCGCCGACTTCCTTGTGGCCCATCTCGACCTTGAAGCCGTATTTGTCGAGCACGAGCAGGCACTGCTCCATGGCCGTGCGGACGATGCCGTGCGTGCGCTCCCAGTACTGCTCCTGCAGGACCTGCGAAGCGGACATCTCTTCGATGGCAGCATCTTCAAGCGGCGTCTTGACCCAGAACTCGAGCTCCGTAGCGGAGGTGAACTGGATGTCCGTGACGTCATTGCCGTTGACGCTCTCAATGCCGGAGATCTGCGGATGTGCCTTGAAGAGGGCCAGCAGCTCTTTCTTGACGTAAGCGAGCGTGTCAGCAAGGACGGCACGCGAATCGACGCGCTTGCCCTCGTGGATCAGGAAGGACGGGATGCGCAGCGTGCCGATTGGCTTGCCCGTCTCCTCGTCGTAGTTCTCCATGTTGTAATCGACGAACCAGTTGACGGAAGGATCGACCGGCATATCGACTTTTGCGTTGTTCAGGGTGGCAATACCCGTCAGCACGACGGAGGAACCATCCGTCTGGACAGCCGTGCCAGCATAGAACTCATCGATATCCTTGAGGAAGATGCGCATCGGGATCTTCTCATCCGTATCATTACCGGCCATGTCGATGCCGACCAGCGAAACGAACTTGATCTCGGGATGTGCTTTGAGCGTGTTCAGGATTTCTTCTTTTTCGGAGTTTGCAGGAATCACATAAAGTAACTCGTCCATGTTTATACCACCCTTTTAAAAATTGAGCAACAAAAAAGCCATGCAGAAAAAACATCCGGATCATACGAATCGGAAGTATCACCTCTGCATGGCGCCATTGCCATATGACTATTCGTCTCGTACAAGCGCACTCGCTTGAACGACTCTTATGTTATCATAGTCTTTTTCATTTGTAAAGGGGCTCATCGTGTATACATGCTGCTTTCGCTGTTCATCTCACGCAGCAGGCGCGCGGACGCTGAGGAAGCATAGGCGTTGGGGCTCGTCCCGTAGACGCTCTGGAATGCCTTCTCGCCATCGCCGTCGGCGAGGTTTGCAGCGCGCATCCACTTGGTGAAGCTGCCCCAGCCGCGGCGCGCGAAGAGGTCGTCGGCAGCGAGCTCGGCGACGATCGAGCACGATTCATCGCCGAAGGAAGCGCAGGCCTGCTCGTAGGCCTGCGGCGTGGTCAGGCTGGCGGCATCGGGGAAGCTGCCCTTCTCCTGCAGCACGCTGTACCAGGTGCGGCGGTAGTTGGCGAGGCTGCCGAGCCCCTCTTCTTCGAGGCGCAGGGTGCCGATAAGGTAGGCTGCGCCGCGCGCGAGCCAGGCGACTTCCTTCTCGGTGCCGCCCATGGCCTGCGCTTCCATGACGCGCGTGAGCATGACGCCCATGCTGAAGATCTGCTGGCGCTCGGAGTCAAGTGCCGCCGTGTCGAGGAAGAGCGTGCTGCCATTCTCGAGCCAGAGGCTCTCGCCGACCGTCTTCTTCGCCTCGGCGGGCGTCATGTCGGAGTAGTCGCTAACGGCCCGCGCGAGGTCGTCCTTGCCATTCGCGAGCACGAGCGTGTAGCTGCCGTGCAGTGTCTGGCCGAAGCGGCGCGCGAGCAGCTGCTGGACGGCGCTGGCCTGCGCGGCGTAGAAGTCGGCCTGCCCCTCGGCGACGCCCTCGCGCGCATCGATCTGGATGGCAGCGGGCTGGCTCTTCTGCCTCTGCCACCACGCGGAGAACTCCTGCAGGAAGTCGTCGAGCGTCAGGCCGAAGGTCTGCGCGAAAGCATCCTCCCCCGTCGCGCCTTCTCCGAGCGCCTCAAAGTAAGCGGCGAGCTTCTGGCCGCGCTGCGCCTCGGGGAAGCGCGTGAGCAACTGCACGGTCATCATGTCGGCCATGGCGTAGGCGTGGTACTCCTTGGCCATGATGGCCTTGCGCTCCTCGAACTCAAGGTGGATGAGCTGGTCGGGCCTTGCCGGATGCGGCGCGCCCAAGAGGTCGTCGAGCACGCCCTGCTGCCAGCGCGCTAGCGTGCGGGCGCCGAGCTTCTCGGCCATCATGGCGCCGACGTAGTCGGCAGAGCCCTCCTCGAGCCAGAACAAGGCCGTCTTGTCGGTGTCGCGCCCGTGGCTCATCTCGTACTGGAGCTGGTGGAAGAGCTCGTGCGCCGTCGTCGCATAGCGGTCGCTGTGGCCGTCCATGACGCCGGCCTTTGCGTTGACGGCTGTGACGTGCAGGCTGCCGCCCGACCAGCCACCCGAGATGGCGGCCACCTGTCCGGCCTCCTCGTCAGAGAGCGCGAACTCCTCCCGCAGGATGCGGCGGTAGTCCGCATCGGAGGCGGCCACGTAGACGCGGACGGAGTGGCGGCGCGTGACGCCGAGCTTTTCCTGCGTCAGGCCATCGAAGGCTGCGGCGGCCTTCTGGACATCGGCGAGCGCCGCGCCGCTGCCCTCGACGTGGATGGCGCCATCGTCGTGCTCGAAGCGGCTCAGGAGGTCGTCGGCGAGCCGCTGGGCCTGCGGCAGAAGGTCTGGCGCATGGTAGCCCGCCCAGCCCGCGCCCAAAAGCACGACAACGAGCACTAGAGCAAAGAGTTTCTTCACGGTCGTCGCCTCACTTCCGCTGCCAGCGACAGGCCGCGCGCTCGAAGCCGTCGATGAGGCCGAAGAGCAGGAGGCCCATGGCGCTGAGGACGAGGATGCCCGCGTACATCTCGAGGTAGTTGACGCGCAGCCAGGCGTCCATGATGTAGTAGCCCATGCCGTACTGCGTGCCGAACGTCTCGGTGAAGAACAGCACGGAGACAGCCGTCGCCATCGCGACGCGCACGGCTGTGATGAACTTCGGCAAGGATGCGGGCAGGATGACGAAGCGGAAGACCTGCGCAAACGACGCACCGAGCGAGTAGAGCGGCGCGTACCGCTCCTCCGGCAGCGTGCGAATGGCGTCGCGCACCGCCACGATGACCTGGAAGACGATGATCAGGAAGATCATGAGAATCTTCGAGAGCTCGCCGACGCCGGCGAGCAGCATGAGGATCGGCAAGAGCGCGATCTTCGGGATGGGGTACGTCAGGTAGACGACGGGCGAGAGATAGCGGTCGGCCCGCCGGAAGTAGCCCATGAGGACGCCGAGCGGATAGCCGACACAGACGGCCAGGCCGAGGCCCGCCGCGATGCGCCAGAGGCTCCAGGCCGCATGTGCGAAGATGTCACGCGAGAAGACGTGCGCGAGCCGCACGAGCACCTTGTCGGGCGTCGGCACGATGGGCAGCGCGAGCAGCAACGCGATGGCCCACCAGAGCGCGAGTAGGAAGACGGCGGCGGCGGCGTAAGAGAGCAGCGTGTGCTGGATGCCCTTCATCGCTTCTCCTCCTCTCTTTGCTCATCGCTTTCATCTTGCACGCGCAAGGTCCGTATCTCCTCGCGCAGCGCGCGGCTCATCTCGAAGAACGCCTGACTGCTGCGCCGCTCGCGGGAGCCGCTGAGCGGGTTGTCGAAGACGCGTGCGAGGCGGCCGGGATTAGCGGCCATCAGCACGATTTTCTGGCCGAGGTAGAGCGCCTCCTCGACGTAGTGCGTGACGAGCAGCGTCGTCGTGTGCTGCTCGTGCCAGAGCCCGAGGAAGACGTCCTGCATCTCCTCGCGCGTGATGGCGTCGAGCGCCGAGAACGGCTCGTCCATCAGCAGGATGTCCGGCTGCAGCAGGAAGGCGCGCGCGAGGCTCACGCGCTGCTGCTGGCCACCGCTTAATTCATGCGGGTAGCGGTCTGCGAGGCCTCGGATGTGCAGGGCCTCCATGAAGTGCAGCAGCCTTGCCTCATCCTCGGCCCTGCCCTTGTGCCAGGTGTGGCGGATGCGGCAGCCGAGTACGATGTTCTCGCGCACCGTCTGCCACGGCAGCAAGCCGTAGTTCTGCGGCATGAAGCCGATGCACGATTTCTTCGGGTCAGCCTTCTCCCCCGCGATTGTCACGCAGCCGCTGGTTGGCTGCACGAGGCCTGCCACCGCTTTTAAGAGCGTCGACTTGCCGCAGCCGGAAGGGCCAATGATAGCACAAACCGTTCCTCGCGGAACGGTCAGGCTGACATCGGCGACGGCAGATGCATCGGCGCGGCCTGCGGTCCGGTAGCGGACCGTCAGGTGCTGGAAGGCTATCGTATCCATCATGTCAGTATTCATCTTCAATTCATTCGCCGAGCAGATTGATGACGAGGTCATCATACCCGTACGTCTCCTTTACCAGATCTTTGGCGTTGAGCCACTTGATGCAATCCGTCACATCCTGCTCCTTCGGCAGGGCTGCCTTGTGGTAAGTCGGCAGCTTCAGCGCCTCCTTGGCGGCGGCGGGGAAGCCGGCCTTCTCGATGACGAAGTCGATGTAGTCCTCGCGCGGGGCCGTGTTGAGGTAGTCGACGGCGCGGTTGTAGGCGCGGTACATCGCCTGGATCTCTTTCGTCTTATCCTTAGCGGCCTTGTCCGTGAAGAGGATGATGCCCGGATTGATGCCGAGGTCATCTGAGCTCTTGATGAGGTGCGCGCCATTATGGATGGCGATGCTGGCCATCGGCTCCGGCAGCGTCGCTGCAGCGAGCTTGCCGTTCTGCAGCATCTCAAGGCGCGTCGGGATCTGCGGGATGATGACCTTGTTGATATCCTCACCCTTGAGACCGTCCTTCGCGAGGATCTCATCCGTCACGTACTCGATGATTGTGTTACGCGAGACGCTGACGTCCTTGCCCTGCAGTCCCTTAACATCCGCAGCACCTTCCGTCTTGCCCGCGACGAGCTTGTAGCTGCCGTCCGTCGCCGAGGTGACCTTAACATCAAAGCCGCCATCCTTCGCAAAAGCTGCGGCGAGCATATCAGAGACCGCACCGTCGAGGTTGCCGCTCTGCAGCGCCGAGTCGCGATCCATCGCGCTCTTGAACTGCTTGAGGTCGACGTCGAGCCCTTCATCCGCAAAATAACCCTTCTCCTCTGCAATCAGGAACGGCAGAGAGTCGGTATCCGGCATCAGGCCGATGGAGAGTTTCTGCATCTTGCCCGAGCTCGAGCTCTCCGAGGAGCTGCCTCCGCAGCCCGCAACCGAGAGCATGGCGACGGCTGCCAGACCGAGGCAGCACAATTTTTTCCAGAACTTCATCTTCTACTTCACCTTTCCCCTTATATCTATAGCACTGCATCGCATGTCGGTCAGCCTGTCGCCTGTCATTGGAACAGCAGGTTGCCGAGCATCGTGGCGCCCTCCTTGGCATAGGAGAGCACGGTGTCGATCGTGTCTTTGTTCTCTTCGTACGTGCTCGCCGCCTTGTCCTTGACCTTGCCGGCCTCATTCTTCATGGCCTGCACATCGTCGAGCTTCTGCTGGACGTCGTCGAGCATCGACTGGGCATCGTTGATGGACTGCTGCACGTTGGCGGCCGATGCGGTGGCATCAGCGCCCTGCTGGCGATTCGCCTCGGCGGCCTGCTGCTTCTTCTCCGACTGGCCCGTCACCTTGTCGAGAATCTTCTGGAGGCCCGACTCCCCATCGGCGCTCTCCTGCATGGCCTGGCTGCGCCCCTCGATGCGGCCCTGCTGGCGCTCGAGGTCGCGCTGCTGCTCCTCGAGTGCCTTCTTCTTGGCCTCGAGGTCGCGGCGCTGCTTCTGCAGGTCGCTCTCCTGTGCGTCGAGCTTCTGGGCGCGCTCCTGCATCTGCTGTTCCTGATGCTGGCGCTCGTTGTTCTGCAGGTCCGCCTGGTCCTGGCGGTAGCCCGCCAGCGCAAAGCCGATAAAGACCGCGATGAGGAAGCCAACACCTAGGAGCAAGGCCTTCTTGTGGCGCAGGAGCCAGCTCTGCTGCTTCTTGCGCGCCTCCGCCTGCTGCTTGGCCCGCTGCTGCAGGGCCTTGTCCGGCGTCAGCTCGCGCACATCGCTTATGGGCACCTCATCTCCTGCCTGCGGGAAGGGCTGCTTTATCGGCGCCTCCTCCGGCTTTCCCTGCAGGTCGTCCGGCAGCGGCGGCAGCTCCTGCGTGTTGTCGAGGCGTGCCGTCTTATCGAGAGCAGCCTGCGCGTCCGTTTTGCCTTTTATCGCCTTCGCATCGCTTGCAGCATCTGCAGCGTTTGCCTCTTTCGCGGCACCTGCCTGTGCTGGAATTGCTTCTGTTGCTTCTGTGCGCTTCTCGTCACTCATTGCCTTCTGAAGCCTCGTTCTTCTTGTCCTTCTTCTCTTTTGCCTCTTCCATCTCGATCATCGCGGCGTGCTCCTTCTGCATCGTCTCGCAGAGGCGGCGCAGCGTCCAGAGCGTGTTGAAAGGCGTGACGACCGACTTGTAGTGGACAGGCGGCACGCCCGCATCCTTGAGCGCCTTGAGCACGGCGTCGAGGCGCTTATTGCGGATGTGCTGCAGGACCATGACCTCGTGCGGGAAGACGAACGGGTCGTCCTCGTAGTCCTCGGGATTTGCCGCGCGGAAGCCCTTGAGGCCCAGCAGGTAGCCGATTTTCTCGCGCCATGCCTCCTCTGGCAGCACCTTCGTGTGGATGCCGAGGCGGTGCAGCGTCTTCTGCGCCAGGGCGAGCTTCTCGTCATCGCGGAATTGGTAGAACAGGACCAGTTCTTCTCGTTTCATTTGTGTATATCCTTTCCATCAATCATCCAATCAGTCAAGCATCATCGGTCAATGGGAGAGGCCGCGCATCAGGAGATACGTGATCAGCTCATCCATCGTGACTTCTTCTTCCTGCATGCGCGCTTCAAGCTGCTTGCGCAGGGTCTTCGGCAGGCGCACGGCAAACGTGCCTTCTGGCAGCGCAGTTGCCTTTGCCTTGTGCTCCGGCTTGGCGGCAGGAGCTGCCGACGGTGCCGCAGCTGCATGATTGACATGGGATGCCTGCTCGGGCTTCTCTGCCGCAGCAGCCTGCGGTGCAGCTTTGCTCTTGGCATTCTTGGCCGCCGCGTTTGCCGCAGCCTGCTCGTCGTTCGCTGTCTTGGCCGCCTTCACCGTCTTCGCGGCTTTCGCGGTCTTCGCAGCTTTCGTGGCTTTGGCCGCCTTTTCCTGCTTCTCGGCCTTCACCGGCTTCTCCTTCTCATTCTTTTCGGCTTTATTTGCCTTGGCCTTCTTGGACTTCACGTCTTTCTTCGGCTCGGCTTTCTTATTCGCTTTCGGCTCGGCCTTCTCGAGCGCTTCTTCGGCCGTCTCGGCCGTCTCGGCATTCTTGCGCGTGTGTTTCTTTCTCACGGTCTCTTTCTCCTCCGCTGGGTAAACGATGAATTCGTCGTAGGCATTGCGCAGGGTCTCACTCGCCTGCTTCGTGCCGACACCGATGATGTAGGACTTCTCCTTCGAGTTGAGCATCTGCGCGATGCGCACGAAGTCCGAGTCCGTCGTGATGATGAAGTAGCGGCGCACGCCCTCCTCATAGAGCAGTTTCGCCGAATCATAGAGGGCCGAGTCCAGGGAATTCTTGCCGAGGAAAGTCCTGCTGATCTGGCGGAATGTGAACCCCGGGCGGCGCAGGAGCTTCTCCCAGCGCTTCTGCTCTGGGCGCTCCTCCCAGTCCGAGATCACGATTGTGCGGCACGGCTGGAAGCGCCGCGCCTTGCCGAGCGTGTAGTTGAGCATCTCAAACGGCGCATTCTCGATGTCGTAGAGGATGCCGACTGTCGTGTTGCTGGATTCGAGTGTCATTCCGCTGCCTCCTTTCGCAGGGCCTTTTCAATGATGCCGCCGCCGACGACCGTGTCGCCCGCGTAGAAGACGACCGACTGGCCCGGCGTCACCGCGCGCTGCGGCTCCGCAAAATGCACGCGGACCTTGCCGCCCGCGAGCGGCTCGACATGCGCGCGGCCCTCACGGCGGCCGTAGCGGACCTTTGCCGTGACCTCGATGGGCTCCTCGAGTGCATCGATGGCAATCCAGTTGAGGTCGCCCGCGATAAGGCCGTCCGAGAAGACGTCTCCGGCCCCGCCGACGACGACGCGGTTATGTGCCATGTCGAGGTCCACGACGTAGAGCGGCTCCGGATGGGCGATGCCGAGGCCTTTGCGCTGGCCGATCGTGTAGAGCGGCACGCCCTCGTGATGGCCGAGCACATGTCCTGCTGTGTCGACGATATCGCCTGGATGCAGGCAGGCGGGATTCTTCGCGCGCAGGTAGGCCTTGTAGTCATCGTGCGGCACGAAGCAGATCTCCTGGCTGTCCGGCTTGTGGGCGACGGGCAGCTTGTAGCGCTCCGCCATCTCGCGCGTCTCCACCTTCGTGTAGTCGCCGAGCGGCATCAGGAAGTGCGCGAGCGACTGCTGGTTGAGGTGGTAGAGCGCATACGACTGGTCCTTGTGGGTGTCGATGCCCTTCTTGAGCACATAGCGGCCCGACTCGTCCTGCGCGATGCGCGCATAGTGGCCCGTCGCGACGTAATCCGCGCCGAGTTCCATGGCCTTCTGCAGGAGCCCCTCGAACTTGACGTAGCGGTTGCAGGCGATGCAGGGATTCGGCGTCCAGCCCTTCGCGTAGTCCGCGAGGAAGTAGTCGATGACCCTTTCTTGGAACATCTCCTTGAAGTTCATGGTGTAATGCGGGATGCCGATGATCTCCGCCACGCGGCGCGCATCGTCGACACTGCTGAGGCTGCAGCAGCCGCGGTCGTTCTCGTCAAAATCACGGCTCTCCTCCGACAGGCGCATCGTCACCCCGATGGCCTCATAGCCCTGCTCCTTGAGCAGCGCCGCCGTAAGAGAGCTGTCCACGCCGCCGCTCATCGCGACGACTACTTTCTTTTTTGTCATTCCGTTATCGTATCCTTTCTTGTTTCACGTATCTATATATCGGCCAGGCCGATTTCCGTTGATTTCATTCTATGAAAAAGACAGCCCGATGACTGCCCGTATCTCTTAGTATACCATATCCGCGGGAAAAGCCCAAACAATTGGACGCGAGACGAGTGTTCTGCTAGACTAAAAGAGAGGGGATTCGCACCATCGATTCGTGGAGACTCGATGCTATCAGCAATGACCTAGCGCACATCGCAACGACGGGTGGGGACCATTCCGGTTTCGTCACTCCGCTAAATGGGCCGTATGTCACGCCTCTCATCCCAGCACATTCGCCGCCTACCGCGGCGTTTTAACATCCTCACCTTACACCACAGTGCGAGACGGCCCATCCCGTTGGGCAATCGCTCCGTTCCTGCAAGCGGAATGGTCCCCACCCTGCGCCGAAAGAAAGCTCGGAGCAGTCTCCGATGCTGGGCCTGACTAGGAGCGGGGGATATGTTGCGCCTGCAGGAGCGCAGTGACCGCCCGCAGGGCTGGACCCCAAGGAAAGCTGGGCAAGACTGCTCCATGTGAGAACGCCGTGGCAGGCGGCGAAGCAGCTCAGCACATCAAACATCACATGGGGTCCATTTCAACGGAGCGACGAAGCCGGAACATATCCCCCGATCCCTTTGCGTCAAGAATCATATTTCATCGAATCCATCGCGGTACAATCCTGTACAGAGTGACGAAACCGGAAAGGCCCCCTCCCTGCTCTTCATACTTTGTACCTAGTTTAGCTTCAGAAAGGAGCCCTCTCCATGCATGTCGTTGGCGTCATCGCCGAATACAATCCGTTTCATCAGGGCCACGCCTACCAGCTCCGGTCCATCCGCGAGCGCTTTCATGACGATGTGGCCATCGTCGCGGTGATGAGCGGCAGCTTCACGCAGCGCGGGGAGGCGGCCGTTCTCGACAAGTGGCGGCGCGCGGATCTTGCGGTGCGCGGCGGCTGCCAGCTCGTCTTAGAGCTGCCCTTCCTCTTTGCCTGCCGCAGTGCGCAGGACTTCGCGCGCGGCGGCGTGCGCCTCTTGCAGGGGCTCGGCTGCGTCGACACGCTCGCTTTCGGCGCGGAGAGTCCGGACCTCGCGCCGCTCATGGAGGCCGCCCGCGTCATCGACGCGCCAAAGACGCAGGCGGCGCTCCACGAGGCGCTGCGCGCGGGCGCTTCGTACGCCAAGGCCCTGACCGCTATCCTGCAAACGGAGAGCGGCCTTGCATCAGACCTGCTGCGCCAGCCCAACAACATCCTCGCCATCGAGTACCTGCGCGCGCTCCGCGGCTATGCGCCGGGCATCGAGCCGCTGCTCATTGCGCGGCGCGGTGCTGGCTATCACGAAGCCTCGCTCGGCCCCTTGGCGAGCGCCTCGGCCATCCGCGGGGAGCTCGCGAAAGCGCAGCCCGACTTTGCCTCGCTCAGGGACTCCCTGCCCGAGGCGACGTACGCTGCCATTCGCGCGGCTTTTCCCGCAGAGATTGCCTCGACCGAGCGCCTCTTCCGCCCACTGCTCGCGCGGCTGCTGACGATGCAGGGCCGCGAGCTTGAAGCCATCTTCGGCCTGCAGGAAGGCCTTGCGAACCGGCTGCTCGTCAAGAGCCGGCAGAGCCAGACGCTGCAGGAGCTCATCGCGGGGATGGTCACGAGCCGCTACCCCGCGAGCCGCATCAGCCGCATCGTCCCACACCTGCTGCTCGGCACAGGTGAACGCACCGCCCGCGAGGCCGCAGAGACGGGCCCCCTCTACGCGCGCGTGCTCGCCTTTGACGAAGTGGGCCGCGAATTGCTGCACACAGTCAAGGAGCGCAGCACCTTGCCCCTCATCACCAAGGTCAGCACCGCGCTGAACTCCCGCGAGCGGCTCGAAAGCGACCTGACACCCTTGCAGGCGATACTCGCCCTCGACACGCGCGCCACTGAGTTGCGCGCCCTCGCGCTGCCCGACCATGCGCCGCTCACGGCCCTGCATCAGACCGACTTCATCACGTCCCCGCATTTCATCAGGAGCGCGCATCACGCCTGATTCTCAGTTTACAGGTTTACAACCGCATCGATGCAGAGTATAATGGAGAGACCATCTCGCAACGTCAACATGCTTTCCGCATGTCTTTTTATCAGGAGGAGATTTTATGTCTGAATACCCGAACCTGCACAAGCTGCTGATCTGCCGCAGCCTTCTCGATGACCCGGCCGTCCAGTCGCTGATGGATGTGCTCGACGGCGACAAGTGCCAGATTGGCCCGTGCGCCGCGAAGATCATCGAGACCGCCGAGGACGTCGGGCTGCACGGCAACCTGCTGCGCAGCTACCTCATCTACCTGCTCGTCCACGACCCCAACCTCGCCGCCCAGACCATCGAGATGCACGACAGCCCCGTCGGCGCGAGCCTCAAGCAGGCTTTCCTGCACGACCTCACGCTGCTCCTGCCCTTCCTGACCGAGCCCGCGAGCCTCTACCTCGACCTGCCGCTGCTCGACGATTACAAACCGACCATGCCGCTCCAGACCGAAGCATCCGACGCGCTCGAGAACCTGCTCAAAAATGCCAGCACCGCCGAGGACTTCGCCACGGCCCTGCTGCGCTACTACCAGAGCTTCGGCTACGGCGACATCGCCTCCTTCAAGGCCTTCCGCTGGGATGCCAAGCTCCAGCGCCTCATCGGCATCCGCCACTTCGAAGCCATGGAGATGAATGACATCATCGGCTACGCCCATCAGAAAGAGCAGCTGATCGACAACACCGAAGCCTTCGTCCAGCGCAAGCCCGCCAACAACGTCCTGCTCGTCGGCGCGCGCGGCACCGGCAAGTCCTCCGCCGTCAAGGCCCTCGCCAACGTCTACTACAGCCGTGGCCTGCGCATCCTCCAGCTCACCAAGCCGCAGCTCAGCCACCTGCCCGACATCATGGACGCCCTGCGCTACTTCGCCAGCAAGCGCTTCATCATCTTCCTCGACGACCTCTCCTTCGAGGAGTCCGACGCCGAGTACAAGTACCTCAAGTCCGCCATCGAAGGCGGCGTCGAATCGCGCCCCGAGAACGTCCTCATCTACGCCACCTCCAACCGCCGCCACCTCATCCGCGAGAGCTGGCGCGATCGCAGCGAGAGCCAGGACGACGTCTACCGCGACGACAGCATGAACGAGACCATCTCCCTCTCCGACCGCTTCGGCCTGATCATCCAGTACTACGCCCCCGACCAGAAAGAATACCTCGCCATCATCGACCACAGACTGCGCAAAGAAGGCATCCATCTCACGCCAGAAGAACTGCGCATCGCCGGCGTGCGCTGGGAAATGACCCACAGCGGCCGCAGCGGCCGCACCGCCCAGCAATTCGTCGCCCACTACCTCGGCCAGCTCGATGACCATGACGAATGATGATGTATGATTCGCACGATGAGTGGGTTTACAGCGCGGAAGGGCCGGGGACATGTATTTCGGCTTCGGTCTTCCGCTGAATGAGCCCTATGATACGATCAGCAAGGATGTCACCTCGCCGCCTGCCGCGGCGTTCTGACATCCTTTTTCTATGCCTATACTGAGCGAGGGCTCAGCCCTTCGGGCAATCGCTCCAGCCCTGCAGGCGAAATACATGTCCCCGGCCTAGTTCATACCTGCTAAAAGGCCTCCCTCACTTCATACCTCAAAAGAGAACGCTACGCATTCACTTCCCATTTGTACCTTAGAGAGTAGGGATTCCCTTCCGACATCCTTTACACTCTGTACCTCAAGGCGGGGGAATGCCCTTCGCCTGCAGAAGCGAAGCGATTGCCCGCAGGGCTGGGCCCTAAGTAAGGCCTATCAAAGTCACACGATGTAACAACGCCGCGGCAGGCGGCGAATTTACTTTCATCCGCCAACCGAGCATGGGTCCCATTTAGCTGAGCGCCGAAGCCGAAGGGCATTCCCCCGCCCCCGCACACACTTGCTGCGCTCTCCTTTGCACTCTGTATCTAAGGGAGGAGGGATACCCTTCGCCTGCAGAAGTGAGGCGACCGCCCGCAGGGCTGGGGCCTGAGAAGGCCTCTCGAAGCCGCTTAATGTGAGAACGCCGCGGCAAGCGGCGAATCCGCTAGATTCCATCAAGCAAGCATAGGCCCCATTTAGCCGAACGCCGAAGCCGAAGGGTATCCCTCCTCCCCTGCACATTGAAAAAAGACTGCACATCTATTGCAACCGATGCGCAGCCCTTTTATATATCTCTATGTGATTCTCAGCAGTAAATCGCCACTGCCCGCGGCACGGTCTCGATCGTCAGCGGCAGCATCGGCCCGCACTCTCCGTCGATGTCGCTCTCGACGGGTATCCCCGACTCAATGTGGAAGTGCTTCGCCTGCACGTGCAGCACGTCCTCGCGCTCCGACACGGGCTTGCCCGCGATGAGGTCCGCCGTGATGCTCATGAGCTTCGGGATGCTGCACTTGCCGATTGACAGCAGGTCGAGCTTGCCATCGTCGACCGCCACCCCGTTCGCCACATTCTTCATGCTGCCCACGACCGGGCTGTTGATGATGACGAACAGGAACGTCTCGAGCTCGTAATGCGCGCCGTCCGCCTCGATCTTGAGCGGGAAATAGCGGAACTTCGGCAGCTCTCCGATGCCCTTGAGATAGTAGGCCATCTTGCCGAGCGAGTTCTTGATGCGCGCATTGACCTCGTGCGCGATGCAGGCCATCGCGCCGCCGCTCGCGACATTGATAAAATACGTGCCGTCCATGAGGCCGAGATCCACACGGCGCGTGCGGCCCGCGGCAATCGTGTCGAGATACGCCTCGAGGTCCGTGTTGACGCCGAGGTACGTCGCAAAGTCGTTCGACGTGCCGCTGCCGATGATGCCGAGCGGCAGGTCGAGGTTGCCCTTCATCATGAGGTTGACGATCTCGTGGACCGTGCCGTCGCCGCCCGCGACGAGCAGGCCGTCGGGATTCACCTCGCGCACGAATGGGATAAAGGCCTCATTGCCCTCCCGGCGCGTGCGGTAGAAGACGACGAGGATGCCGCGGCGCTGGAACGCCTCGACGATCCAGTCGAGCTTGTTCTTGAAGGCAGCATGCCCCGAAACAGGATTGTAGAAGAGCACGAGCTTCTTCAAAGTATGTTCCCCCTATTTTATACCACAATATCACATATTACGATTTGAACACGCCGATGCGGCGCAGGATGCGGATGCCGATGCGGCCGATCATCGGCATGCGTGCGAGGTCGTCCTCGAGCAGACCGCCGACGAGCAGCATGGTCGCGATGTAGACGAAGCAGCCGAAGAAGACCGCGCCGAACGTCGAGATGGCGCCGATGTTCCACCAGGCCATCGTCCAGTCATAGAAGAAGTAAACCGCGACCGCCATGACCGCCGCAGCAAACAGCGTTTTGAGGAGCTGCGGGATCTCCATGCGGTAACCGATGAACTTGTAGATGAAGAACAGGTTGATGATGGCCGCGACGCCCATGTCCGCCGCCGTCGCCCAGGCCGCACCCATGATGCCGAGCCACGGCAGTGCCGTGAGTTCCCAGTTCAGGATGACCTTGGCCGCCGCCGCGAGGATCATGTTGACCATCGGGATGGTCGGATGACCGAGGCCCTGCAGGATGCCCGTCGAGACCTGATGCAGGCCGAGCAGCACGATGCTGAAGGCCGAGATCATGACCGCTGGGCCGGCGCCCGGCGCATTGTAGATGAGCGACGAGATCGGCGTCGCGAGCACGAAGACGATGACGAAGGCCGGGAAGCAGACGAAGTTCGAGATGCGCACCGAGGCCGCCGTCTGGTTGTAGACGCGCTTCATATCGCGCAGTGCCCGCGCCTCCGAGATGGCCGGCACGATGCTCATGGCCATCGAGGCCGTGATGATGCACGAGAGGTTGACGAGCGGCACCGCCATGCCCGTCAGGTAGCCGAAGAGCTCCGTCGCCTCATTGACGCTGTAGCCCGCGACTTCGAGGCGCTGCGGCACGATCATGAGGTCGAGGTTCGAGACGACCGGCAGCATGATGCTCGCCGCCGAGACCGGCAGCGACAGCATAAAGATGCGGCGCATGATCTTGAGCACCGGCTCGTGCTCCGTGCCCGGCAGCGGCTTGATGTCATGGCCGTAGTCGCGCTCGATGTCGCGGTCGAGCTTCCAATGGTAGTAGACGAGCACGATGAGGCCCGTGACCGCACCGGCAAGCGCGCCGAGCGAGGCACCGGCCGACGCGTACTCGAGGCCCCAGGGCAGGAAGAGCTGCGCGAGGAGGATCATCGTGATGACGCGGAAGATCTGCTCCACGATCTGCGAGACGGCCGTCGGCGTCATGCGCTGCCAGCCCTGCAGATAGCCGCGCGAGGCTGCGAGCAACGTGACGAAGAAGACCGTCGGCGCGAGCACGACCATCGAGAGGTACGCGCGCGCATCGCGGATGAAATGCCACTCGATGAGCCAGTCCGCCGCGAAGTACGTCAGCACCGAGAACAGAAGGCCCGTGACGAGCATGAGCCCCATCGAGATGCGAAAGACGCGCTTCGCGCCGTAGATGTCCTTGAGCGCCACGCGCTCTGCCGTGATGATGGAGATGGCCACCGGCACGCCGGCCTGCGAGACCGTCATCGCGAAGAAATAGATTGGGAAGGCCATCTGGTAGAGGCCGATACCTTCACCGCCGAGGATACGCGACACGAAGATCCAGTTGAGGGAGCCGATTACCTTGACGACAAAGCCGGCAATCGTCAGGATGAACGTGCCCTTGAGGAAAGACTCTCCCTTGCTGGACTTCTTGCCCTCGTCCGGGGACTTGTTGGAGCCTTGGGCTTCTTGAGGCTGCTGTGCCGCCTGCACATTTGCCTCTACATCTTGCTTGCTAATGGAAAACACCGCCTACGTGCATAGAATTTGCTGGAACTAAGAATTTCGGGAAAGAAGAAAGGCAGGTTCCCTCGCCTCTCGCAAATTGCAAAAATACCAGTATACCGCTATAATGGTACTCAACATTGAGATTATATCATTATTGGGCGAATCAATCCAGTAATTTCTTGACAAATATACGAAGACAGGAAGGAAGTCAGCATGGACATCAATCTCATGGGCTTCGACGTCAGCGCAGCCCGCCAGAAACCCGAAACCATCCGCCACAAAGAAGAGTCATGCCCGTTCTGCGACCGCGAGCACCTGACCGGCGTCATCGAGACCGAGGGAGACATGGTCTTCCTGCGCAACAAGTACAACGTCATCGAGGGCGCCGACCAGTTCGTGCTCATCGAGGGGCGCGAATGCCATAGCGACATGCCCTCCTACACGAAGGAGCACATGCACGCGCTCATCCGCTTCGGCCTGCGCATGTGGCAGCGGCTCAAGGAGAGCGGCCGCTACGAGGCCGTGCTCTTCTTCAAGAACTACGGCCCGCTCTCCGGCGGCACTATCCGCCATCCGCACATGCAGCTCATCGGCCTGCCGCACGTCAAGAAGGAGCTGCTCTGCCGCCCCGAGGAGTTCGAGGGCCCCGTCATCCACGAGCGAGATGGCGTCACGCTCAACGTCTCCAACGTGCCGCGCATCGGCTTCTGGGAGTTCAACATTCTGCCGCCTGAGGACCTGACGCCAGCCGCCATCGATGCGACGGCCGACTTCATCCAGATCATCGTCGACTTCCTCACGCACCACTTCGGCAGCCAGACGCAGAGCTACAACATCTTCTTCTACGACCTCGGCGGCCGCATCGCCGTCAAGCTGCTGCCGCGCTTCGCCACGCCGCCGATCTACGTCGGCTACGGCATCCACTTCCGCCCGAGCAGCCTCGATGAAGCCATCCACGCCATACAGGAGCGCTACTTCTGAATGGCGGAACCCTTCCGAACTGCCGAGTTCCTGATGATCGGACTGTCCGACTGGGCAGTCCGACTGCGACTTAGGGCGACCACCTTTTGACAAAAGTGATTGCGGTGCGTTATAATAGCAGACGCAACTCAAAATTAACTAGTTAATATTCATATCAAAAGGAGTGGTCGTTTTCATGACAAAAGAAAAACTTTGGTCCCGAGATTTCCTTGCACTGACGACAGCAAATGGCCTGCTGTTTGTCGGATTCCATATCCTGCTCCCGACGCTGCCCATCTACATGGCAAGCCTGGGCGCATCTGGCTCAGAGATTGGCTTGATCGCCGGCATCTTTGGGTATTCCGCCATCTTCATCCGCCTATTCACCGACACCGGCGTGCGTGCCTTCGGCAAGAAGACCTGCCTCTACGCCGGCCTTCTCCTCTCGTTGCTGGCAACGGCGGGATACGCACTGCTGGATTCCATCGGTGCCATCGTCGTAGCCCGCGTCATCCACGGCTTTGGCTTCGGGCTCAGCACGACCTTCGCCGCAGCCCTGGTCGCTGACGTCATCCCCGCCTCGCGCCGCGGTGAGGGCATCGGCTACTTCGGCCTGGGCAGCACGATCGCGATGGCCCTGGCCCCGGCATTTGGCCTGATGCTCCTCTCCGACATCAGCCCCTGGGCCCTGTTCATCACCTCTGGCATCGCGACGCTCGCAGCGTTTTTTGCCGCCCGCCAGGACCGCACAGCCGAGAGAGAGCCGGCGCTCCCCGTGCCGGCCGTGCACCTCTCCTTCCGCAACCGCCTCTATGAAGCAGGGACTGGCATCCCCGCCATCCTGACCATCCTCTTCGGCGCCGCTTACGGCAGTGTCAACACGTTCATCGCGATGATGGCCTCAGAGGCCGGCATCAGCAGCGCTGGCCTGTTCTTCATCGTGGGAACCTTCTTCATCTTCCTCTCCCGCCCGTTCGGCGGTCGCCTCCTCGACCGCTACGGCGCCTTTGCCGTCGTGATTCCCGGCGCCCTGCTCTACTGCGTGGCCCTTGCCCTGATCCTCGCAGCCGGCAGCCTGCCCGTGCTGCTCACCGCCTCCGTCTTCTACGGCCTCGGTGCCGGCCTCCTGCTGCCAGCCCTCATGACCTGGATGCTCAATGTCGTCCGGGCCGACCGCCGCAGCGCCGCCAGCGCCACCTTCTACAACATGCTCGACATCGGCACGAGCACCGGCATCGTCGCCCTCGGCAGCCTGGCTGGCACGGTCGGCTACATCGCCATGTACCGCTACGTCCTCGTCATCATGGCCGCCTTCGTGTTATTCGGCCTGCTGGCACACCGCCTGTCCCGCCAGGTGCACCAGCCAGAAGAAGCAGAGGAGTAAATCATGGACAAGACAAGCTGGCAGGAGAGCGACAGCGACCGCCTGATCCATCAGCTCTACCAAACGATGCGCCTGTTCTCCAAGACCCTGAACCAGAAGATCGCTGCCACCGGCATCTACGGCTCCGAATGGACCATCCTGAACCTGATCCATCATCGTCAGGACTGCGCGCAGACCGCACTGAGCCAGTATCTCGGCGTAGAGCCCGCGGCCATCTCCAAGACCTTGACGAAGATGGAGAAGAAAGGCCTGATCACGCGCGTCTCCCATCCCAATGCACGCGGCAAATTCATCGAGCTCACGGAAAAGGGCGCCCAAGCCCACCGCGACTTATCCGCCGCCGTGGCTGAGCATCGCCGCAAGGCACTGCAGGACCTTCCACCAGAAGCGCTGCAGGACCTCCAGGATGTGATGCTGCAGATCCAGGAAAACCTTTCCTCAGATTGACCTACCCAGATAAAAGAAACCCCAGACAAGGCTGTCGCCCTGTCTGGGGTTTTCTATTGCAAGAAGAGCTGCGGCTCAAGCTTCTTTGCGGTCAAACGGCACGTGGTTGAGGATGAGGTCCGGGTTGTTGTCCATGATCCAGCCGAGCGCCCACTCGTTGCTGACGAGCAGCACGGGGTTGCCCTTGCGGTCGTAGACGAACATGCCGCGGTCGGCGCCCCTGAGGGAGGCCGGCGTGACCTCGCTGCCGTCCTTGAAGGCGAGCCAGCGCGCGACTTCGTACGGCTGCATGTTCATCGTGATGTCGACGTTGTACTCGTTCTTGAGGCGGTACTCAAGCACCTCGAACTGCAGCGTGCCGACCGTGCCGACGATGTAGGACTCCATGCCAGCGCCTGCCTGCTGGAAGAGCTGGATGGCGCCCTCCTGCGTGAGCTGCTCGATGCCCTTGACGAACTGCTTGCGCTTCATCGTGTCCTTTGCCTGCACGCGCGCGAACTTCTCGGGCGGGAAGACCGGGAAGTCGGCGTACTTGAACTTGTGGCTCTCGTCGCAGATCGTGTCGCCGATGCCAAAGATGCCCGGGTCGAACAGGCCGACGATGTCGCCGGGGTACGCCGTGTCGATGATCTGGCGGTCCTGCGCGAGGAACTGCTGAGGCTGCGCGAGCTTGATGATCTTGCCCGAGCGCTCGTGCCAGACACTCATGTTGCGCTCGAACTTGCCCGAGCAGATGCGGATGAAGGCCAGGCGGTCGCGGTGCGCCGGGTTCATGTTGGCCTGGATCTTGAAGACGAAGCCCGAGAACTTCTCGTCGTCCGGCGCGATGAGGCCGTCGCTCGACAGGCGCGGCTGCGGCGTCGGCGCCATGCGAATGTAGCCCTCGAGGAAGTCCTGCACGCCGAAGTTCGTCATGGCCGAGCCGAAGAACATCGGCGTGAGCTCACCGGAGTTGACCTTCTCCATGTCGAATTCCTCACCGGCCTCGTCGAGGAGCTCGATGTCATCCTTGAGCGCCTGCCACGTCGCCTCGCCCACGCGCTCGATGACGGCTGGGTCGTCCGGCTCGTAGACGTCCGCGATGCGCGCCTGCTGGCCGTGCGTCGTGTCGGCCGCGAAGAGCAGCACCTTGTCGTTGCGGCGGTCGTAGACGCCCATGTACTGGCCGTCCTGGCCAATCGGCCAGTTCATCGGGTACGAGCGGATGCCGAGCACGTTCTCGATCTCGTCCATGAGGTCGATTGGCAGCTTGCCGTAGTGGTCGAGCTTGTTGACGAACGTGAAGATGGGGATGCCGCGCTGCTTGCAGACCTTGAAGAGCTTCTTCGTCTGCGCCTCAACGCCCTTCGCGACGTCGATGACCATGACGGCGCTGTCGACGGCCATGAGCGTGCGGTACGTGTCCTCCGAGAAGTCCTGATGGCCCGGCGTGTCGAGGATGTTGATGCGGCAGCCCGCATAGTCGAACTGCAGCACCGACGAGGTGACCGAGATACCGCGCTGCTTCTCAATCTCCATCCAGTCCGACACTGCATGGCGCTGTGTCTTGCGCGACTTGATGGAGCCCGCGAGATGGATGGCACCGCCGTAGAGCAGCAGCTTCTCCGTCAGCGTCGTCTTACCGGCATCCGGGTGCGAGATGATCGCAAATGTACGGCGCTTCTTGATTTCCTTATCGAGTTCTTCGCTTAAAGCTGACAAAATCGTGTTCCTCCTAAATTTATGTGAATGATGCATGTCAAGTTACACTGCTTACCATTCTATCATAGAGCCTTCTCCTACTGCAATCCCCAATTTCCCCTCCGCCGCCGCTATGATATAATGGAGCCAGTACATCATCTGCCCACAGGAGGATTCCCATGACCGAAATCAAACCGTCCGTCTGTCCCTACGACTGCCCCGACTGCTGCGGGCTGCTCATCACCGTCGAGGACGGCAAGGCCGTCTGTGTCGCGGGCGACCCCGAACACGCCTTCACGCGCGGCACGCTCTGCCCAAAGATGGCCCACTACGAACGCACGGTCCACTCCGCAAAGCGCATCCTGACGCCGCTAAGGCGCGTCGGCCAGAAGGGCGAGGGGCGCTTTAGCCCCATCGGCTGGGATGAGGCCATCGAAGAGATCGCTCGGCGCTGGCACGGCATCATCAAGGAATACGGCGCCGAGGCCATCCTGCCTTACTCCTACGCTGGCACGATGGGCACGATTGGCTACAGCGCCGGCCACGCCCTCTTCTACGCGCTCGGTGCCACGAGCCTCGACCGCACCATCTGCGCGCCTGCCAAGAGCCGTGGCTATCGCGACGTCATGGGCGCGACGCTGCCGACCGCCCCGCAGGAAGCCCAGCATAGCGATATGATCGTCCTCTGGAGCATCAGCATGCTCGCGACCGACATCCACTTCCGCCACGACATCGAGATGGCTCGCAAGAGGGGCGCCAAGGTCTACTGCATCGACACCTACCGCACGAAGACCGCCGACTACGCCGACGCCTTCCTCTGCCCGCGCCCCGGCACCGACGGTGCGCTTGCCCTCGCCATCCTCCACGTGCTCGTGCGCGATGGACTCGCCGACCGCGCCTTCCTCAAGGAGTACGTACAGGGAGCTGACGAACTCGAGCAAAAGGTCCTGCCGCATTACACCCCCGAGGACGCCGCAGCCATCACCGGCGTCCCCGCTGCGGATATCCGCGCCTTCGCCCATGCCTACGGCAATGCCCGCGCCCCCTTCATCCGCCTCGGCAGCGGCCAGTCCCGCTACGTCAACGGCGCCATGACCTCGCGCCTCATCACCTGCCTGCCCGCCTTCGTCGGCGCCTACGCCAAGAAAGGCGGCGGCCTCCTGACCTCCGCCTCCGGCAGCCACGCCTTCGACAAGAACATCATCCGCCGCCCCGACCTCGAGCAGAGAGGCGTTCGCCACATCAACATGTGCGAGCTCGGTCGCGCGCTCAACGATACAGACCTGACACCTCCCGTCAAGGCGCTCTACATCTACTCCTCCAATCCCGCCTGCACCGCCCCCGACCAGAACCAGGTCTTGCACGGCCTCCAGCGCGAAGACCTCTTCACCGTCGTCCACGAGCGCTTCCTCACAGACACCACCCGCTACGCCGACATCGTCCTGCCCGCCACCACCTCCCTCGAGAGCGAAGACCTCTACTACTCCTACGGCCACTACACCATCCAGCGCGCCAGAGCCGTCATCCCGCCCGTCGGCGAGAGCAAGAGCAACTGGCAGACCGTCCGCCTGCTCGCCAAGGCCATGCACCTCACAGACCCCATCTTCACTAAGACCGAAGAAGACCTCGTCGAAGCCATCATCGACTCCACCAAGAAAGCCTGGCCCCTGCCCCTCACCGGCGAAGCACTCCAGAGGCTAAGAGACAGCCACCCCGTCGACCTGCCCCTGCCCGAGGACTACAAGCTCCACTTCGCCACCCCTTCCGGCAAGATCGAGATCCAGAACCCCCGCTGCCAGCCGCCCCTGCCCGACTACCTGCCGCCCCACAAGAATAGCGAGCCCTTCCACCTCATCAACGCCCCCGACATGCGCATCCTCGACAGCTCCTTCAACGAGCGCGACGAGCTCACCAACGGCAACATCATGACCCTGCTCATCCATCCCCAAGATGCCGCCGCGCGCGGCCTCCACGACGGCGACCCCGTCCGCGCAAAAAACAAACGCGGCCACGCCCACTTCATCCTGAAGCTCTCCGACCGCGTCAACCGCGGCACCCTCGTCACCGAAGGCGTCTGGTGGCAGGCCTACACCAAAGACGGCAACACCAACCGCCTGACCTCCATGCGCCTCACCGACAAAGACGGCGGCAGCACCTTCTACGACGTCAGCGTAACGATAGAAAAAGCCTGACTTCGGCGAAGAGGCGCAGCCGATTTCGCCCATCCCGCAAACTCCCGGCGGACAGACAGGCAAAGCCGCCTCCGCCGCTTCTACCCAAGCTCACATTGCCAACCCCCGCCGAGCTGCACGCCCCAACGGCGGACAGGCGCAGCCGCCTCCGCCCATCCCGCAAATCTCCGGCGGACAGGCGCAGCCGCCTCCGCCGCCCTCGCATCCACAAACGTAACTCTGGGCGGGGGCACCTGTTCCGCCTGGAGCCGCGCAGCGACCGCCCGCAGGGCTGAGCCCTCCCGCTCCCCAGCATAGCACCACAATGTCAGAACGCCGCGGCAGGCGGCGAATCCGCCTCCATCACCAAACCAGCCATAGGGCTCATTCAGCGGAGCGGCGAAGCCGGAACAGGTGCCCCCGCCCCATCCACGATGTGCGCTCCCCGCAATCTGCGCTTTCCCCATACGATGTTAAACAAAAAACCCGGCACGAGCCCACCTCGTACCGGGTTTTCCTATCTCACTTTATCGCAGTTCAAAATGCCCTGCCATCCAGCGCCTTCTCCACGAGCGTATCCCCGACATACCGGAGCTTCAGCGAGAACACCGCCTCTTGCTTCTCCATCAGCCGGAAGAAGATCTTATCCCCCTCCCAGATGGGCAGCTCGTAGACCGCATCCTTCGCGACCCACTCGAGCGTGCCCTCGCGGCACCCATCGCGCCCGACGAGCTCTCCGTGGAACGCATCCGCCGTGTAGAGGAACATGTACTCCGTCTGCCACTTGTCCGACATAAACGTGATGATGCCGCGCAGCCGGAACGAGTCGAGCACGAGGCCCGTCTCCTCCCGCACCTCGCGCAGGAGGCACTCCTCCGGCGTCTCATCCGGCTCAAAGTGGCCGCCGACTCCGATCCACTTGTCGTGGTTGATGTCGTGCGCCTTCTTGACCCGATGCATCATGAGGTACTTGCCGTCCTGCTCGATGTAGCAGAGCGTCGTCAGATTCGTCTTCTTGTGGCCCTTCGCCTGCGCCGCCGTCATAGCCTGAGCTCCAGTCCGACCGGGCAGTGGTCACTGCCAAAGACCTCATTGTGGATCGTCGCATCCGCGATCTTCTCGCGCAGCCGCGCCGACGTCACGAAGTAGTCGATGCGCCAGCCCGCATTCGTATCGCGCGCCTTGCGCAGGTACGACCACCACGTGTAGATGCCCGTGCGGTCCGGGTAGAGCGCGCGGAACGTGTCGATGAAGCCCGCATCAAGGAGCTCTGTGAACTTGCCGCGTTCCTCATCCGTGAAGCCCGCATTATGGTGATTCGTCTTCGGGTTCTTGAGGTCGATCTCCGTGTGCGCAACATTGAGGTCGCCGCAGACGATGACCGGCTTCTTCGCATCCAGAGCCACGAGGTACGCGCGGAATGCGTCCTCCCACTCCATGCGGTAAGCGAGGCGCTCGAGGCCGCGCTTCGAGTTCGGCGTGTAGACCGTCACGAAGTAGCAGTCGGGGAACTCCAAGGTGATCACACGGCCCTCGTGGTCGTGCTCCTCGATGCCGAGCCCGTACGTGACCGCAAGCGGCTCGATGCGCGAGAAGACGGCCGTGCCCGAGTAGCCCTTGCGCTCCGCGCTGTTCCAGTACTGGCGGTAGCCCGGCAGGTCAAGGATGGCCTGCTCCGGCTGCATCTTCGTCTCCTGCAGCGCGAAGACATCCGCGTCGAGCTTCACGAACGACTCCATGAAGCCCTTCTTGAGGCAGGCCCGCAGGCCGTTGACATTCCAGGAAATGCACTTCATCGTCATCCCTCCTCATCACGGCAGCGTCTTGAAGGCGCTGAACGGCCAGAAGACGAGCACAGCCTTGCCCTTGATGAGCTTGTACGGCACGAAGCCGACATCGGCGAAGCGGCTGTCCTCCGAGTTGTTGCGGTTATCACCCATGACAAAGACCGTGCCCTCAGGCACCGTCGCCTTCGGGTACTCGCTGCGCGTCGGCTCGAGGATGTAGTCCTCCGTGAGCATCTGGTCGTTGACAAAGACGCGGCCGCCCTTGATCTCGATCGTGTCACCCGGCGTCGCGATGACGCGCTTGATGAAGTCGCGGCTCGTATCGCGCGGATACTGGAAGACGAGGATCTCGCCCTTCTCCGGCGCGCGGAAGTCGTAGATGAACTTATTGACGACGAGGCGCTCCTGCGACTGCAGCGTCGGGCGCATCGACGGGCCGTCGACGATGTAGAGCTCGACGACGAACTGACGGATGATGAAGGCCAGCACGACCGCGATGACGATCGATATGACCCAGTCTTTTGCCTCTTCTCCTAATGAACTCATGAAGGTTCCTCCTGTAATCCTTTCTACAAACAAAATAGGGACTGCCAAAAGCAGTCCCTACCGTACGCCGATCAGCGTTTCTCTTTGATACGAGCAGCTTTACCCGTAAGGTTGCGCAGATAATAGAGTTTTGCACGACGGACAATACCCTTGCGGAGAACGTCGATCTTCTCGATGCGCGGGGAATGTACCGGGAACATGCGCTCGACGCCGATGCCGTACGAGATGCGGCGAACCGTGAACGTCTCGCGGACGCCCGTGCCCTGACGGCCGATGACGACGCCTTCGAACATCTGGATACGCTCGCGGGAACCCTCGACGATCTTTGCATGGACGCGGACCGTGTCACCAGGTGCGAACTCCGGGATATCCGAGCGGAGCTGTTCTTTTTCTAACGTTTCGATGATATTCATTTTTTTCCTCCTTGATGGCAGACGTTCATGGCAAGCCCGATGCTCACTCAGAGGACCGTCCATATACCTAGATAGCATACCATAAAAAAAGGGCGGTTTCAACCGCCCCTGCAAAATTTTTCTTGAATAGCCGGCTCACTTGCCGATGCGCGCGGCCATCGCCTCGCGCACGATGTCCTCGGGCACGTCATTGCGGCAGGTCACCTTGCCGATGCCCTGCATGAGCACCCAGTTGACCTTGCCGTTGATGGTCTTCTTGTCGTGGAAGATGTCGCGGTACATCGCATCGACCGTGCAGCCCTCGGCCTTGGTCGGCAGCTGCATGCGCGCGACGAGCGCCTCGACGCGCGCGACATCGGCCTCTTGAATCATGCCGAGGCGCGCACTGATGTCAGCCGCGCCGATCATGCCGATGGCGACGGCCTCGCCGTGGTTGTAACGGATATAGCCCGTCTCCTTCTCGATGGCATGCGCCATCGTGTGGCCGAAGTTCAGGATGCGGCGCAGACCGCTCTCCTTCTCGTCCTCGCTGACGACAGCCGCCTTGATCTCGCACGAGCGCGCGATCATGTGGACAGCGGCCTCGCGCTCGAGCGCGAGCACTGCATCTGCATGCTGCTCGAGGTAGGCGAAGAAGTCCGCATCGTAGATGATGCCGTACTTGATGATCTCGCCGAGCCCCGTCGCGATCTCGCGCTTCGGCAGCGATTCCATCATGGAGAGGTCCATGAAGACGCCCTTGGGCTGGTAGAACGCGCCGATGAGGTTCTTGCCGAGCGCGTGGTTGACGGCCACCTTGCCGCCGACGCTCGAATCGACCTGAGCGAGTAGGCTCGTCGGCAGCTGCACGAACGGCACGCCGCGCATGTACGTCGCCGCGATGAAGCCTGCGAGGTCGCCGACGACACCGCCGCCGAGCGCGAAGATTGGCGACTTGCGGTCGAGGCCGAGCTCGATGGCCCGCGTGTAGAGCTTCTCGGCGACAGCGAGACACTTGGAGCTCTCCCCTGCCGGGATCGTCACGACCGACACGTGCAGGCCGCCTGCCTCGAGGATGGCGCGGATCTTCTCACCGTAGAGCGGCCCGACATTGCTGTCCGTCACGAGCATGGCCTGCTTCGAGAAGCCCGCCCCCTGCACGAACGCCTGGAGCTCTTTCTCAAGACCGTAGCCAATCAGAATATCATAACTCTCTTCTCCGAGAGCGACGCGTACCTTACGCATGAACGACACCTCTTGCTTTCAGATAATGAAGGATTTCCTCGACGACCTGCAGCGGCGAGAGCTTGCTCGTATCGACCGAGAAGTCCGCCTGGCGGTAGAGCGGGCGGCGCTCCTCGATGAGCGTCTCGACGGCGCGGCGGCGGTCGCCCTTATCCTCCTTGTCGAGGACGGGGCGCTCGCCCTTACTGGCCGTGCGCATGAGGATGGTATCGACGTCGGCCGTCAGGCAGACGATGACGCCGCTCTGCCTCAGGAGAGCGACATTGGCAGGGTCCTTGACCGTGCCGCCGCCCGTCGAGATGACGGCGTTCTGCCGCGCGGCGACGCGCTCGACCATGCGGTGCTCCGCAGCGCGGAAGTACGGCTCGCCCTTCTGCGCGAAGATGGCGGGAATGGCCATGCCCTCTTCTGCCTCGATCTCCTGGTCGAGGTCGAGGAAGGCCGCGCCGAGCTTCTGCGCGAGCACGCGGCCCGTGCTCGTCTTGCCCGTGCCCATGAAGCCAATCAGCACGATGTTCTTCATCGGATCACCATTCCTTCCCGATGCGCGCCTTGTAGGCAACAAGTGCGGCCTTGAGGTCGACCATCGCATCCGAGCCGAACTTGTCGCAGATGGCCTGCGCGATGACGAAGGCCGTCATCGCCTCGCCGACGACGGAGGCCGCCGAGACGGCACACGTGTCGCTGCGTTCCTTGCAGGCCAGCACTTCCTCATGGCTCGCGATGTCGACGGAGTGCAGTGGCTGCATCAGCGTCGGGATCGGCTTCATCGCCGCCTTGACGACGAGCTCCTCGCCGTTCGTCATGCCGCCCTCGAGGCCACCCGCGCGGTTCGTCTTGCGGTAGACCTTGCCCGCCTCGTCGAGGAACATCTCGTCGTGGATCTGGCTGCCCGGCAGGATGGCGCAGTCGAAACCCGCGCCAATTTCCACGCCCTTGATGGCCTGGATGGACATCAGGGCGCCGGCGAGCTTGCCGTCAAGGCGGCGGTCCCACTGGATGTGGCTGCCGAGGCCTGCCGGCAGGCCTCGCACCGTGACCTCGAAGATGCCGCCCAGAGTATCACCCTCTTTGCGCGCCGCCTTGATCTTTTCCTTCATCTGCGCCTCGGCCTCTGCGTCGTAGCAGTTGAGATCCGAGATGTCCGTGCCGAGCTTCGCGCGGTCGACCTTCGCCGGGTCGACCTTGACGCCACCGATGCAGGTGACCTGCGAGACGACCGTGATGCCGAGCGCCTTGAGGAATTCCTTGCAGACGGCGCCGACGGCCACGCGCATCGTCGTCTCGCGCGCACTCGAGCGCTCGAGGATGTCGCGGACGTCCGTGCGGTCGTACTTGCGGATGCCCGTGAAGTCCGCATGGCCCGGGCGCGCCGCCGTGACCTTCTCGCCCGCGGGCTCGCCGAAGGCCGCCATGCGCTCGCCCCAGTTCTGAAAGTCGCGGTTGACGACCTGCAGCGTGATGGGCCCGCCGATCGTCTCATTGAAGCGCACGCCCGAGAGGACATTGACCTTGTCCTTCTCGATCTTCATGCGGCCGCCGCGGCCGTAGCCCTGCTGGCGACGTGCCAGGTCTTTATTGATGGACTCGAGGTCCAGTTTGAGGCCGGCCGGCAGTCCCTCGAGGATAGCCGTCAGGCACGGGCCATGGGACTCGCCCGCAGTCATAAAACGCAATTCGCTCATATCCAAACACCTCACGTATTTCAAAAACAATATTGATTACAGTGTAAAGGATACGCGCCTATAAATCAAGGTCTTATTTCAATGGATACCTGTCCTCATTCAAGAGAAGCAACCGTCTCTTCCGCTGCCTCGCCGTCCGCCCTGCCCTTTGTTTCATCCTGCGACCAGGCGTAGGCCGTGACGACGAGCTGGCACTGCAGCATGCCGTCCTTGCCCTGCACTTGTTGCTCGATGCGCGTCTCATGGATGGCGAGCAGCCGCTCCGACTGCTGCAGGCGGCGCAGGAAGTCGAGCACCGAGAAGTACGAGCCGCTGCAAGCGATGGCGACGGGCATCTCTCGTACGCCGTCCACCGAGCGCGCCTCAGCCGGCGCGACCTTCTGGAGTTTCACCTGGCTCTGCAGCGCCTTGTGCTGCAAATCCTGCAGGAAGGCTCCCTGCCCGAGCTCCTGCGGCAGCATGCGCTCGGCGCGCCCCTCGCGGTCCGAGAGCTCCTTCTCGTAGGCGGCGAGGTCGCCGTGCACATTCTTGAAATTCATGACGGCGGCCAGGCGAGTACGCAGCTCAACCGCCTTTTTCTCGTACGCCGCCTGCTCCGCACGCAGCGGCAGGTGCACGAGCGCGCCGTACGCCAGCAGCGCGATGAGGCAAACGGTGATGCTGGCCGCGAGGAAGCGTGCATCCCCGTCGCCAAGACCCAGCTGCTCCAAACTTGCCCGGATTCCCTTCATCCTCTCATCCTCCTCTCCGTCAATCCATCACAGACTAGATGCCGACGCTGATGCGGAAGGCAATGCTGTTCTTTTCCGCATCCTTCCCTTCCTCCGACGCCTCAAGCACGGGCCCCTGTGGGAAGAAGGCGCGGTCCGCCTCAAAGGACTGCAGGAAGGCGGAGAGCGCGGCGTAACTGAGCGCTGCGCCGCAGAGCTCCACCTTCTTGTCGGAGCGCAGCAGGATGGACCTGAGCCAGACGCCTTCCGTCTGGAGCTCCGGCCGCCCGAGGTGGACCATCACGCTGTACCACGGCACGGCCGCTCCCATGACGGCGGCGGCCTTGGCATCGCGCGCGCGGATCTTCTGCTGCAAACGTCCCGTCAGCTGCATGCTCTTCTCCTCACGCTGCAGCAGCAAAAAGGCCTGCTCCTCGTGCTGGTAATCGCGCTTCGCCTCGAGATAGGCGCGCATGTCGAAGAACGACGCGACAAGCAGCACGAGAAACGTCACGATGCAGCAGAGCGCCGCCAGCCTTCGGCAACGCAGCCGGCGCCCCTGCACCGCGCCGCCCCAGAGCCGCAGGCCATCTTCTTGAAGGACGGACTTCGCTGACGCGATGGCCGGCATGAACGCGCGCTGCGCCTCCGTGAGCGCCAGGCCCTGCCAGTCTAATGAAGCCGCCATCGACGCCGCTATTCCCGGCGGCAGGGCCGTGATGCCGCGCAGCGAGAGCCCCTGCTCGCGGAAATCCTCGGCCAGCCTTGCAAGCAAATCCCGCTCCGCTGCGGCGAGCACGACGCGGCCCGCACCCTCGCGCTGGCAGGCCATCGCATACGCATCAGCCTCAAGCCCCTCATCCGTCAGCCGCGCGTCGAGCTCCCAATGCGCCGCTTCGCGCCACTCTGCCGCCTCCATATTGGGCGGCAGCTCCGTCTCGTAGAAGCAGACCTGCTCCGCGGGCAGGCAGACGGCAAAGTCGAGCTCGTACCAGCCCTCGCGCTGCGCGCGCATCGCGGCCGCCTCTGCAAGCGTCAGGCCGCCGTCCAACCGCTCCACCGCCGTGCGCACGAGCACCAGCGTACCATGCTCCGCGAGCAGCTCGGCGAAGAGGACCTTCCCGTCTCCCCTCTCCGATGGGATATGGGCTATGCCGATGACGCGCCTGCGCTCCTCCCAGAGCCAGCTGCCGCCCATGAGTCCGCCACTCCATCTCTGCTCAAATCTCTGGCGCAGCTTGCTGAGGCTTTCCAGCAACCGGCCTTGCGCTTCAGCGGCTCCTTCCCTTCCAGACATAAGCATCTCCTTTCCGTTCCAAGAGTCCCCGCGCGATCTTGTGGCGCTGCCAATCATCGCGCTCCTGTTCGCGTGCCACAGCGACGACCCAGTACGAGCCCCGCTTCTCTGCCACAACGGCCTGCACGATGAGCACGCCTTTCTCGCTCTGGACCTCGTGCGGCGCCACGAGGGTCGCGCCGTCTGCCAGCAGCGCAGGATCCGCCACGGCGCGCCTCACCGCCTCCTGCAACGTCTCTTCCGCCGCGAGGCGCAGGTTCACCTCGTGCTCGTACGAAGCCGTCATCTTCCGGCTGCTATAAGCCGTGTAGCAGACCGCCGTGCCGAGCATCATGACGACCACCGTCAAGAGCATGGCCCAGACAGCGGCCGAGCCCCGTTCCCGCTCCATTCCCATCCCTCCCCTCAGTCGCTTCCATCGCTTCTATCGCTTCCGCCACATCAGTCACTGCGCTCCGGGCCGTAGACCGCGACCGCGAGCGTGTAGCTGTGCCCCGTCACCTTGCTCCTGCCCGTCAGCCGTATCTCTTGCAGCCGCGGCGCGAGCTCTGTACACGAGAATTCCGTGATATCGACGCCCGCGAGTGAATTGTTGCCCGTCAGTGGCCACGTCGCATCGCGCCAGACGAGCTTGTCCACCTTGTTCACACGGTGAACCCAGTACTGCACTTGGAACGTGCCAGTGAGCGACTCATCCGGCGAGCAGTACTGATAGAAGATGATGCTCGGCCTGCCATTGTGGCGCTGGCTTCGCACCCGGTACGAGATCCGCGCCTCGTCGGCCACCTGGCGCATGGCCATCTGGACCTCCTGATGCAGCTCGCTGTCCGCGATGAGGAAAAAGGCAGCGCGGAAGGCCATGACCACCATGGCCCCCATCGCTGCCAGAAGGAAGACGAGAACGGGCAGGGAGACGAGCATGTCGAGCAGGACGGTGCCCGCTTCTCTACTGCCCTTCATATACCCCTACCCTCCTCTGATACACTTGCTGATGCTGCCGCCCGCCGTGCTGCCACGCGACGGTCACAGCCGCTCGGTAAGCGCCTGCCTGCTCCATCCGCTGGATGTCCGTGCGGAGCAGGAAGTCGCCACCTCCCGAAACATCCGATGCTTCCGGTGAGAAGGCCACGTGCTCCTGCCGCACGGATGCCCCTTCTGCCAGTGTCCCCGAAGCAGCCCGGTACTCAAGATACGCGAACTCCGACTCCGCAAGAAACGTGGCCGCCGCCTCGAAGCGGGTCTGCGCCTCCATGCGCAGCCCTTGGCGGTAGAGCAGCAGGGCGCTCGCCATCAGGACGAGCACCGCCGCTAGCACGAGCGTCTCGAGCAGCAGGAACCCCTTCTCACCGTCTTTCATCGCCATTCCCTCCTATCACCGCCTCTCCACACGCGCACGGCCGCCCGCACTCAGGATGATCCTGCGCAACGACTGTGGCGCCTCCGTCCAGAAGAGCACCATCGTGCACGGTGTCATCAAGATGCCCTCGTCGCCAAACGCCAACGCAGGGCCATCCATGTCCCCCGTCACGAAGCGCCCCTTGAGCTCGATGCCCGGCAGAAAATCGTGGCTCCCCTGCCGGGCCGAGCCCGCCAACATCGTGTAGCCCGTGCGGCGGAAGCGCATCTGCGCCTGACGCCACGACGGCAGCTGCTGCTCTGCCTTGCCCTTCATGCTCTTGGGCCAGACCTGCGTCGTGCGCGAGATCTCGCGCACATAGCGGATGTCACTCAAGAGGCACTGCATCTCGTACTCCAGAGCCGCCTCGCGGTAGATTGCCAGCGCACGTGGCAGAGCCGCCATAGAAAGGACTGCGAGGACAGCGCAGGCGACGATGACCTCCAAGAGCAGAGAACCTTGCTCCTTCATAGCAGCACCTCATAGGCCGACCAGAAAGCCGCACCGCCGATGTAACTGAGGTACGCTCCCGCCGACAGGAACGGCCCGAAGGCCAGCCGATCCCGGCGGCCCAGCCGCCCCGTGCCGAGCAGCACGAGCGCCAGACACGCGCCGAGCGCAAAGGACAGCGCGAGCGCCAAAAGTGTCCCCTGCCAGCCGAGCCAGATGCCGAAGGCCGCCGCATACTTGACGTCGCCGAGCCCGATGCCGCCGCGCGACAGCGTGCGCAGGGCAAAGAGCAAGGCCGCGCCGAGAAGCGCGCCGAGAAGTGCGTCCTGTGCCTCTCCCATGACTCCGGCCATCATGAGGCCGAGCCCTGCCAGGTAGAGATTGCCCTTGTCCGGCAGCAGCCCCGTCCGGAAGTCGATGACCGCCATGACGAGCAGGAGCACGCAAAACAGGCCACCCCGGACGAGTTCGAGATGGTCCAGGTCAGCCATTGACAGGCCAAAAAGCATCAGGACGAGCAGCAGCACGATGATGATGCGCGCCCGCAAGGGCAGATAGCAGATCATAGCTCAACCCTCACGGATTATTAGGTGTAGTAGTCGTCCCGCCGCTGTTGTCCGCGGTCTTCTTCTCTTTGGTGAACGCACCGATGGCATTGCCATTGCAAGTTGCCTGGCTATTCGCCGTATCGATTGCATACGCAGTCGCTTCGATCTTCACGGATTTGCCATTCACATAGCAGTCCCCCGTCGGTGGCTTGATATCCGTGGACTGCAGATAATCCTTCAGATCCGAAATCTCCTTCGGCGCTTTTCCATTATCGATCTCATAGACGGCAATCGCTGTATTCAGTGTAGACAAGTCGGATTGTATCCTGGCCGTATTGGCCGAGGCGATGGCAGAAGTGAATTTCGGTACGGCAATCAATGCGAGGATTGCCACGATGCCCACGGCAATCAGCATGCCAATCAAGGTGAAACCTGCTTCATTCTGTCGAGTCTGCATGAAAGAATCCTCCTCTCAGTAAAAGAACATGGTTCCGGCATCCGGAACCGATACGCGATACGGTTTACATTTTTCCGTATCAAAGTCCAGCTTGTCCACATCCAGCGGATGTTTATTAGTTTCTCCGTGTACCCTCTTTAATCCTGCTAATCTTTAAAATATTTTCATTATTCTAAATAGAAATTCTTAAAAAAGAGCTCCCTCTCTGGAAGGATGATTCCATGAGAGGGAGCTCTTCAATCAATACCAATGCGTGAAGCCCAGCGAGAAGCCGACGCCGTTGTAGCCCGGGTTGTGGCTGCCCATGCCATTCGACGAATGGTGGAAGAGATAGGCGAGGCTCAGCGCGTCGCGATTGGTGTAATGATACGTGAGGCGCGGGCCGATGCGCCAGAGGAAGCCGTAGGCGCGGCCGTTGCCTGGATGGGCGTGGTTGTAGACGAGCAGACTGCCCGAGCCGTCGATGGAGCCGTCGAGCTTGCCCGAGATGTGCTTCGTCCAGCGCATCATGTAGGATGGACCGAAGCCGACGGCCTCGGCATCGCGCCAGATGTCGTCCTCCGTCGTGCTGCCCGTCGTGCGCTCGAACGTCAGGCCGTAATGCAGCGAGAGCGCGCCGAGCTCCTTGTACTGGCGGTAGACGTGCACGTTGTAGAGGTCGACATCGCGCTTCTTGAAGAAGCGGCCCTCGAGGTACTCGAGCTGCACCTCGATGTTCTTGCGCGGCTCTGCTTTCTTGGCCGTGGGCTCCGCAGCTGCAGGCGTGAACGGAGTCTTGGCGGACTCTGTCTCAGCTGCCTTGACCGGCTCGACAGGGAGTCCCTGCGGCTGCTGTGCCTCTGCCTTGCCTGCCTCCTGCTGCGTCGCCTGCCCTGCGTTCTCTGCCGTCTGGCTTGCCGCGGCAGCCACAGGCGCAGCGGCCATAGCCGTCGCCTGCCAGGCGAGCAGGCCGAGTGCCGCTATCGGCAGAGCCAAAAGCGTCCGACTACACTTTGACGCCAGTTTCCGTTCAACGTCCGCCGCATCCGTTGTATCGTATTTCTTAGCCATGATGCTCATCCCTTTCAGAAACTTTCGGAAATCCAGCGGCTCGTGCACAGGAGGCCGCCCGATTGGGCGGCCTCCTGTGGTGAGCCATGATCTCATTTGCTCACTTCTCGTCCAGCAGCTCGACGAGTTCGTCGTAGTCCTGCTTGAGCTTATCGTATTCGTCGGCGAGCTGCAGCGCCGTGAGCACGGCAATCTTCGTGCCGTCAAAGCTCTTGACGCTGCCTGCCATCTTCTTCATCAGGTGATCCACGCCGGCCGCCAGCTTCTTGAGGCGCGCGGGGTCATCCGTCCGCAGCGGGTAGCTCTCGCCGAAAATCTCGACGACGACGCGCTGAGGCGCCTTTGGGTCCACATCAGCCATCTGATGCACCTCCGTCCTACTACTCTCTCAACAATGCCTCAAAATGACTCAGGCACGCAGCTCCGCATCGAAGTGCTTCTCGACAGCCTGGAGGATGTTCTTAAAGGCTGCATCGGCCTCATCATCCGTCAGCGTCTTGTCCTTCGACTGGAACTGCAGGTTGAAGGCCAGGCTCTTCTTGCCCTTCGCGACGTGCTCGCCCGTGTAGACGTCGAACAGCGTGACGCCCTTGAAGTGCTTGCCGCCATTCTTCGCGATGACGCGCTCGATATCAGCCGAGGCGACGCTCTCATCGACGACGATGGCGAGGTCACGCGCGATGGCCGGGTACTTCGGCAGCGACTCGAAGTGGAAGCTCTTGCCCGTGTACTTCATGAGTACCTCGAGGTCCATCTCGAAGAGGTAGACCTTCTGCTTGATGCCGAAGTTCACGGCAGCCTGCGGGTGAAGCTCGCCGACGGCGGCGATAACCTCGCGGCCCTTCTTGAAGAGGGCCGTCTTGCCCGGGTGCATGGCGAAGTGCTCGCCGGCCTCGACCGTGTACTTCGCGATGCCGAGCACGCGGAAGAGTTCCTCGACGATGCCCTTCATGTCGAAGAAGTCGACCATCTCATTCCCCTGGTTCCAGCCGACTTCCTCGCGGCGGCCCGTGATGAGGCCGGCGACCATCAGGCGCTCCTCCGGCAGCTCCGTCAGTGGCAGCGCGTGCGGCAGGAAGACCGGCGCGATATCAAAGAGCTTGATGTCGTTGTTCTTGCGCGAGAAGTTGCGCACGGCGTTCTCCATGATGGAGGTCAAGAGGCACGTGCGGACGAGCGGCGCCTCATCCGTCAGCGGATTGAGGATGGGGATGGCCTGGCGGAGCGGCGAGTCAGCCGGCACGAGCAGCTTGTCGAAGAGGTCCGTGCTCGTGAAGGCGAACGAGAGCTCCTCCGTCATGCCGAGGCTTGCGAGCGTGTGCTTGATCTTGTCGACAAAGTTCTGCTTCGCGCTCTGCTTGCCCTGGACCATGCGGCCAAACGGCGTCGTGCTCGCGATCTTGTCGAAGCCGTAGATGCGCGCGACTTCCTCCGAGAGGTCCTCCATGTAGGTGCAGTCATTGCGCCACGACGGCACGGTGACGTGATAGGTTTCCTCGCCCTTCGCCTCGACCGTGAAGCCGAGCTCCGTGAGGATCTTGACCATCTCCTCGCCCGGGATCTCCGTGCCGAGGCGGCGGTTGATCTCGTCCGTCGTGTAGTCGATCGTCACCGGCTGCTTCGGCTCCGGATAGCAGTCGACGATGCCCTGCGTGACCGTGCAGGCGCCCATGTCCTGCAGCAGCTGGCAGGCGCGATCGAGCGCGCGCGGCGTGTTCGTCACGTCGACGCCGCGCTCGAAGCGGCCCGAGGCCTCCGAGTGCAGGCCGCAGGCGCGCGCCGTGCGGCGGATGCTCGGGCCGTTGAACGAAGCGGCTTCGAGCACGACTGTCGTCGTCTTCTCCGTGACCTCGGTCTCGAGGCCGCCCATGATACCCGCGAGGCCGGCCGGATGCTCGGCATCGGCGATGACGAGCTCCGTGCCCTTCGCGAGGCGCGAGCTGTCGTCGAGCGTGTGGAGGTTCTCGCCCTCTTTGGCGAGGCGGGCCGTCAGCGTGTGGCCCGTGATCTCATCGTAGTCGTAGGCGTGCATCGGCTGGCCGAGCTCGATCATGACGAAGTTCGTCACGTCGACGACGTTGTTGATGGCACGGATGCCGGCGCCCTCGAGGCGCTGCTGCATCCACTCAGGCGACGGGCCAATCTTGACGTTCTTGATGACGCGCGCGCTGAAGCGGTCGCAGAGGTCGCGCGCCTCGATGCCAATGGAGACCATGTCCGCCGCCTTGGCCGCATCGTCCTCGTTGCAAACGATGGCCGGCCACTTCGGCTTGTTGCCCGTCAGCACCGCGATCTCGCGCACGAGGCCGATGACGCTGAAGCAGTCGCCGCGGTTCGCCGTGAGCTCGAACTCGAGCACGACGTCGTCGAGGCCGAGTACGTCCTTGGCCGGCACACCGACCGGCGTATCCGCCGGCAGGATGTAGATGCCGTCCTTCTCCTCCTCCGTCAGCTTCGTGAGGTCGAGGTGGAGCTCGCCAGCCGAGCAGAGCATGCCGTTTGACGGCAGGCTGCGCAGCTTGCCCTTCTTGATGTGGAGGCCGTTCGGCAGATGCGCGCCGACCATCGCGACCGGCACGACCTGGCCCTCAGCCACATTCTGTGCGCCCGTGATGATCTGGATGAGCTCCTTCTCGCCGACGTTCATCTGGCAGATCTGGAGGTGATCCGAGTCCGGATGCTTCTCGAGTTTCTCGATGCGGCCCGTGACGACCTTGTCGAGGCCCTCGTCCGCGCGGATGACGTTCTCAACCGGCACGCCAGCCATCGTGAATCGGTCAGCCAGCTCCTCTGCCGACCAGTCAAAATCAATATAGTCCTTCAACCACTTAATGGAAACTTGCATTGTCTATCTCCTCTCTCAGAACTGGCGCAGGAAGCGCATGTCGTTGTCGTAGAACAGGCGCAGGTCGTCGACGCCGTACGAGAGCATCGCGATGCGCTCCACGCCCATGCCGAAGGCGAAGCCCGAGACCTTCTTCGGATCGTAGCCGCTCATCTCCAGCACATGCGGATGGACCATGCCAGCGCCGAGGATCTCGAGCCAGCCCGTGCCCTTGCAGACCTTGCAGCCCTTGCCGTGGCACATGACGCAGGAGATATCGACCTCCGTCGACGGCTCCGTGAACGGGAAGAAGCTCGGACGCAGGCGGACCTTGACGTCCTCGCTGAAGATCTGGCGCAGGAAGAGCTCGAGCGTGCCCTTGAGGTCGGCAAACGTGATGCCCTCGTCGATGACGAGGCCTTCGACCTGCGTGAACATCGGCGAGTGCGTCGCATCGTACTCATCGCGGCGATAGACGCGGCCCGGCGCGATCATGCGGATCGGCGCGTTCGGCTCATTCTTCTGCATCGTGCGCGCCTGTACCGGCGACGTCTGCGAGCGCATGAGGATGTCCTCCGTGATGTAGAACGAATCCTGCATGTCGCGGGCCGGATGGTCCTTCGGCAGATTGAGTGCCTCGAAGTTGTAGTAGTCCTTCTCGATCTCCGGGCCTTCCTCGACGGAGAAGCCCATGCGGAAAAAGATGTCCTTGATGCGCTCGAGCGTCAGCGTCAGCGGGTGCAGATGGCCGAGCGGCTGCTGGCGGCCCGGCAGCGTGACGTCGATCTTCTCGCGCTCGAGACGTGCCTGCATCTCGCGAGCCTTGAGCTCCTCATTCTTCTGCTGGATGAGAGCAGCGATCTCCGCCTTCGCCTCGTTGACGATCTTGCCGACCTTCGGCCGGTCTTCCTTTGCCAGTGCTCCCATGCCGCGCAAGATGGTCGTGAACTCGCCCTTCTTGCCGAGGAACTTGACGCGGATATCGTCGAGCTCCGAGAGATTCCCTGCAGCGTTCTTGATTGCCTCGGCAGCCTGTGCCTTCAGCTGTTCAATCTTGTCCTCCATACTGACCTCCTAGAAAATAAAAAACCTCCGCCCCCGAAAACGAGGGGCGAAGGTAGGATTCGCGGTACCACCCTGATTTGTAGCTTCGTTTGGCTCTAACGCAGCCCTGCGTCCGCCATTTCCTGCGGAGACTCCGAAGCGAACATTCACCTGCTTGCACCATCCCGCTCCCAGTCCAGGCGGGACTCCCTGTCGATGCAGCTTCAGGCTACTCTTCTTCATCATCGTCATGATATCTAAATATAACACAACGACAGCGAAAAAGCAAATGGCAGGGTCAGCTCTGCGGCGGCTGGTTTTTCTCCTGCTGGTCCTCCGTTGCAGCAGGCGCAGGAGTCTTGGAAGGCTCTGAGAGGAATGCGAGTTCCTTTGCCTTCTCGGCGTCGGCCTTGACGTCCTTCTCCTCGTCGGCGAGCAGTTTCTGCTCGGCCGACTCAACTTCCTTCGTCTCGCTCTTGTCGCCCTCGAGGATCTTCATGAACTCGTCGCCCGTGATGGTCTCCTTCTCGTAGAGGTAGGAGGCGAGAGCGTCGAGCTTGTCCATGTGGGCCTTCAAGAGGGCGATGGCCTTCTCGTGCTGCTTGCGCACGAGCTCGACGACCTTCTTGTCGATCTGCTGCTGCGTGGCCGCCGAGCAGGTCAGGCTCGTGTCGCCGCCAAGGTAGCGGTTGTTGACCGTCTCCATCGCGACCATGTCGAACTCATCGCTCATGCCGTAGCGCGTGATCATCGCGCGCGCGAGCTTCGTCGCCTGCTCGATATCGTTCGAGGCGCCCGTGCTGACGAGGCCGAACTTGACCTCCTCGGCGGCACGGCCGGCCGTGAACGTCGCGATCTTGTTCTCGAGCTCCTCGCGCGAGAGGATGTACTTATCCTGCTGCTCGACCTGCATCGTGTAGCCGAGCGCGCCCGACGTGCGCGGGATGATCGTGATTTTCTGGACCGGCGCGGAGTGCGACTGCAGCGCCGCGACGAGCGCGTGGCCGATCTCGTGGTAGGCGACCGTGCGCTTCTCAGCGTCCGAGAGGATGGCGTTCTTCTTCTGGTAGCCGGCGATGACGACTTCGATGCTCTCCTCGAGGTCGGCCTCCGTCACCTCGCTGCGGCCCGAGCGCACGGCGCGCAGCGCGCCCTCGTTGATGATGTTGGCGAGCTCAGCGCCCGAGGCGCCGGCCGCCATGCGCGCGATCGTGTGGAAGTTGACATCGTCCGCGAGGCGGACCTTCTTGGCGTGGACCTTGAGGATATCCTCGCGGCCCTTGAGGTCCGGCAGCTCGACCGGCACGCGGCGGTCGAAGCGGCCCGGGCGCAGGAGCGCCGGGTCGAGCGAATCCGGGCGGTTCGTCGCCGCGAGGATGATGACGCCCGTATTGCCCTCGAAGCCGTCCATCTCCGTCAGCAGCTGGTTGAGCGTCTGCTCGCGCTCGTCGTTGCCCATGGCCGCGCCTGTGCGCTTCTGGCCGATCGCATCGATCTCATCGATGAAGACGATGCACGGCGCCTTCTCCTTCGCCTGCTTGAAGAGGTCGCGGACCTTCGAGGCGCCCATGCCGACGAACATCTCGACGAATTCCGAGCCGGCGATTGAGAAGAACGGCACATTGGCCTCGCCGGCGACGGCCTTCGCGAGCATCGTCTTGCCGGTGCCCGGCGGGCCGACGAGCAGCACGCCCTTCGGCATCGAGGCGCCGATGCTCGTGTACTTTGAGGGATTGTGCAGATAGTCGACGATCTCAGAGAGGTTCTCCTTGGCCTCATCCTCGCCGGCCACATCGCTGAAGTGGATGCCCTCCGACGACGGCACGTAGATCTTCGCCTGATTGCCAGAGCCGCCGAACATCATCGAGTTGCCGCCCGCCCGGTCCATGATCTTGCGGCTCATGTACTGGCCGATGGCGAAGAAGATCAAGAGCGGCAGGATCCAGGCGAGGAAGAAGCTCATGAGCGGCGAGGTCTCCTCCTTGATGTCCTGCGTGAAGGTCGCGCCCGACTCCATCAGGCGCTGCGCGAGCGTCGGGTCATTCATGATGCCCGTCTTGTACTTCTTGTGGTCGTCCTTGACCGTGTAAAGGATCTGGTTCGACTGGATCTCCACATGGTCGACCGTCTTGTCGTCGATGGACTGCATGAACGTGCTGTAGTCGACCGGCACGATCTGTGCCTGCTCCATGTAAGGCCTTGCCATCTCATTGAACAGCAGGATGAGCGCCAACACGACGATATAGTAAAAGGCCATCGGCTTCTTTGGCGATTTGACTTCTTTCATAGGGTTCACCTCCGGATAGCGAAAAAGCCCCCGCAGCCTCGCGCGGGGGCACAATCATGCTCGTACATAGAGTGTCTTGACGACGATGTCCACCTCGTGGACAATCATGCCCGTCATGAACTCGACATGGCTCGTGACTTTCTCCTGCGCCTGCTTCAAGAGCGTCGGGATGTGGTTGCCATACGTCAGCACCACATTGCAGGAGATGCGCAGGCCCTGGTCCTCGTCGCCGGCGAAGAGATGCTTGACCTCGATGTCGCTGACCTTGCTGAACGGGCCCTCATTGAGGATGACGTGGCGCACGATGCCCTTGATGGCCGAGTCGTCGATGACGAGCTTGCCGTAATAGCTGAAGACCGGCCGCACGATGGACTTCTCGCCGAGGCGGCGGCGCCTTGTCGACGAGCGCTTGAAGAACGACTGCAGCGGGTCGATGAGGTAGCCGGAGAAATGCGGCTTGAGCTCAATCGTCGGCACGGGGATAATGTGCTTGCCCTGCTTGACGCGGTAGAAGCGCGCCTTCTCCATCTCCGACCGCGTCGCGATGTCCTCGATGCGGATGATCTTCGCGATGGGCGGCAGGTGCAGCGCCCTCGTGATCTTCTGGACCATGTTCTCCGACGTGCCGAGGATCAGGATGCGGTGCGGCTGCGATTTCTCGATTGCCTTGCGCACCTCCTCGGCATGGCCCGGCAGGATGAAGATGGCCCGCCGGACGGCCATGATCTTGCTCTGCTCCTTCTTGGCCGAATGACCCGCCAAGATCTTGCCATCCTTGATGAGGATGCCATCGTCGATGATGGCATCGGCACCGTTCTTGTGCGCGACAATCAGCGCGCGGTGGCTTTTCCCGGTCCCGCTCGGACCGACTAAGGCAATGACATCCATCTATTCTCTCCTTGCTTTCAGCGTGCTCTCGTGCTTTCAGAGTTTCTGTGTTGGGCGGTAGAGCTTCTCCGCCCAGCAGTCGTCGATGGTGAAAACGCCAAGTGCCTGCGGGTAGCGCGTCGCGAAGCCGTGGAAGTCGGACCCGCCCGTCACGAGCAGGTTGTAGCGCTTCGCCATCTCGAGATAGCGCGCCGTATCCTCGGCATCGTGCTGCGGGTAGAAGACCTCGAGGCCCTCGATGCCGCGGCAGCAGAGGTCCTCGACAATCCGGTCGTCGCCGATGAGCTTCGGGTGCGCGAGCACGGGCGTGCCGCCGGCCGCCTTGATCAGGGCGATGATGTCCTCGACCTCGAGGTGGTAATGCGGCACATAGGCAGGCTTGCCCTTCATGAGCATCGCCTCGAACGCATCGCGGACCGTCGGGAAGTAGCCCTTCTTGACGAGCACGCGGCCGATGTGCGAGCGGCTGATGGAGCGGCTCGCGCCCGCGATCGTCAGCACCTCCGTCTCGCTGATCTCGTAGCCGAGATTCTGGAGCTTCTCGACCATCTCGCTGAAGCGCGTCCAGCGCGCCTCCGTGACATCGTTGAGCTTGTCGACGAGCTCGCCGTAGTAGATATCGATGTTGTACCCCAAGATGTGGATTTCCCGCGTCGGGTGGTGCGCACTGAACTCAATGCCCGGGATGATGTGGATCCCCCTGGCCGGATACAGGCCATTCTCGTAGAGATGGCTGATCCCCTCCACCGTATCATGGTCCGTGATGGCCATGTACGAGAGGCCGGCCTCCTTCGCCTTTGCCACGAGTTCCTCGGGCGTCAGCTTGCCGTCTGAGTACGTCGTGTGCATATGCAGATCACTTGGCATCCTGATTTCACTCCTAAATCGTACCTGAATCGCCTGAATATCGCCTGAACGATGGGCTCAGCGCGGCTCCACAATGAGTTTTATCGCCGTGCGCTCCTCCCCATCGATCTTGATGTCGGTGAAGGCCGGGATGCAGATGAGATCGACGCCGTGCGGCGCGACGAAGCCGCGGGCAATCGCGACGGCCTTGACGGCCTGGTTGAGCGCGCCGGCCCCAATGGCCTGCATCTCCGCACTGCCATTCTCGCGGATCACGCCGGCCAGAGCGCCGGCGACAGAATTCGGATTCGATTTCGCAGAAACTTTCAAGACTTCCATGATGAGCACGACCTCCTTGTCCACCTAATGCTGGAATACGTAAGCGCTATTCATGCTGCTATCTGAGCTATCTAAATTATCACTAGTGTTACTATTCGTCGCCCTGCATGGAATTCCTGCTTTTCGGCTTCATTTTCTCAAAAGCATGTTTGCTCGCTCAGAGCTCGTCTTCCTGCAGCAGCAGGCGCTCGATGGCGCGCGTCTCGTTCGTCGCATCGTCGATTGTGACGATGACGGCCGAGTAGACGCAGGGACCGTCGGCGACGTCGAAGCGCACGGGCATGGCCGTCGTGAAGCGCTCGAGGATGAGGTCCGTCTTGACGCCGAGCACGGAGTCGCGCGGGCCGACCATGCCGAGGTCCGTGATGTAGGCCGTGCCGTGCGGCAGCAGGCGCTCATCGGCCGTCTGCACATGCGTATGCGTGCCGACGACGCCGTTGACGCGGCCGTCGAGGTAATAGCCCATCGCCGTCTTCTCCGACGTCGTCTCGGCATGGAAGTCGAGGAAGACGATGTCGCACTCATCCCGCATCTCGTGCAGGAGCTCCTCGACCTTCTGGAACGGGCAGTCGAGCGGCGGCATGAAGGCGCGGCCCGAGAGGTTCATGACGCCGATGTTCTTCGCCTTGAATGGATAGCTGCACCAGCCCTTGCCCGGCGTGCCCTCCGGGTAGTTCGCCGGGCGGATCAGGAACGGCTCCTGATCGATGAACTCGAGCACATCGCGCTTATCCCAGACGTGGTTGCCCGAGGTGACGATGTCCGCGCCGCCACGGTAGAGCTCGTCGAGCGACTTGCGCGTGAAGCCCTTGCCGCCCGCGGAGTTCTCCCCGTTGACGATGACGACATCGATATCCTTCTCCTTGCGGAGTCTTGGCGTAATCTTGCAGAATGCCCGTCGGCCCGAGCGGCCGATGACATCCCCTACCAGCATGACTTTCAAGTTTATCCTTCTTTCTATCTCTTTATCAGCGCATCAGCGGTTGTAGACGACGACGCGGTCGTTCTCGCGCAGGCCGACCATGTGCATGCGGAAGCGGAATTCCTGGCGCTGGACCTGGTCGAGCATCTGATCTAGCAGGTCGCTCTGCACCGTCGCGAAATCCTCCTCGAGCTTCTGCAGCGAGTGCTCGTCGACGAGCAGCGCCTTGCCGAAGTGCTCCGTGAAGAGCCGCGCGATCAGCGTGAGCTCGTCGCGCTCGAGCGTCATGACATCGCGCTCGACGTGGAACATGACCGTCTTCTTCTCGGCGGAGACTTCCTCGACCCAGATATTGGCGCCGACCTCTTCGTCGGCGACCACCACGTGGTACGTCTCGATGCTCTCCGAGAGCAGGCGCGCGAACGCGTCGAGCTTAGCTGCCGGATAATCGCCGCGCACGATGAACTCGAACGTCAGCGTCGAGCGGCGCGGGTCGTACGACAGAGAGCTGATCTCGGGGTAGCAGACGAGCATTGAAGCCAGGAACTGGATGCCCGCCTTCTCCTCCTCTTTGCTGCGCTTTGACTGGAAACCAAACATGATAGTACCCTCTTAACAGACTGAGGGTCCGGGACAAAGCCCGCACCCTCAGTACAGCAGAACCGTTTATTTTGCATAATCGACGACGCGCGTCTCGCGGATGACCGTGGCCTTGATCTGACCCGGGTACTCGAGCTCGTCTTCGATTTTCTTGACAATGTTATGGGCGAGTGCTGCAGCCTCCGCATCGTCAACCTTGTCTGGCTTGACCATGACGCGGATCTCGCGGCCTGCCTGGATGGCAAAGCAGCGCTCAACGCCGTCGAAGGATTCGGCGATCTCTTCGAGGCTCTTCAGGCGCTTGAGATACGACTCAAGACTCTCGCGGCGTGCGCCCGGCCGTGCCGCTGAGACAGCATCTGCTGCCGAGACGAGGACCGACTCGACGCTCGTCGCTTCGACATCACCGTGATGCGAGAGGATCGCGTTGATGACGTCTTTCGACTCACGATACTTGCGGGCGATATCGGCGCCGATGGTCGTATGCGACCCCTCGACCTCGTGGTCGATGGCCTTGCCGATATCGTGGAGCAGGCCGCCGCGCTTCGCGAGCATGACATCACAGCCGAGCTCGGCTGCCATGACACCGGCGAGGTGCGCGACCTCGATGGAATGATTGAGCACGTTCTGGCCGTAGCTCGTGCGGTAGCGCAGGCGGCCGAGCAGTCGGATGAGCTCCGGATGGAGTCCGTGGACACCCGTCTCGAATGTCGCCTGTTCGCCAGCTTCCTTGATGCGCTGGTCGACTTCGCGCTTCGCCTTCTCGACCATCTCCTCGATGCGCGCCGGATGGATGCGGCCATCCTGGATGAGCTTCTCGAGTGCGATGCGCGCGATCTCGCGGCGCACCGGGTCGAAGCCCGACAGGATGACGGCCTCCGGCGTGTCGTCGATGATGAGGTCGATGCCCGTCAGCGTCTCGAGCGTGCGGATGTTGCGGCCCTCGCGGCCGATGATACGGCCCTTCATCTCGTCGTTCGGCAGTGCGACGACCGAGACCGTCGTCTCCGCGACGTGGTCAGCCGCGCAGCGCTGGATGGCCGTCGAGAGGATCTCGCGGGCCTTCTTGTCCGCCTCGTCCTTCGTCTGCTGCTCATACTCCTTGATCTTCATGGCCTTCTCGTGCTTGAGCTCTTCCTCCGCCTCAGCCATGAGCGTGGTGCGGGCCTCTTCTGCGGTCAGGCCCGAGATGCGCTCGAGCTCCGCCTTCTGCTGCTCGTGCATCTCATTGACCGCAGCCTGGCTCTTGTCGAGACGCGCTTCCTTGCGCGAGAGGGATTCCTCACGCTTCTCGATGGAATCGAGCTTGCGATCGAGGTTCTCCTCCTTCTGCACGACACGCCGCTCCTGGCGCTGGAGCTCCGAACGGCGCTCCTTCGTCTCACGGTCGAGTTCCTGGCGCAGGCGATGGATGTCTTCCTTCGCCTCGAGCAGGGCTTCTTTCTTCTTCGTCTCGCCACGCTGGGCTGCATCATCTACAATTCGTTTTGCTTCTGCTTCCGCCGAGCCGATCTGCGACTCCGCCGTGCGCTTGCGCATGACGTAGCCGATGCCAGCACCGACGAATGCCGCTACTATTACCGCTAATATTATTGTAACGATAATATTCACCCCCCTTTTCGTTTTTTGCTTTCATGCATATTTATATCGGTAGTCTTGACATAAACTATACCTTACTATTCTAAGCCAAACAAAAACCCCTGTCAATCCTTGATTTTTCGTGCTTTATATGCTTCAAAAACGCCATTTCAGGGCCTTTTCTCTCTCTTTTGTTACCAATCTGTTACCGCTGGACCTCCCCCGCCGTGTTACCGCTGTTACCATTCTCCCAGGCATCCGGCTCCATGCGTCAGGATCACGAACGCCACGGCCTGCCCCTGCCGCTTTCGGCATCCACCACGGCATCGACCGGCAGGCTGCTCCCTCGTCTGCTCCATCCTGCCGACCGCATCGCACGGCCTGGCATCATCGTCCTGTTCCAGCTGGAAGGCATCACCGCTCGCGCTCCGTCCATGCGTACATCCCATTTACTGCCCGTCCAATCGTCAACGCATATAACCATATAGGCCGACGCACGGACGGCCCTAAAATCGCATCCTAGAGCGTCAGAGAGGGAAACGCCACGCCATCCTATGGACATATCGCCGCGGGACGGCTTCATGATACGACAAAAGCAGGCGGTTCCACGCTCCCCCGCCAATAGAGGGCAAGGGGGGAACCTCCTGCTTCTACCTCGATTTTACCACACGGCCCCAAACAAGGCAACGCGGGCGGCCCGATTCATTTGCCATGTCAGTTGCTCCCCGTCTCATCCACGTGACGGCATCGCCGACGCAACGAAACGGCCCCGGACGGCTACGGGATGCGCCTGGAATGACCTACTCCCCTGTTCTGCATCCGCTCCACCAACGACAAGAGACGGGCCGCCATCTACTTGCCCTTGCATTCACGTGACAACATCGACGACAGCACCCCCACGCATCGACAGGATCAGCAGCAGACGAACTGCCCGACGCTATTAAAATCTCGACAACGCCGACACAAGAGGACGGCCCCGGGCGGCTACTGATATGCCTGGAACATTCTGCCGCCCGCGCTTCATCCGCTTCGACAGTGATAAGAGACGGGCCGACCTGCCGACACTGCCACGCACTCCGACACGACAACCACCAGGCTACAAGCAACTGGCCGGCACCGGCATCGACAGAATCAGCAGCAGACAAACCGCCCGACGGTATTAAAATCTCGACATCGCCGACACAAGAGGAACAACCCCGGGCGGCTACTGGATGCGTCTAGCATCGCCCGGGCTATCTTGCCAACAGCTGCCACCCTCTCCCGCCCCAACGTTGACCCCAGGCAGGTCGACGCTTTTGCAAAATCTTGATGTTTTGACCAAAGGCATTTTACAAACAGGCATGGATGTTCAAAAACAGCAGTGTAAAGTCCTTTTTGCGCTGTACACGTTGCCAATTGTTTTACTTTGCTTTACTATGTATTATTATGTAAAGTTAATCCGCTATAAATAGACATAAGTCTATCACCATTGCTATCATTATCGTGTTGTCACTTCAACTTGATACAAGTTTATTCATTCTGATTAGTTCCGATAGCAATAATTTATCGGGACTAATCAAAACAAGAAAACATGTGTCTTTTTCACCCTGCCCATGCGATACTCTAGAAGGCGTCGCGGGCGGCTCGATCTCTCGCCGACACATACAAAAACGGCTGCACTGGCACGTGCTCCACCTGGATGCACGACTAGTACAGCCGTCACTGTATCAAATCCCCTGAAAACGGGCGACATGCTGCGAGAACGCGCAAGAAGTCTCCTGCATTCCCAAAAACGGGCCTGAAAAAGTGAAAATCTCCCTGCGAACTAAAAAAAGGTATCCCACACGGTTCGATTTTTCATCATCCCCACCCCGTCACCCCGGGGGGATTGTCCGGGTGAAACACAACGGGCCAGGCACATATCCGACATACTACAGGATTTTCGTGCATTTTCCTGCACACAAACACGCCGCCCGTCCGCGTTCCAGAAATCATATGTTCCCCTTCGAAACTTTTACGCGGATTTTGTGTGCACTTTTTTGCACCCAAAACGCCGCCCGTCGCCGTGCCAATAGCCATTCTTTCGCCAGCCATTTTTGTATGCACCGACAACGCCGCCCGTCTGTTGCATTCTCGCTCATCCGCTGTCATTGTTCAGCCGACGCCATGCGCCTTCCTGACGCTCTCAGCCTGTTCCTGTGTACCTTCATGGGCCAGCCATTGTTCTGCATCCGCCCGCGAATGGAACCCGCGGAACCTTGCCCCTGGAAAGCCCTTGACCATCTCCAGGCACTCTTTCCGCGTCCCAAAGATACCAACGCCCCAACCTCTCGACACGCCATAGCATTTATAACCGCTCATCCACTCAGCTCCCTTGCTCTAACCTCTGTCGCTCTTGCTCCAACCAAGTCTCAGCATCAAAGCGGCTGTAGAAACCTTTGTAAACCGGCTCCCCGTGAAAGCCGTCAATCGAATCCCGTAATGAATACCAGGAATCAAACACGCCCACGACCTTGCCACGCGCCACCGCATAGCAGAGAAAGGGCCGTTTCCACGAATCCCGCATAGGTTCACCTCCCAACATGATCTAGAAATATCGACAAGGTAGGAAAGAAATCTAGCTTGACGGTTCCCGTTGCCCCGTCCCTGACCTTTGCTATATCCAGTGTTGCCGCGTTGTCATAAACAATTGTGCCATCCTCTGAAAGGTGTGCATCGCGCTGGATCAGCATGACGATATTCGCATCTTGCTCTATGCTGCCGCTGTCCCGTAGGTCTGAAAGGCGCGGCCGCCTGCCTTCTTTGTCGTTCGCCCGGTTCAGCTGAGACAATGCCAGGACAGGGACCTGCAACGCCTGTGCCATGTTCTTCAACATGCGTGTAATATAGCTGACTTCCTGGACACGGTTCTCTTTCTTCTGGCTCCCCGCGCTCATCAAGCCGATGTAATCGACGATAATCAAATCAAGGCCGCCCTCTGCCTTGACGCGCTGCGCCGTTCGCCATATGTCAAGCGGTGTTTGATTTGTCGTATCGCTGACATACAAGCCCATCTTTGCCAATCTCTCATAGGCTGCAATGTAGCGGTTCCCCTCGTCCTCTGTCATGTCTTGCAGGTTCGCTGTTTTGAACTTCCTGTTATCCACCCCAGAAAGAGAGGACACAATCCGACGCGCCGTTTCTACGGCATCCATCTCCAGCGTAACCCAGAAAACACGTTTTCCAGCGCGGCCAGCATTGACAGCAATCGTACACGCCAACGCACTCTTACCATGCGACGGCCTGCCCGCAATGATGACAAGGTTGCCCGGCTCCATGCTGCCAATATGGGCATCAATCCCACGGATACCAGTTTTCACTCCGATATGTTCGCCACACGCTCGCCTGTCAATGTCCTCTTGTAGGGCAAAAACAAGAGCCTTTGCATCGTACAAGCCTTCATGATCTGCAAGCTGCATCCCCTTCACAAAGGCATCTTGCAGGCTGCTTTCGACATTCTCGACACTCTTGCTCATGTCGCACGCTTCACCCATTGCCCGACGTGCCAGCTCGATAATCTGCCGCCGCCTGCTGTAGTCCTTGACCGTCTGACAATAGTTGTCAACGCCTGCCGCCGTCGCTTCAACGTGCCCCAAGTGCGTAACGTAAAGAACGCCGCCCGCTTTTTCCAGCACCCCGGCCCGGCGCAACCGTTCTTCCAGATTCACAATGTCAATGCTTTCCCCCTGCAACGCCATTTCCTGCATGATCTGAAACGTGACCTTGTGCGCCTGCTTGTAGAAATCTCCCGGCCCTACAAGGCTACTCACATGGGCTACAATACCCCGTTTTATCAGAATGGCCCCTAGGATTCCCTGCTCTGCGTTTTCGCTATACAGCTCTGTGTCCTTCATGGTCAAATCCTCCCTTCCTGCTTCATCCGGCGCAACGCATCAGCCTGATTTGCTTCAAGCTGTGCCGCACTCTCTCGATTCTTCCTATCGACGGCTTCAGCTGTCATATTGACCGGCCCACGCGCGGGCGGCTGTACTTCTACTTGTTCCACGTCCTCCCATCGCTTGCCATTCAACCACGTAGACGGGTACGGGATGAACTGACCTCTGTCCTTCTGCCAGTCTGCCGACGCCTTTTGCTTTTCCAATGCCTGCATCATGACAGGGAAAACCGTCTCCACGTTCTTGATCTTGAAGAAGGCCCGCCGTCCTTTCTCCTTGTCTCTTTTTTTGGGATACGCCTTCCAGAACTTTGAGAACAGTTCTTCTTTAGCTGTCTGTCCAGCTCTCTCAGCCTTACACTTTTGAGAAGGCGTACACGTGCGCAAATCTGACTTTGCGCTTATACTCATCTTGTTATTACTCATCTTGTTATTACTCTGTTGCCAAATTTGACATGGGGGCCACGACAAATCTGACATGGTTCCCATGTCATCCTTGTCATTACCCGTGTCAAATCTGACATGACCCATGACAGATTTGACACGGGCTAGAGGTGTAATCTCTCTGTGAATATGCCCTTCATCATCTGTGTATACACGAACTTGTACATACCCCTTTTCCCTCAAGCCGTCTATGATTCTCTGCATAGTACGGATAGACTTCCCCAACCTCTCCCCTAATTGGCGGTTTGACATAAAACAATAGCCCCGCGCGTAGGATAGACTAACGATTATGGCATAGTACCGCAACTCTGAGTCCGTCAGGGCCTTGTCTACCAGAAGCGCGTTCGGTATCGATGTATAGCTCGTTTTATCCTTATCGTTCTCTTGCTCCACAGTCTCACCGCCTTTCAAGACACAAGGCAGGAAGCGCCCTGGCCCTGCCTTGCCTGTATTGCTGTTTCCTCGTGCCTATGGTAAAATAAACTAAAGGTTTTGAGTCGGTCAAAACTGCTCTGCTGCCAAGTGCTTCCCTCGCTTGACAGCTTTTTTCTTTGCCCGGCAACTCTCGCCGCATCCACGGCACGCGCAAAACGCATCCGGGACGCTCGTCCGCTGCACTGTCTCCATGCTCTCACCTTGCCCAATCTTCACGTATTTCTAAAAGCTCTGCTGTTCCGTCCCATAGCCTTTTAACAATCAGGGCTTTACACCATAGCCACGGCAATGTCGTTTCTGCGATGACCTCGCCGCCCGCGCCCTTGAAAACAAAATCAAGGCTATGCGTCACAGCGACTGTCTGGACGCCACGAATCAAAAGGCCCTGCCATGCAATCCCCGACGACTCAATTGCAACACGGCTCAACGCCGCCGCGATCCGCCGCCGCTCACGTTCTGAATCTGCATGACGTTGTTCATCTGTTGCCTGCCAGAAAGCCGACAGGTTAATGCATTCCCATTTCTTTGCCATCTTATCGCCCCCCTTCTCAACGATAGCCCAGCGTTTCAAAGAACGCCTGACGATTGCAACGGCCTGTTACAGTGAAACATCCCTGCTTCTTCAAGCGTTCGTTCGTCACGTGTATGGCACGACTCGCCACCGGACGCGAACATTGCAGGATCTTCATTGCTTCTTGCGTCGTCACGAACCGCCGCGACGTATAATCAATTTTTACATCCGTCGCCTGTTCCATATGCTTTTCTCCTTTCTGCAACCTACAGGCGGCCTTCACTTGCCACCCTTTTCTCTATCTCACGTTCTCAGCCTTCCCACAACGTGCCTGTAGCACCAAGCGCATATAGACATATTCCTTGATAGACTGACGGCATCAACGAGCGTTTTGTCTTTACACGGGTAAAATTAACGCAATATTGCAATAATATAACCCAATCCAAACAGCATGACCCCCATACAGAGGACAAAACCGCCGCCAACTTCGATTCCTTCATGATCCATACGCTCACCACCTTACAGGGCCGCCCGTTGCGGGCGGCTTTTCACATGTCCAGCAGCTCCGACGGCTTGACACCCAACGCCCTGGCAATCTTGCCAAGCGTTGGCATCGTTGGCCTGCGCCCCTTCATGACGCCGTAGACAGCTGTCCTTGAAATCCCCGCCTTTTCTGCCAGGTCTGCCTGTGTCAGGCCCTTGTCTGCCATAAGGTTGACCAATTTCCTCTTGTCCATCTTCTCACCCCCTGAATGTTTCACGTGAAACAACATTAGTTGCGATAAATCAAACATTGTTGTTTCATGTTTTCATTATATTCAACATGTGTTAGAATGTCAATAGATATATAAAACAACTGTTGAAAGAGGCGGTTCCATTGATTCAATTCACCCAAAATTTGAAGCGGCTACGAGAATCACATGGCCTGACGCGCCAAGAACTAGCCGATCTGTCCGGCATTTCCAGCGCGGCTATAGGCTACTACGAGACAGGAAAAAGAGAACCACAAGCAAGCACGCTCGTTTCCATCGCCACCGCGCTGCATATCTCTGTGGATGAACTTCTAGGCTATCACGTCGATGACTTCGACAGGGCTGCCGCGCTATTCCATGAAGCAACGGGAGAGACTGCCACCCTAAAAAACGGGGAAGTATACTTAACCGGAACCGTGTCAAAACAAAAATGGGCCGCGCCGATCAGCAAGGCTGCATTCATTCAGGCAATAAATACTTGCATTGAAACATTCAATAGCGAACTACGTCCACGACTCACGAAAGATGCGCTCATAAACAAGATTGATGAAGTGTATCAAAAAGAAAATAAAATGCTAATATGTAAAGCCATCATCGCTGATGCAATCAATAGCATTTCTAAACAAGGCGCACAAGAGAACCCCCTCTACACGCCAGACGAGTATGCAAAGGAAATGAGACAATCTTATCTCCAGTATATCGAACAACAGTATCTTTCTAGAAAAAAAGGCACGTCAATGCCAAACAAGGGAAAAGGCCCACACTCTAACGAGTGAAGGCCAGTAAGGGAATCTTGTACAAGCACCGCATTATAGCACATCCAGCCGACTGGATGCAGAAAGAGGGAAAACACTATGACCGACTTCGACTACAAGGCCCTTGAACGACTCAAGGCCGATATGTCCCGCATCGCCAGCACACTGCCGCCTGACGTGCTCGACAACTACAACCGCGACTTCGACGTGACGTATGCCCACGACTCCACGCAGATTGAAGGCAACACGCTTTCCCTTGTGGAAACGAAAGTGCTGCTCGAGGACGGCATTTCCATTGGCGGCAAGAAGCTCCGCGAGGTGTACGAGGTCACGAACCACGACCGCGCCTTTACCTACGTCCGCCAGCTTATCCGAGACGGCCGCCCGCTGGATGAAGAACTCGTGAAGGACATCCACGAAATCCTGATGCAGAACATCCTGCAAGGCGGCATCTACCGTTCTCACGCCGTGCGCATCATTGGCGCATCGCACCGCCCGCCTGAACCATACGACATGCTCCAGCAAATCAAGTTCTTCTTTGCAGACATGCCGATCAACAGGAAGAACATGCATCCCGTAGAGTTTGCCGCATGGACGCACGCCGAGTTTGTGCGCATCCACCCGTTCGCGGACGGCAACGGCAGGACCTCCCGCATGATTATGAACTACCAGCTCATGGCGGGCGGCTTCCTCCCCATCTCCATCAAGGCCGAGAACCAGGCTCCCTACTACACAGCCCTTGACCAATACGCCACGGAACGGGACCTTGCGCCCTTCCTGACACAGGTCTACGACCACGAGAAGGCGGCCCTGCTCGACTTCATTGCCAGCTATGGGGAAGGTGCAGCACATGTCACACGTTGAAAAGCGCACCTTGCAGAACGGCAAGCCATCATGGACCATCATGTTCCGTTACACCGACTGGACCGGCAAGCGGAAACAGAAGAAGGCCAGCGGCTTTTCTACCAAGCGCGACGCACTAGCCTTTGAACGCGACTTCATGGAACGAGCGGCAGGCTCCCCATGCATGACGTTCGGCAACCTGTGGGAAATATTCAAGAAGGACTACAAAAGGCGCGTCAAAGAATCGTCCTTCATCGTAATCACCGCGAACGTTCGCAAGAGGGTCCTGCCCTACTTCCAGGATACGCCTATCAATCAGATAACGCCGAACATGGTCAGGAAGTGGGAACATGATCTGCAAGACACCGGCGAGCTGTCCGTTGTATCCTTGCGAAAGATGCATACTTGCTTGTCTATGGTGCTGAATTTTGCCCGCAAGTATTACCATCTACCGACGAACCCAGCGGCCCTGGCAGGCATCCCCATGCCCGACGATCCTGCCACTCATACGCTGCAATTCTGGACTCTTGACCAATTCAAGCGATTCGACAAGGCCATGCAGGGCGATGAACCCTATCAAACCTTGTTCCGGCTGCTGTTTTGGTCCGGCTTGCGTATTGGTGAAGCGCGGGCCTTGATGATAAGCGACATTGACCTAGAGAATAACATCATATCCGTGACCAAGACATATCACCGCTACGGCGGCCGGGATGTTATCACCACGCCCAAGACGGCCCATAGCGTCCGCAAGGTCTCAATCCCGCCGCAACTCTCCGCCACACTGCAAGCGTTCATCAAGCGGTTACCGCATCCAGACAACAAGACACGGCTGTTCGAGCACATCAAGGGCGACGATACGCCGCGCCTGCACTTTTACAAGGGCGCCGAGCGGGCGGGCCTGCCACGCATCAAGATTCATGATCTCAGACATTCCCATGCGTCACTGCTCATCCAGCAGAACGTCCCGCCCATCGTCATCCGTGACCGTCTAGGCCACAAGAGCATACAAACCACGCTGGACATATACAGCCACCTGTACCCCACAAAAGGGGAAGAATTGACCGGCATTTTGTCAAAGCTCTGGTAAAAATGTTACTATTCCGTTATCACTAAAGGCAAGAAAAGCCGCTTAAACGCTTATAAATCAAGCATTTAGGCGGCTTTATCCATATACCTTACTATTCTACTGATTTTTTCCTTTAGTGTCAAGGAATCCTAGCGGTTCCAGAAGGAAGATTTCCCTGTGGCAAAATTGGTACAGTGGCCTTATAATAGACTATGTCAACGGTTCTGAGAAATCAGGCGACAAATCCACGAAAAGAGGGATATCATGTTCCACTGCTCAATCTGCGGGCGCGCGCTCAGCGAGAAGGAAGCCCTTGTGCATCAGGGCAAGGACGGCCAGAAGGAGATCATCTGCCCGGCCTGCTTCGAGAAGGAAGTCGGCATCGACTACGAGACCTTCCGCTACCGCCGCGAGAATGCAAAACAGACGTTCTTCGCCGTGCTCTTCTGCCTCGGCGCCACCGTCTATGCATTCATCGAGAAGGGCTGGCCCTACGGCTTGCTCGGCATCGTGCTGACCATCCTCGTCTACCTCTTCTCCAGCCGCACGGGCAAGCCGAAGACGAAGAAAAAAGAAACGAACCAGAAATGAAAGAGAGCCGTCTCCCGCAAGGGAAACGGCTCTCCTTCGTATCTCGGACATATGGCTGTCGCCCGCTCCACCATGGGCAAGCCACAGCCACAATGCCCGTCATGCCTCTCACGGCGCATCACGTGAGCATCATCTTGACGATGTCGCGGCGGCTGACGATGCCGAGCAAGTGCTTCTCGTCGTCGAGCACGGGCACGCGCTTGATGTGCTTCTCGTAGAGGATCTTCGCCACCTTGCTGACATCGTCGTCCGGCTTGACGGAGATGAGCTTCTTCGTCATGAGCTGCTCCGCCGAGATGGCCGCGATCTTGCGGAAGGCGTCCTGATACTCGCGCAAGCCCGAGTAGTAGATGACCGCGCCGAGGATGCAGAGCTCGTCCGGCAACTCCGGCGCGAACTCCTTGCGCACGAGATCGCCCTCGCTGACGATGCCGCAGACCGTGCCGTCATCATCGACGACCGGCAGCCCCGAGACATCGCGGTCCACGATCGTCTGCGCAATCTCGCGGATGGACGCATCCTTCTTGACCGTAACAACATCCTTCGTCATGATATCCTTCACCAGCATATGAAACACCTCATTTCTGATTCCTTGCAGATTGCGGGGAACACCCCTTTGCTAAAGGATTCGCTATCTTTCGACGATTCCCCTGCCTACCGCAAAATTTTCTGCCAACGCAGGCTTTCTCATACTGCTGTCATCTTGTTTTTTTGTATCATTATTCCTATAATGGAAGCAGGATAGTCTGAATACGACAAAGCGGAAGGATGAGCATCATGAAAATCAAGAAATCCTTGCAGAAACGAATTGTCACCGTCCTCGCAGCGGGCATGATCATGATTCCCGGAGCATACGGGCTCGCACCGGCTCCGGTCGCACATGCGGAGTTTGGCTGGGGTAGCATCATCGGTGCGGGCATCCAGGGTGCAGCTGCGCACGCACAGCTCACGGCATTCCTCAAGAAGTACAACGACTCGGAAGAAGGCCGTCAGGAGTTCTTCGAGGAAATGAAGAAGCAGTACGGTGTCAACAATGACGCCTACTACAACAACAAAATCGACACCATCATGGCGAACCTGACGGCGGCGATTGGTGCGGTCGACCCGACGATCTACGACAAGCCCTACAACTACTTCATCAATCAGGACCAGAGCTTTAACGCCTTCTGCACGATTGGCCACAATATGAGCATCAACACGGGCCTCTTCAGCATCCTTACGAACGACGATGAGATTGCCGTTGTGCTCGGGCATGAGATGGCCCACGGCCAGAAGGACCATCCGGCCAAGGGGGCGCGGCGCAGCCTCAATATGTCGATTCTCGGTGCGGCGACGGGCACGGACCTCGGTGCGATCGTGGCGGGGGTCATCAACAACCGCAACATCACGAAGCCGATGGAGCGTGAGGCGGATGCGCTGGCGTTTGAGTACATCACGCATTCCAATTACAACCCGGGCGCTTGTGCCGCGGTCTGGCAGCGCGTCATGGACAAGTCCAAGGGACAGGAAAACTCGATGCAGCAGTTCTTCTCCGACCATCCGTCGGACGGCGACCGCCGCGATGCCTATGTCAAGAAGCTCTATGCCTACAGCAACAAGCACGTGACGGTCAAGGACGGCACGGTCTCGGTCAACGGCAAGGAATTCGTCACGCCGGCAGCGGCTGGCGACATGTCGGCGGCAGAGCGCTCCTACTTCGTCGTCGGCAACCTTGCGGCGGCCTACCACAACGGCCACAACAAAGAGGCAGCTTATGTCGACGGCAAGACGGTCATGCTCGGCGCCCAGCCCATCATGACCTGCACCTACGACGACGAGTCGGCCCAGAAGCTCGCCGACCGCCTCAACAAAATCAAATGAACAGCTCGTTCACATTGACGCGATTTGAATTTTCCGATATAATAGAAGTGAAATAAAAAGGCCACCGATAGACGGTTCTATCCTCGCTCGATGGTTGATTCTAAGTTAAAGAAATAACCGCCAAGTTTGGACGCTGGGGCGGTTATTTCTTTTTGATTTCAATGAGAATGAGCAGGATCAACAAAAGTTGAACTGTATCATGATCCACTGACATCACTCGCTTTCAGGTGTATTACGACCTTTCTGCGAGGAAAAGAACCGCCTACCGTTCCGGGTGGCCTTGCATCATTATAACATGGAATATGTTGTCATAAAAGGGTCTTGTTTTTCAAGACCCTTTTTATTCAGTCCTGGCACGGGCAGTCGCCTTTGTGGAAGTACTTGTTGATAATCTCGACGGCGCAGTAGTCGCCGCACATGGAGCAGGCACCTTCGTCGGCTGGGTTGCGGGCGCCGCGCTTCTTCTTGGCGAGGTCTGGGTCGATGGCGAGCTCCATCTGGCGGTTCCAGTCGAGGACCTTGCGCGCCTTGGCCATCTCGAGGTCCCACTCGCGTGCGCCCGGCACGCCGCGCACGAGGTCGGCGGCATGAGCGGCGATGCGGCTCGTGATGACGCCCGTATGGACGTCCTCGATCGTCGGCAGGGCCAGATGCTCGGCCGGCGTGACGTAGCAGAGGAAGTCCGCGCCGGAGACGGCGGCGAGCGTGCCGCCGATGGCTGCCGTGATGTGGTCGTAGCCCGGCGCGATATCCGTGACGAGCGGTCCGAGCACGTAGAACGGCGCGTGGCGGCAGAGGCGCTTCTCGAGCTTCATGTTCGCCTCGATCTGGTCGTACGGCACGTGGCCCGGCCCCTCGACCATGACCTGGACGCCGCGCTTCCAGGCGCGGTCCACGAGCTCGCCGAGCGTGATGAGCTCCGTGAGCTGGCCGCGGTCCGTCGCGTCGGCCGTGCAGCCGGGGCGCATGCCGTCGCCGAGGCTGATGGTCACATCGTACTTCTCGCAGATGTCGAGGATGTCGTCGTAGTGCTCGTAGAGCGGGTTCTCCATCTCGTTGTGCAGCATCCAGCCCGCGATGAAGGAGCCGCCGCGGCTCACGATGTCCATGACGCGGCCCTGGCGGCGCATGCGCTCGATGGCGCTGCGCGTGACGCCGCAGTGCAGCGTCATGAAGTCCGCACCGTCTTTTGCCTGCTGCTCGATCGTCTCGAGGATGTCGTCATCCGTCATCTCGACGACGGCGCCGTGCTCGCGGATGGAGCGCACCGTCGCCTGATAGAGCGGCACCGTGCCGACCATGATCGGCGAGTGCTCGATGATGCGCTGGCGCGAGACGTCGATGTTGTTGCCCGTCGAGAGGTCCATGACGGCATCGGCACCGCAGCGCACGGCCTCGTCGAGCTTCTCGAGCTCCGGCTCGATGTCCGGGAACGTGCTCGACGTGCCGATGTTTGCATTGACCTTGACGCGCAGGCCCTCACCGACGCCGCGCGGGCGCAGGTTCTTGTGGTTGATGTTGGCGCAGATGGCAATCGTGCCGTTTGCCACGCGCTCGCGGATGGTCTCAACGGGGATACGCTCCTCCTCTGCTACGATCTTCATCGCATCGGTGATGCGGCCCTCACGGGCCTGCTGCATTTGTGTCGCCATGAAATATACCTCCTGAAAAACAAAAGCCGTCCGGCGTACCGGACGGCAAGATATGCTCTGTCACTTCCCTACGCAGGTCTTAACCCAACAGGTTCCAAGGGTCGGAATACTCCTCTCAGCCAACGGCTCCCCTAGTGAATCGTTTTTATTCAGTTCTTTCTTATTCTAGCAGATTGTGCCATATCTTGCAACCAGCATGGCAAAATATTGCCAAGAATTGCCAGAGCATCACAAACTGCGGTGCCTTACTCGAGCACGACGCGGAAGCGGCGCAGCGTGCGGCCACAGGCGCAGGGCGCAGGGATGGGCTCGACGAGGAGCCCCGTGTGCAGCCGCACGAGCGGCATGGCCTCTGCTGCAAGCGTCGTCAAGACGAGCTCGCCTGCAGACTCCGTCGGCTCCAGCGTGACAGGGTCGACAAGCTCACCTAAGACGTAATCCTCCTGCAGGTGGAACGTGAGCTCCCCCGGCTCGCAGGGCAGGAACGGCGCGGCCGTGCCGAGTTCCGGCAAGGCCAGCATGTGGTAGACCTTGGCCGAGGTCATCGCGTTGAGCGAGGCGACGGTACTTGCCGCCGGCACGGCCGTGTGCAGGCAGAGGATGCGCGCGAGCGGCAGTTCGCTGAGGCCGCTGCCGTGCTCTAACAGAGCGGCGTCGAGCGCGAGGATGCGCTCCGGCGTGCCGATGAGCGTCTCCGGCGTCACGATTGCAAGCTTCTCGGCCCAGCTGGCGGGCTCTGCGCCTAGCATCATGGTGGCCGCGCCGATGAACTCGAGCGCGTAGTGGACATCCATGAGGCGGCTGTCGGCGCCGTCGCCGAGCACGGCCGCGAGTGTCGCATTATGCAGGCCGCAGGCCACGAGGCTCCGCGTCACCTGCTCGATGTTGTGGGCGATGTCGCCGTTCGTCGCGAAGTGGACGAATTCCTCCTCGCCGCCCGCCGCCTTCATGCATGAGATGCGCAGCAGGCTCGAGAGCGGCATCGTCAGGAAGTCAAAGGCGCGCTGGCCAGCCATTTCCTCCGGCCGCACGAGCGGCAGCGCCTGCAGGTCTTCGGCCGCTTTCAGCTCCTTGAGCGCATTGCCGGTCAGGCCGCGCGCCGCGAACGACTCGCGGTAGTGCGCACACTTCTCGGCTGCCCAGCGCAGGGCCTTCGGCAGGCGCTCCCGCTGGAGCTCCTGGAGCCTCGCCGGCGCGATCTGTTCCATCGATGGATTGGCAAACAAAAATATCTCTCCTCCGGAATCGGAATCTCACTGGATATCGAAGACGGTCTTGTTCGTCTCTGCCGGCTCTTTCGGCAGAACGATGTGCAGCACGCCCTCGTCAAACGAGACCGTGACTTCGTCCTTGACGATGCCGTCGATCTCGAACGTGCGCTCAAAGGTGCCCGTGCGGCGCTCGCGGCAGATGAACTTGACGTCCATGTCCGGGTCCGGGCGCTCTGCCTTGATCGTCAGGTAGCCTGTCGCATCGTCGTACGAGACCGTGATCTGCTCCTTGTGGAAGCCCGGCAGCTCGGCGAAGATCTCGTAGCGGTCCGGCGTGTCGATGACATCAACGCGGAACGACGAGAACGCGCCGCTGACGCGCCCAAGCGGATTGCAGGGCTGCTCTGCGACAAAGTCGAGCGCCTTCTCGAGGACCTCGCGGCCCCGCTCAGCATTCTCACGGATATTGAAGGGAATCGGTCTGATCATCATAATCGCCTCCAGATACATTTACCAACAAGTGGATTTACTCTTATTATAATGGAAATGTGTGAAAATTACAAGAAAAGTCAGCTTCTCCATCGCGAGAAGCTGACTTTCTTTTATGTTTTATGCGTTTATGCGGCTGCAATCACTTCTGGAACTTGTCGAGCGCCTTCTGGTAGTCCTGGACGAATTCGACGGCGCCCATGTACTCGCCATCCGCACCGTAGACGGCCGCGTAGCGCACGCCGACGGGGCGGCCCATGATGCGGCGGTAGACTTCCATGTGCGTGCGCTTCTTCGCCTTGAAATCGAGCAGGAGCTGGCGCACGACCGGGATGATCTCGGGCGGGTGGCAGTTGTAGACCTCGCGGCCGAGCGCGGAGAGCGGGCGCGAAAAGATCTTGCCCTCATTGAGGAAGTAGCGCAGGATGTCATCCTTGTCGATGAAGGTGATGTCGACATCGAGGAGCTTCAAGATGCCCTGCAGCTCCTTCAGCGTGAGCTCGCCCGTCGGCAGCTTGACCTTGCCCTCGAGGAGCTCCGGCTTGAGGTCTTTGGCCGACTGCTCCTTCATCCAGGCCTCGCCCTCGGGCCAGCGCGGCATCGTCTCAGCGTCGACGAAGGCCATGCCCATCTCGAAGAGGTCGCGGTAGACCATGAACCACTGCTCCTGCGTCAGGTAGCGCAGCGAGAGCGGGAAGAGGATGCGGTCTTCCTTGAAGACCATCTCGCGGATGCGCGCGCAGAGCGGCTCGATGCGGCCCTTGTAGAGCGGATAGCTCTCGCTGTCCTCCTTGAGCGCCTTCGTGATGACGCCGAGCTCGCGCTTGATCTCATCGTCGACGCCCCACATGACCTGCGAGGGGCCCGTGACGCCGTAGTCGTAGAGCATCGGCATCAGGAGCTCCTCTTTCTTGGCGTAGTGCGAGCGCACGGCATTGAGCCCTGCGATGAGGCCCGTGAGCTTCGCGACATCGCCCGCGCCGACCATCTCGTGGTGGATGGCGTCGAGATGGCGGACGAGCGCGTCGTTCTCGAGGCGCAGCAGGCTAAGCGGATGGCCCTTGGGCAGGTCGTCGGTCGTCAGCAGGGCTGCTGCAGCGGCCGCGGCATGCGTCTTCTCTGCCGTCTTGCGCAGCGCTTCCTGCTCCTTGCTCTCGCTCTCCGAGCAGTCATGGAACAGCGCGGAATGGACGTCGCAGAGGCGCTGGACATCCTTGAGCGGCACGCCGCCCTTGATGAGGTCCTGCTCCGCCTCGGCAATCTCCTCGGCCTTGACGTCCTCGAAATGGCGCACGAAGTCGGCGCGCACCGTCTCGAGCGATTCGCCGCCGTTGAGGCGCGTGATGTACTCGCGCAACATGGCCTGGCGCGCCTGCTGCTCCGCACCCGTCAGAGTGAAGCCCTTCGCCTCGAGCGTTGCGCGGATCTTCTCCATCGGGATGCCTTTGACGACGGCGCCGCGCGGCAGCGTCATGATGCGGCCCATGAGCTGCAGGGCCGCCGGCTTCATGATGTCCTTGAAGCCGAGTTCTGCCAGTATCTCCTTGAGTTCCGGGTATTCGCGGACGAGCTCCGCCACGCTTTTCTTGAGGTCCAGTTTTTTCATCGTCATCGTCATTGCTCCTTGTATGGCATACAGCAGACCCTGAATGGCCGGCACTTGCCTTCTATTTCTTATCGTTTATCTTTTTCGTCTTTCGATGAGACTAGTATAGTACAGCGGGCCCATCTTTGTCGTACCATTTGTTACATAGATTTGTCACACAGCTGTGATGCTCATGATTCGACGTAGTGGCTGAAGCTGCCGATGACGAGCTGCGGGAACTCCTCGTGCAGCGCGGCGATGAAGTGGCGCGTGCCGAGGATCCTGCCCTGCGGCTCCGGCATGATGTCGAGGAAGGCGTCCGGGTCGATGTTGAGGTTGCGCACCTGGATCATCTGCACGGGCAGCTCGCGGAAGAACGCCTGCCAGGCCGCAAGCTCTTCCTCGCGGTCGTTGAAGCCCGGGAAGTAGAGCAGGTTCAGCGAGACGTAGACGCCGTGGTCGAGCGCGTAGCGGATGGACGCCTTGACGTCATCGAGGTGGTAGCTCGCGCGGTAGTAGGCATCGTAGGCCTCATCGCGCGCGCTGATGATGGAGACGCGCAGCGAGTCGAGGCCGGCATCGACGATTTTCTTGATGCCCTCGGTCCAGCCCGCGTTGGAGTTCATGTTGATCTGGCCTTTCTTCGTCTTCGCGCGGATGAGCTGGATGCCCGCGGCGATGTTGTCGGCCGCGAGCGACGGCTCGCCCTCGCAGCCCTGGCCGAAGCTCACGATGCCGTCCGGCGCGACCGAGAGGTGGTAGATGCCGACCTCGGCGATCTCCTGCGGCGTCGGGCGGAATTTGATACGCTCCTGCGGCGAGGGGCAGCACTCGGCCGGCTGCAGCGAGATGCAGCCGAAGCAGTTGGCATTGCAGACGGGCGAGGTCGGGATGCCGCACTCCCAGCGGCGGTAGAAGAGGTTCTGCGCCGTGCAGCAGTGCCACTTGAGCGAGCAGCCGCCGACCTGCTCGACGATGCGGTTGCCCGGCAGGTCCTTCTTCGTGCGCTTGACGAGCTTCGCGAGCTCCTTCGTGTTGTAGTGCACGGGGTCCCACTTCTCGTTCTCGTCCGTGTAGACGGCCGCACAATAGAGCTCGTCCTTGTAGACGACGACGGCCGTGTAGCCGTAGAGCGGCAGGCGCTGTGCCTCCTCCGCCCGCTCGTAGGCCGGCATGTAGAGGCGCGTGTAGCCGGCCGGCAGGATGGCGGCGACGGCGAGGCCGCTTATCGGCATCGTCTCGCCGTCCGCGCTCTGGCCGACGGCCAGGCGGTCCGGCAGCAGCATGAGGTCCGCGCTCTCCGGCAGCGGGATGAGGTCCTCCGGCTTCAGCAGGATGTTCTCGCGGCCCGTGCGCCCCATGCCGCGCATGCCCGGCGCATCGAGGATGTTGCCGTCCTCATCGGCGTAAACGGCAGTGATGACTTCACTCTGCTTGCTCATGCTGATTCTCCTTTGCCTCTGCTTCACTTACCTCTGCAGCCTGTACTTTCTTGGCCTTTTTCTTCTTCTTGGGGTTGAACTGGTTCATCGCCATGTCGACATCGTGCGTCACGATGCACTCGACCGCGGGGATCAGGTAATCGATGGCCTCGCGGATCTTCGGCTGCTCCTCCTCGGGGAAGCCGGCGAGCACGTGGTTGACGACGGTCCAGCCCGGCAGCGGCCGGCCGATGCCGATGCGCACGCGCGCGAAATGCTCGTCGCCGACATGCGCGAGGATGGACTTGATGCCGTTGTGGCCGCCCGCGCTGCCCTTCTTGCGGATGCGGATCGTGCCGGCCGGGATGTCCATGTCATCGTGCACGACGATGAGGTCCTCGGGGTCGAGCTTGTACCAGTTCATCAGCGGGCCGACGGCGCGGCCGCTCTCATTCATGTACGTCTGCGGCTTGACGAGCACGACCTTCTGCGCGCCGATGCGCGCGTCTGCGACCTTCGCCTCGAACTTGTCCTTCCAGTCCGACGCCGAGAGCCCGAGGGCATCCGCCAGCGCGTCGATGAACATGAAGCCGACATTGTGCTTCGTCTTCGCGTACTCCGCACCGGGGTTGCCAAGACCTGCAATGATTTTCATACTGTCTTATCTCCTATTTCTTTCGCTATCGTTGTCATTCATCATTTCAGTTTATCACATCTAATCCATAAAGACAAAAACTCCTGGGCCAAAGGCCCAGGAGGAATTCATTTTAGTCATTAGCCGTCGGATCGCCGACCAGGAACAGGTAGGCGAGCACGACGATGCCGAGCGCGATGCGGTACCAGCCGAATGCCTTGAAGTCATTCGTCTTGATGTAGCGCATGAGGAACTTGATGGACAGGATGGAGACGATGAAGGCCGTGACCATGCCGACGACGAGGATGATGATCTCGGCTCCCGTATAATGGAAGCCGAACTTGACCATCTTCAGGGCACTCGCGCCGAACATGACGGGGATGGCCAGGAAGAAGGTAAACTCCGCAGCCACCGTGCGGCTCGCGCCGAACAGCAGGCCGCCGAGGATCGTCGCGCCGGAGCGGCTCGTGCCCGGCACGAGCGAGAGGACCTGGAAGATGCCGATGATCAAGGCCGTCTTGTAGTCGAGGCGCCGCAGGTCCGTGATGACCGGACGGCGGTGCTTGTTGTAGTTCTCGACGATGATGAACATGATGCCGTAGAAAATCAGCGTCGTCGCGACGACCGGCGCCGTCATGAAGTGCTCCTCCATGTATTTATTGAAGAGCAGGCCGATGACTGCGGCCGGGATGCAGGCCACGATGACCTTCATCCAGAGCTGCACCGTGTCGTGCTTCTCCTGACGCGTCTTCCATGAAGAGAACGGATTGAGCTTCTCGAAGCTCAGCACGACGACGGCCATGATGGCGCCGAGCTGGATGACGACGAGGAACATGTCCATGAACGCCTTGCTGACATCGAGCTTGATGAACTCATCGACAAGAATCATATGGCCCGTACTCGATACTGGCAGCCACTCCGTAAGACCCTCCACAACGCCGAGGATGATGGTCTTGAGTAAATCCGCTATACTTAGATCCACTTTCTTTTTTCCTCCTGTAATATCTTAGTATCCGATACCCTATTCTGCTCACGGCAGTATGCCCATTATAGCACAGCTCCACCGCCCTTGCACGGAAATTTGCTGGAAATCGCAGGGATTCCCGCCCCGCGCTTTCCCTTATGATACTGGCCCGACTTAAACGTGCGTTAAACAGCGGCAAAAATGTGAGCAAGTCACGGAAACAGCCCTATTTCCCTGCTATACTGGAGGCAAATCACAGGAAAGCGCGCCAGAACCGGCCGCACTTCTCCCCCTCAAGATACAAGATACTTTTTTCATATGGCTCCCATAGAGCTCCCCGAGCTCTGTGGGCCTGGCACAAGGAGGTTTCCCTATCATGGCAGCAATTGTGATCACCAAAGAGAATTTTGACAGCGAGGTCCTGAAGGCCGAGGGCACGGTCCTCGTCGACTTCTGGGCGACGTGGTGCGGCCCGTGCCGCATGCTCTCCCCGATCGTCGACGAAGTCGCGAGCGAGCGCCCAGACGTCAAGGTCGGCAAGATCAACGTCGACGAGCAGCCGGAGCTCGCGCAGCAGTTCGGCATCATGAGCATCCCGACGCTGCTCGTCTTCAAGAACGGCGAGAAGGTCCAGGAGTCCGTCGGCCTGATCCCGAAGGAGAAGGTCGAAGCGCTGCTCGGCTGAGCATCGCCCGCAGTCTCTCCCCCTCATACAAGGCAAAACACCATACAGCGATCAGTAAGTCCCCGCGAGGCGCCTGAGTGCCTCGCGGTCTTCGATGCGCAGATAGCCGCGGCCCGACGTGGTCCAGCCCTCCTGATTGAAGTACTTGATCAGGCGGGTGACGACCTCGCGGGCCGTTCCCATATAGCGGGCCATCTGCTCGTGCGTCAGGCGCACGACCTCGCTCTTCCGCCTCTCCCTCTCCTCGAGCAGGA
>ENA-ORRO01000016-ORRO01000016.1-human-gut-metagenome-genome-assembly--contig:-NODE-16-length-150365-cov-18.601078_pt1 | contig 150365 bp, 143 predicted proteins | sample MGYA00242176_ERZ509136 | MGnify/ENA primary metagenome ERZ509136 (study PRJEB26280, sample SAMEA2338644) | human gut metagenome | biome: human gut; feature: human-associated habitat; material...
GAGCGCCTGCCTTACAAGCAGGATGTCAGCAGTTCGATCCTGTTATCGCCCACCAAACTCTATTCAAGGAACTGGAGCATGAAGGTTTTCACCATCGTGTACGGTTCCTTTTTATTTATAGTTAGTTTGAGGTTTGATGCGATAGCTTTAAATTTAAAACCATCCACATCAAACATCAAACTTTCAACTTCAAACTCAAAAAGAGGCTGTCTTCATGCGACAGCCTCTTTTTATACTATTTCTTCAGATTCGGCGTGCAATCGATGATGATGCTGCCCGGTTGTTTCATGACTGTGAAATTTCCCTTTGTCGAAGACAGGGCTTTTTCCAAAGTCTTGCTGTGCCATTTTTCGACGCCCATCTGGGAACCGCCGACCTCTTTCGACGAAGCCGACTGTTTCTGAGCATCTTCCGGCAGAAGGTCACTGATGTTGACGTTTTCACCATCTTTGACTTTGATGGTTACCGTCACGGCCCGGCCGTTCTGGAAGACGACTTGGTAGCGGCCATTGTGGAAGACGCGGATCGTGTCGCCCTGAGAATAGGGGTGGCCCCATTCGTTTTCCCAATCGGCCTGGGTATCGCCGATGGTGGGCAGGTTGGCGACCGGTGTTTCTTTGGTATCGGTCTGGCTCTTCGTGTCCTGGCCCTGCTTGGTTTCTCCCGGCTGTTGCTGCTGGGTCTGGGTCTGCTGTTTCTGCGGCTGCGAATTGGTCGGCGATGCCGGCGTACATCCGGCAGCTACCAGGGTGAAGAGCAGAAGGACAAGGGTAAGATAACGTTTCATAAGTAGACCTCCTTAGCGGCGCCGGCGGTTGTCCCCGCCCTTATGGCGCTGTTTATGGCGTTTTTCTTTCGTTGTCTGGTAAGTGCTGGCCGGCAGTTTGTCCCGATACGTCTTTTTCCGCTTCGGCGGTTTGCTGCTGGCCTTGACTTTGACTTGTCCCGTCAGGGTATATTTCGTGATCGTCGCATGGATGTTGTGTTCGATGCGGCGGACCCAATTTTCATCGGCTGCCGTGGCAAACATGATGGACAGGCCTTCATTGCCGGCACGGCCGGTGCGGCCGATGCGGTGGATGTAGTAGTCGACGTCATGGGGGACATCGAAGTTGAAGACATGCGTGATCCCTTCGATGTCGATGCCGCGGGCTGCGATATCCGTGGCGACCAGGATCTGCGTCTTGGCTTTGGCAAAGTCGCGCAGGACCTGATTGCGGCGGCCCTGAGACATATCGCCGTGGAGTTCACCGATGTTGAAGCCCTTGGCGATGAGTTTGCCTGCCAGGAGGGAGGTCCGTTCCTTAGTGTTGCAGAAGACGATGGCCAGATAGGGATTCATTTCTGTCAGCATCTGGCAGAGTTTCGGCAGTTTCTGTTCTTCTGTCATCATGTAGATGCGCTGTTCGATATTTTCCAGGGCAATCGTCTGGCCTTCGAGGATATTGAGGACCAGCGGGCTCTGCATGTGCTTTTTGGCCAGGCCTTTGATCTTGTCCGGGACCGTAGCCGAGAAGAAGAGGAGCTGCCGCCGTTTCGGCGTCAGGCCGATGAGGGTATCGACATCTTCTAAGAAACCGGCCTGCAGCATCTGGTCCGCTTCGTCGACGATGACCCGGCGGACGCCGCTCAGGTCGAGGGAATTGCGGCGGCAGTGGTCGAGCAGGCGGCCCGGCGTACCGATGATGACGTGAGGATGGCGGTGCAGTTTCTGGAGCTGGTTCTCAATGGTCTTGCCGCCGATGAGGCTGAGGACGTCGACGCCCAGTTCCGGTGCCAGGGTATCGGCGACGTCGGCAATCTGGCGGGCCAGTTCCCGCGTCGGCGCCATGACCAGGACTTGTTCGGCGTGGATATCTGTCTTGACCTGCTGCAGTGACGGCAGGAGAAAGGCAAAGGTCTTGCCCGTACCGGTCTGGGCCTGGGCCAGGATGTCCCGGCCTTTGAACAAGGGGGGGATGGCCTGTGCCTGGACGGCCGTGGGTTCATTGATGCCCTGCTTGTGCAGGAGTTCACAAATCTTCGGTGTAATGCCGAGTGATTCAAAATTCTTTGTCATGTATGTCCCTTTCTATGCGAACTAAAATTACTTCTTATTATTTCTATTTTACACAAAAGCCAGGGCTTGCGCAAACTTTTCTTTCCTTTTGGGATATGGTATACTAAAGTGATTTCGTTTGCGTTGTTTTAGGAGGTCTTGCAGAAAATGAGTTGGTGGCGCGATATTTTGCGGCAAAGTGTCTTCATGTGTTTCTTTATCATTCCCATCCCGATCGGAGCCTATACCATCCACAGCGGTTCCAGTGCCGTCGTGGCCATGGTCAGTTATGTCTTTTTGTCCCTGGTCATCCCCGTCGCCTACGTGGGCTGCCAAGATGCGTCTTTTGGCCCTCAGGGCGGGCGGATCCGCCGCTGGGTCATGGCCCTCATGTGGTTCATCGTCTTTGCGGCTATCGGAGCTTTTACGGCTTTCATGGGCGTCTATTGGAAGGCAGCTCCTTTCTGGGAATGGCCGACCATTGGCCGCGACGTCGTCTTCATCGCCGGCATGTATGGGGAAATCAGTCTGACCATGCTCCTTGCCTTTGTCGTCTCCCAGCTCTTGCCAGGCCGAAAGGAAGTAAAATAATGGATCATTTACAAAAACAGAAGTGGCATGACCGGCTGCTGGCCATCGTCTGGGCGGCCTGCGGTATCCTGCCATTGCCTTTCGGGGCCTTTGCTTCGGATAAGCCATATATCGCCTCAGCGTCGATTCTGGCCTTTTTTATCTTGTCCTTTGCTGTTCCCTTGTGGCTGGGGCATCGCCGCCGTCGTGCGGGCAGAGACGATGATTATGCTTCGGCTGGAGCGACCCTCTATGGCGGGGCTGTCGTCCTGATCATTGCCGTCGGCTTGCTCAACGGTTTGACCGGCTGGGACTGCTGGCATGATTATCCTGTCCGCGTCGGCTTATTCGCCTTGTGGATGCTTTTGACCATCGGTGCCCAGTACCTGGCTGCCAGGGCCGTCGATTTCTGGCTGCAGCGCCGCCGGAAATACTGGTATTCCCAATTCCTGGACCCTATCATCTACAGCCTGCCTCTGCCGTGTGCTATCCTGGGTATGTTCCTCTTTCCGGCTGTCAGCGATTCTTCAGTGACGCAGAGCCTGGTCGTCGGCGTCATGGCCATCATGGGCTTCTGCTTTATCGGCCTGAGCTTCTTCGTCATTGCCACTTTTGCGCTCTATTTCTTCCCGTACAAACGCTATGGTTATAGCCGCAAGGAGCGCCTGGTCCATATCGTGGCCATCGTCGTCATGGTCCTCATGTGGGCCCTGGTCCAGCATATCCTCTTCGATAGCCAGATCCACGTCTTTACGTACATCTTCAAGGCCATGCCGATTCTCCAGAACAATCCCCTGGTCTTCGTCACACCCTTCGTCGTAGCGGCATTGACCATCATAGGCTGCGTAGCCCTGCGCAACGTCGTCATCGCGGCGTTTAAGGCTTGATCGTTCATCGTAGGCCGTTCGTCGTTCATCGAGATATCTGGTGGCTGTGCCGCCGTGAGCCGTTTGCCGTGGCTCGTGGGCTGTAGGGGCGCCCATGTGGGGCGCCCGCGTGAATCCTGTGCACAGCCTGAAGCTGCAGCTGTGTGAATTTTCGTCAAACAAACCACGCCCAACGGACCACAAAAAAACCTGCCGCTTTCGCGACAGGTTTTTTCTATTCATTTTATTTCCACAATGGTCTGCTTCATGATGGTGAAGCGGATGACGTATACCAGCCATCCCAGGAAGGCGGCGAAGCAGCCGCTGAGGAAGGTCGTGGCATCGGTAGTAGTCAATGCATATACGCAGTAGATAATGGATACGCCTGCCAGGAATATCGACGTATTTCTGTTACAGACTTCATTGGGGATATGTTCCTTGGTGAGGATCGTCGTCAGGGCCCCGGCACAGAGCATGTAGGGGATGACGTTGGTGACGACGGCCAGGTTGGCCAGGAGTTCGAACTGGGCAGCCAGGGTCGGGCTGATGGTCATAAGGGCCAGGAGGCTCTGCATGCAGAGGATGCACAGCATGCCTTTGACCGGTACGTCAGCGCTGGTGACTTTGGCAAAAATCTTGGGGAACAGGCCGCGCTGGGCGCTGGTCTTGAAGACGCGGGCCAAGGTGAACTGCCAGGACAAGAGGGAACCGGCACAGGAGAATACCATGAGGCCCATGACGGCTTTGCCAGCCGTATCGCCGAGCATGTACGAGAAGGCCAGGCCGAAGGGAGCGCTCGATGCCAGGATTTCCGCATTGGGGACGATGCCGGCGATGACATTCGTCGAGGCGACGTAGATGATGGCGACGCCGAGGGTGCTGACGAAGGTGGCAATCGGAACGGATTTCTTCGGGTTTTCAACGGCATCCATGTTGACCGCTGCCGATTCGAGTCCCAAGAAGGACCACAACGTCAGGGCGATGGAATTGCCGACGGCATCGCTGAGTCCCAAATCATTGGGGTTCCACGAAGCCAGCCACGTAGCCGGGCTGAACCAATGCCAGCCGATGATGGAAATGCCCAGGACCGGGATGATGGCACCCCAGATGGTAATGGCGCTGAGCTTGCCGGAATAACGGGAGCCGCTGAAATTGAGGGCTGCCGCGATCCACAATAAAGCGATCGTATATAAACACGTCTGCAACGGCGTAAAGGTTGTCTCAAGGAAACCGGCGCCGTAACCCACAGCCGTAATGGCAATGGCGACGTTTGCAATTACGATGGAAACAGAGTAGGCGTAATTAGCCATAAAATGTCCTACACGCCCGAAAGCGTATTCGGAGTAACCGCCCATACCGCCTGGCTTTGTCGTGAACATGCCACATCGGGCAAAAGCCATGGCCAGGGCTAAAGAGCCTAGTGAGGTAATAATCCAGGAAATAATCGAGATCGTACCGACTTCGGCGAGCTTGGTCGGCAGCATGATGATACCGGCGCCAAGCATGTTGGCAGCAGTGACAAAGGTCAACTGTACCACAGACATTTTACGACATGTAGTTTTCATTATCAGTCCTTCTTTCGTGTTGATGCGTATAAGCATGACTTGAGTTTTTTAGCAAATTAATTCTATCATTTTTGCCGGGAAAATTAAATACTTTTTGAAAAAACGTTATATGTATTTGGGCCACTTTTCACGCTCTATATTCCAAATGGGAATAGAGTTTAGTGGTTCGTAGCTCGTGTTTCGTAGCTAAATTTAAAACCATCCGCTAGCCACTAACAACTGCTACTAACAACTAAAAAAAGGTCTTGTCACACTGCGACAAGACCTTTTTTACATGAGAGATGAAATTAGTCGATGTTTTCTACGACGCAAGCCGTACCCTGGCCGCCACCGATGCACAGTGTAGCCAAGCCGTATTTGCCGCCGACTTCTTTCAAGCCATAGAGCAAGGTTACGAGGATACGAGCGCCCGATGCACCAATCGGATGGCCGAGGGCGATAGCACCGCCATGGATGTTGACTTTATCCATATCGAAGCCGAGTTCACGGCAGCAGTATACAGCCTGAGCTGCGAAAGCTTCGTTAGCTTCGACGAGGTCGAGGTCTTTGACTTCGAGGCCAGCTTTAGCCAATGCTTTACGGGAAGAAGGAACAGGGCCGGTACCCATGATGGACGGATCGACGCCAGCGGAAGCATAGCTTACGACTTTAGCCATCGGTTTGAGGCCGAGTTCTTTCGCTTTATCAGCGGACATAACTACGAATGCAGCTGCGCCGTCGTTGATGCCGGAAGCGTTACCAGCAGTAACTGTGCCGCCTTTTTTGAAGGCCGGTTTCAATTTAGCAAGGCCTTCCATGGTCGTGCCTTCACGCGGGAATTCGTCTGTATCGATGACGACGTCCTGTTTTTTCTGATGAACCGTTACCGGAACGATCTGGGATTTGAATGCGCCGCTCTTGATTGCTTCGCAAGCTTTGACCTGAGAACGGACACCGAGTGCATCCTGGTCTTCACGAGTAATGCCGAAGCGTTCAGCAACGTTTTCAGCCGTGATGCCCATATGATAATCGTTGAATGCATCCCAGAGGCCATCTTTAATCATGGTATCGACGAGGACACCGTTGCCCATGCGATAGCCGTAACGAGCTTTAGGAACAGCGAAAGGAGCCATGGACATGTTTTCCATGCCGCCTGCTACGATGATGTCAGCGTCGCCGGCTTTGATCATCTGAGCTGCCAAGGATACGCAGCGGAGACCGGAACCGCAGACTTTGTTGACCGTAAGAGCCGGTACTTCGATAGGCATGCCAGCTTTGATCATAGCCTGACGAGCCGGGTTCTGGCCCTGAGCAGCCTGAAGGACGTTGCCCATTACGACTTCATCGACGTCTTTACCTTCGATGCCAGCACGTTTGAGGGCTTCTTTAATGACAACAGCGCCGAGTTCTACAGCCGGTGTGTTTTTGAAACCGCCACCGAATTTACCAATTGCTGTACGGCAAGCGCTTACGATAACTACTTCTTTCATTGGAATCACTCCTTGGATAATTTTTTACGTATGAAATAGGTGCCGGCGAATCAGTATGAGAGGATGCACCGGGCGAAAGTATCATAATAAAAATGATACTTTGATATTGCTATCATACACCTTTTTTAAGGAAATGTACAGAGCACGTTCAAAAAATTACGTACTCCATACATCTCCCTTACTTATGGCTAGGGAATAGGGAATTTTTGAATTACAGACGTTCTACGATGATAGCCGTGCCCTGGCCGCCGCCGATGCAGAGGGAAGCCAGACCATATTTACCGTTGATTTCCGGTTCAGCCAATGCGTAGAGCAAGGTGACGACGATACGAGCGCCGGAGCAGCCAATCGGATGGCCGAGGGCGATAGCGCCGCCGTGGATGTTGACTTTGTCCATGTTGAGGCCGAGTTCGCGGACGCAGTATACGGACTGAGCTGCGAAAGCTTCATTCAATTCGATGAGGTCCATCTGGTCGACGTTCATGCCGGTCTTCTTCATGACTTTGCGGACTGCCGGAACAGGGCCAGTACCCATGATTGCCGGTTCAACACCAGCCGAAGCCCAGTCGATGATGCGAGCCAGCGGTTTGATGCCGAGTTCTTTAGCTTTTTCAGCGGACATTACGACAACAGCAGCTGCGCCGTCGTTGATGCCGGAAGCGTTACCAGCGGTAACTGTGCCGTCTTTGATGAAGGCCGGACGGAGTTTAGCCAGTGTTTCCATGGTGCAGTTCGGACGGATGAATTCGTCTTTGTCGACGACGACATCGCCTTTTCTCTTATGGATCGTTACCGGAACGATCTGGCTGTCGAATTTGCCTTCCTGCTGAGCTTTGTAAGCCAAGTTTTCAGAACGGCAAGCCAGCTTATCCTGGTCTTCACGGGTTACACCGAAGCGAGCGGCAACGTTTTCAGCCGTTACGCCCATGTGGTAGTTGTTTTCCGTGCAGAACAGGCCATCGCGCATGAGCAAGTCTTCGAGGACGCCGTTGCCCATACGATAGCCGCGGCGGCCTTTAGCGATGGAGTAGGGGGCGTTGGACATGGATTCCATACCACCGGCTACGATGATGTCAGCATCGCCGAGTTTGATCTGCTGGGAAGCGAGGGAAATGGCACGCATACCGGAACCGCAGAGTTTATTTAATGTGAAAGCAGGAACTTCCTGAGGAATACCCGAATGAAGGGCTACCTGACGGGCCGTGTTTTCACCGCAGCCAGCCTGGAGTACGTGACCCATGATGACTTCGTCGATCTGGTCGACAGGAATACCTGCGCGTTTGATTGCTTCAGTAACAGCAGCTACACCGAGGTCTACCGCGGTGACATCTGCGAACTGGCCATTGAAACTGCCGATGGCCGTACGGCAAGCACTTACGATAACAGCATCTCTCATTAGAAAAACCATCCTTTCGTGATGTGAAACAAAGTATAGAATAATATAGTATATAAGACTTAGTTGACGGAGCCGCCGCTTACGCAGCTCCTTGGGGGTTACGCTGAAATGAAGAACTTGAGTTCTAAATTTCACAATCTCCATGCCTATATAGTACATTTTTTCACAAGGAAATGCAAGAGGAAAATGAATTTTTCCTATGCTAAATAATCATGATAAAGAAAGGGTCAGATGAGAAAAGAATAAAGAGAACGAATAATTTGGTATACGTATGGTTGGCGGCTAGCAGTCAGCAGCTAGCCGCTCGTAGGGCCGCCCTTTGGGACGGCCCCTACGAACCCCTAGCCACTAGCCCCTAACCACTAAAAAAGGGCTTGCCGCGACGCGGCAAGCCCTTTTCCTATCTCTTTTAAAGAAGATGAGCGATGAAACTGTACGAAAGTAAAGCGCCCATGGAGATGATGATTTTTGCGTCTGCACTTAAATTCATAGTTCTTACCTCTTTTCTTCTTTAATATATTGCAAAACTTAATAATTTTAATTATGTATCAGATATTGAATCCGGAAAGCGGAACTCTTTATCTATAAATATAATATCATATGCGTAAATAAAATCAATAGCCAGAAAATGCAACGACTTGACACCTGTATTACCACAATGCAAATATAGGTATTTGAACAGTATAAAAACAGGAAAATGGCCGAAAAATCCTTTTAAATAGAATAAACAAAAGCAAAGGACAAGAAGTGTAAAAGTAAATAAAATATATATTTATTCAAAACAGAAAAATATTAAATTTTACGTTAAAATAAAGTATAAACTTAAAAATAGAAAAATGGTGACTGACAGGCACTAGCGACAGGGCGGGAAATGCCTTATAATGGATACAATATCCTTTGATGCCGTGACGTCGTTACGGCTGTCATCAGTAAGTGAAATTATTATATAAATGTTTTATATAGTGGGAGGAGTATCATGGGATTTTTTGATGCCTTTTTTAAAGAACACCAGAGAACGAAGAGCGAGGAAATCTATGACAAGGCCTTGCAGATTTTCAATTCGCCGGAATTACAGAATCAGGCCCTGTCAGGAAAACTGGCCGACAAGGTGACGCATGGCGAAGATTGTGACATCATTCCAGGTTCATATGGTCGTTTTGGCCACGATAGGACCAATCCAATTCCCGTCAATGGACCGAGTGGAGAATTTGTCTACTTATCGCGCCTGCGCCTGCGCCGGACCGGATCGATGGTCTTTTTCCACAAAGCCGGCAGCGTCGACGGCATCGATGTCTTTGAACTGACCAACGTCAGCGGCAAGTTCGTCGACCGCCTGTATGTCGACATGTACCATCCCCGCTGTTCCCGCCGCTATCCGGAAGGCTATACGCTGGAAAAGGAAGCTGTCTTTCCCCGCGGCGTGACGACGAACCTGCCCGATTTCCCCAAAGGACTCTACAAGGCCATCAAAAAAGAAGCCAAGCAGCGCCTGGGCATCGACGTCGCTGATAAAGAAAGCGATTGCATCGATGTACTGGCTGTCCAGGAGGCGTTAGCCCGTCTGCGGAAGGAAAGGCCGGTGGCTCCTGTCATGAAGCCATTGAAATAAAGGGAAACTATGGTATAATTACACCAGGTTAGTAATGTAGATTATTAGGAGGGTTATCGATGAGAGAATTACCAAAAGCCCATGAAATTTGGCGCCATTTCAAAAAAAATACTTATGAAATCATCACCATTGCCGAACATACAGAAACCGGTGAAAAATTTGTCATTTACAAGGCCTTGCACGATACGATGAAGACCTATGCCCGCCCGTTGAAGGATTTCATGAGCGAAGTCGATAAGGAAAAATATCCCCGTGCTGAACAGGATTATCGTTTCGTCAAGATTAAATAACCTTGACAAGGCCTACCATGGCTGATATAATATGTACTGTTGAAAATAAAGCAGAAGCTATCCGCTTCTCACCTTACAAGACGGTCGTGTCACTAGGGTCTATGACGGAAACGTAGAGCGGATAGTCATGCTATCCGTTCTTTTTTTATTTCGGAGGTGAAAGACGATTAGTAAGGAATTACGTATCAACGATCAAATCAGAGCCCGTGAAGTACGCGTGGTCAGTGATTCTAACGAACAGCTCGGTGTCATGTCTCTCCGTTCGGCCCGCCAGATTGCGGAAGAACGGCATTTGGACCTGGTAGAAGTCGCACCGAATGGCAAACCGCCTGTCTGCCGCATCATGAACTACGGGAAATACCGTTATGAACAGCAGAAGCGTGAAAAGGAAGCCAAGAAAAAACAGAAAGTCTTGATATTGAAAGAAGTAAAGCTTCGTCCCAATATCGAAGACCATGACTTCTACGTTAAGATGAAAGCTGCGCAGCGTTTCCTGGGTGAAGGCAGCAAAGTCAAAGTTACGATCATGTTCCGCGGCCGCGAAATGAGCCATCCGGAACTGGGCCGTGATTTGCTGGTTCGATTCGCTGATGAATTGAAAGACACCGCCCATGTAGAAAAAGAACCTAAAATCGAAGGCAGAAACATGACCATGGTCATCGCTGTCAACAAGAAGTAACAGGAGGACAATTATTATGCCGAAATTGAAAACTCGCCGTGCTGCGGCAAAACGCTTTAACACAACTGGTACAGGTAAAATCAAACGCATGAAACCGTATAAGAGCCACATCCTGGAAAGCAAGAGCCCGAAACGTAAACGTAACCTGAGAAAAGCTACGCTCGTTTCCAAGACCATGACCGAAGCCGTCCGCAAGATGTGCCCGTTCATCTAATAGGGAAAATACTTTTTTTGATATAGATTCGGAGGAATAGACTAATGGCAAGAATCAAAGTTGGCGTTACAGCACACGCTCGTCATAAAAAAATCTTAAAAATGGCTAAAGGCTACCGCGGTACCCGCAGCCGTCTCTTCAAAAAAGCTAACGAAAGCGTCATGAAAGCGCTCTACTACGCTCGTCGTGACCGCCGCGCCAAGAAACGCGAATTCCGTAAATTGTGGATTGCCCGTATCAACGCTGCAACCCGCGCTAACGGCCTCAGCTACAGCCGCTTCATCTGCGGCCTCACCAAAGCTGGTGTCATCGTAAACCGCAAAATGCTCGCTGACCTCGCCGTCAACGACGCAGCTGCTTTCGCAAAACTCGTAGAAGTTGCAAAAGCACAGTAAGATATGTAGAAAAAAACCTGTCGCAAAAGCGGCAGGCTTTTTTTGTGGGTCGTTTGGCGTGGTTCGTTTGCCGAAGAGGCTCCCCTGAGAAGGGGAGCTGTCAGCACCGCTGACTGAGGGATTCTTACCGATGTCGCACGGCGACGAGGCCCGAAGGCGATGCGTTAGCGAGCCCGTTTCACAACGACCCACGAACCACGCCAAAAGGCTCACGGCGCCGCAGGCGCCTACTTTCTCCATGCTTTCGGCACGGGGATGAGGAAGGCGAAGATGGCGCCTATGATAGCGCAGATCCAGAGGCACTGCAGGGCCGTAGGGATGCCCCACTGGTCAGCGCCCCAGCCGACGATTGGCGAAATGAGGCCGCCAATAGTCGTCGTCAGACCCAGGGTGACGCCAGAAGCGAAGCCGACGTTTTTGCCGAGGTATGTCTGTCCCAGGACGACGATGGGACTGTAAGCGGCGAACAGCGAAAAGGCGACGGGGATGAGCAGCAGCGTCGCTGCGATGAGGTTCGTACTGTTTACCAGGAAGAACATGGAAGGAATCATGATCAGCATGGAGCCGCGAAGGACGCGGAGAAAGCCGAAACGGTCGGCCAGGACCCCGCCGAGGAAGGTGATGACGACGCCCATGGAAAAGAGGATGGACAAGGCCAGACTGCCTGTGGACGGCGAGGTGTGCAGGACGTGGATCCAGTAGAGGGGAATGAAGGTGTTACAGACCGTAAAGCCGACGGAACGGACGAAGATGACGACGGATAAGCGTCCAAACGCGCTCCAGTCGTTGGTCAGGACTTCGCCGGGATGAGCCTGTTTTTCGGCCAGGTTGGCATCGTTGACCAGGGCTAAGATGTGCGGCATCTGGTGATAGAGGATGAAGGCGATGATTGCATTGACGATGCCGAAGATGACCAGACCGTGGATGTCGAAGGCATAGGCACAGGCGCCGGCTACCATGGGGCCGATGGCGAAGCCGGCATTGCCGCCGACGGAGAAAGTCCCCAGGGCCTGTCCCTTGCGGTCGCCGGCGATGTTATTGACCATACGGGCCGCTTCGGGGTGATAGATGGAAGAACCGAAGCCGCTGAACATGGAACAGAGGAAGATGAACCAATAATTCTGAGTAAAGGCCAGCAGGGTCAGGCAGAGGCCGCAGAGGACGGGGCCGAGCGGTGCGAACCAGGGCTTGGACACCTTATCGGAGTAATAGCCGAAAATCGGCTGGGATACGGACGATAAGAGCATATTGGCAAAGATGAGCGTCGCCGCGTCTTGATAACTCAGGTTACACGACGAGATGAAATAGGGCAGGAGGGCCGGGATGGCGCCTTGCGCCCAGTCTACGGAAAAATGGCCCGTAGCGAATAGGTATACATAAGGACTTAGTTTCTTCATACAAATCCTCCTTTCAAGAAATATGAATCGTTTCTATTATAACATAGACTATTTTCCTTTTCCTGTTGGTGTTATAATAATAACAAACTAATCAATATATATTAGAAGGAGTGGTTATTATGGCATCAAAAGAAATGTACGCCCTGGGGTCACAGGCTTCGGTCATCCGCGACCTTTTCGCTTATGGCCAGCAGCAGGCGGCTGTCGTCGGCAAGGAAAATGTCTTTGATTTCAGTATCGGCAATCCGACCGTCCCGGCTCCAGCCTGCGTCAAAGAAGCCATTGAAGATATCATGGAAACGCGGGAATCGGCAGCCATCCACGGTTATACGGCCGCTGCTGGCGATACGGCTGTCCGCCAGGGCCTGGCTGACTTCATGAACCAGACTTATGACGCCCAGGTACGGGCCGATAATTTCTATATGACCTGCGGGGCTGCGGCCTCTTTGACGATCAGCCTCAAAGCCCTCGTCGAAAGCCCGGATGACGAAATCATCCTCATTGCACCGTTCTTCCCGGAATATACGGTCTTCGTCCAGAATGCCAATGCCAAATCCGTCGTCCTGCCGCCGGATACGGAACACTTCCAGATTTCCCTGGATGCCTTGGAAAAGGCCATTACGCCTCATACGCGGGCAGTCATCATCAATTCGCCGAACAACCCGTCTGGCGTCGTCTATTCCACCGATACTTATGAAAAACTGGCCGCTTTGCTGACGCGGAAATCCCAGGAAATCGGTCATGCCATCTATATCATCTCAGATGAACCGTACCGGGAAATCATTTACGATGGCCTTCCCATCCTCTATGTCCCGAAATTCTATAAAGATACGATTATCTGCTATTCCTACAGTAAATCCCTGAGCCTGCCTGGCGAACGTATCGGCTACGTCCTGGTCCCGGACTGCGCTGCCGATGCCAAGGAAATCTATACGGCTGTCTGCGGGGCCGGCCGTTCCATGGGCTTCGTCTGCGCACCTCATCTCTTCCAGGATGTCGTCCTCAAATGCCTGGGCCAGACCAGCGATATGAATATTTACGACGAAAACCGCAAGCTCTTATATAATGGATTAAAAGAAATGGGCTACGACTGCGTCTATCCGAGCGGTGCTTTCTACCTCTTCGTCAAATCGCCCGAAGCCGATGCCAAGGCTTTCTCCGATAAGGCCAAGAAACTGAACCTGCTCATCGTCCCGGCCGACAGCTTTGGCTGCCCTGGCTACGTCCGCGTATCGTATTGCGTCGATCCGGATATGATCAAACGGTCTTTTGCTGCCTTTAAGAAATTGATGGAACAGTATCAATAAAAAAGTGTAAGAAATTGGAAGAATTTCCTTGACACGTCCTGTATCTGTGGTATACTAAACAAGTCGTTAGGAAATGGGCCTATAGCTCAGCTGGTTAGAGCGCACGCCTGATAAGCGTGAGGTCGGTGGTTCGAGTCCACCTAGGCCCACCACACAGACCATCGTTTGGATTATTCCGGAACGATGGTTTTTTTTTCAACAGAAGGAGGGGAGACCATGACGGAAAGTGAAAGGCAGCTCCAGGCGATGGCCCTGTCGATTCAGGCAGCCCGTCAGCAGGCCGGATGCAAGGTATCTATTGCGGCACCGCCAGCAGCGGCTGATGCGATTCCCAATCTCGGCGGCGAAGCCCGGTCAGGCGACTGCCTGGTCAGTATGCTGGCCAGCGGCAGCAAGGGCAATGCAGCCTATATCCGTTGTGGGAAGACGAATATCCTCATCGACGCCGGCATCAGCTGTCGCCGTATCGAACAGGGGTTGAAGCGCTATGACTGCACCTTGAGCGACCTCGACGCGGTCTTCATCACCCATGAGCACTCAGACCACGTCAACGGCTTGGCGACGCTTCTCAAGCGGACGGCCATGCCCGTCTATACGACGGCCGAGACCTGGCAGGCCATGGGCCGGAAAGTAGAAGGCTTCCAGAACCGTTTCGTCCGGCTGACGCGGCGCGTAGGCCTAAAGGACATCCAGGTCATCCCCTTTGCCATCTCCCACGATGCGGCCCGGCCCGTCGGCTATACTATCTGCCACGGCGATTCGAAGATTACCTTGGCGACGGACTTAGGCTGTGTCAGCCCCGACGTCGCAGCCGCTGCGGCTTATGCGGATATCCTCATCTTAGAAGCCAATCACGATGAGCAGATGGTCCGCAACGGCCCGTATCCGTATCCGCTCCAGCAGCGCATCCTTGGCCGCTGGGGGCATCTGTCCAACAAGACGGCAGCCGCTTTTCTGGCCGGGTTGCCGACGAAAGGCGTCATGCGGGTCCTCCTGGCCCACCGCAGCGAAAAGAACAATACGCCGTCCCTGGCGCTGCACACGATGCGTACAGTCTTATCCCAGGCCGGCCGGGTCATCGGCCAGGATATCTTATTACGGCTGGCCTGCCAGAAGGGCAGTGTCCGCTTCCAGGAAGGGAGTCATGAACTATGATGCAACGCAAACATATCATCACGGCAGCTGCTGCCGTCGTCCTCATCGCTGTCGGCGTCTTCGGCGGCTTTAAGATCCACGATGCCTTTTTTACGCCGAGCGGCACTTATAACGGAACCGTGAACCAGCTCCAGGAACCGTCGAAATCGGATTCCATCTCGGATGCCCGAAATACGGCTGTCGTCCAGGCTGCCAAGAAGGTCAGCCCAGCCGTCGTCGGCATTACGACTAAAGTCTATAACCGCGATATGTTCAACCGGAAAGTCCTGGTCGGTGAAGGCGTCGGTTCCGGCGTCATCTTCGACAAGGCCGGCTATATCGTAACCAATAACCACGTCGTCGGTACGGCCAAGACGGTCATCGTCTCCCTGGCCGATGGCCAGAGTACGGAAGGGACCGTCGTCGGCCGCGATGAAAAGACGGACTTAGCCGTCGTCAAGATCAAGATGGACAACCTGCCCGTCGCTGAATTTGGCGACAGCGATTCCCTGCAGGTCGGCGAACCGGCCATTGCCATCGGCAACCCGCTGGGCCTGGAATTTCAGGGGACCGTCACGGTCGGCGTCATCAGCTCTTTGAACCGGACTATCGGTGCCGAAGGGCAGAGCATGAAGCTCATCCAGACTGACGCTGCCATCAATCCGGGTAATTCCGGCGGCGCTCTCGTCGATGCTGACGGCAAGGTCATCGGCATCAACAGCGCCAAGATTTCTAAAGAAGGCGTCGAAGGCCTGGGCTTCGCCATTCCTATCAACGCAGCCCGCCCGATCCTGCAGGACCTCATCCAGAACGGCAAGGTCGTCCGCCCGTACCTCGGCTTATACGGCCTGGACCAGCAGATGGCTGCCCGCTTCGGCATGAGATTGAATGTACCTGGCATTTACGTCTATAAAGTCGCTGCCGGCGGACCTCTGGATCAGGCTGGACTCAGACACGGCGACGTCATCTTGAAACTCGATGGCACCGATGTCAAAGACTTCAGCGCCCTCCAGAGCGTCATGGACAAGCACAATGTCGGCGATTCTGTCAGCCTGGATTATACGCGCAACGGTTCGGACCACGAAGTCACCGTCGTCCTCCAGGAAAGTCCGCAGAATGATTCGTCAGACCAGGGGGATGGGACCAACTGATGAAGTATCACGTCATTACCATCGGCAAGATCAAAGAGAAATACCTCACCGCCGGCATCGACGAGTTTTTGAAACGCCTGCGCCCGTATGGCCAGGTCGAAGTGACCGTCCTTCCTGAAGAGAAGATGCCTGAGAATCCGTCGCCGGCCCAGAAGGCCCAGGTCCTCGACAAAGAAGGGGAGAAGATGCTGCGCCACGTCCGCCAGGGCTCGCACCTCTTCGCCCTGGATGTACAGGGGAAACTCGTATCCTCTGAAGATCTGGCAGCGTCCTTTGCCAAACTGGCCCTGTACGGCTGCAGTGAAATCTCCTTCATCATCGGCGGCCCCTTCGGCCTGAGCGACCTCGTCCGCCGCAAAGCCGACAACTGCATTTCCTTTGGCCGTATTACCTTGACCCATCAGATGATACGCCTCCTCTTATTGGAACAAATCTACCGCGCCATCAAGATTGACCGGCACGAACCGTATCACTTATAAAACAAAGCCCTTCCCGTGGAAGTTCTGCCTATCCAGGGAGGGGCTTTTTCTTGACATCTCCCGGCTGTGGACGGTATAATAAACCTGAAACATGTGACTGACGGAAGTGGAGTTACCACGGGGAGCATGATTCATACGAGCCGACCGTCTGGGCGAAACGTTCCAGAAGTGTCGGTATTTTTTTATTTTTGCTTAACTATTCAGGAGGAATCACCATGAAAGAACTGCAATTAAAATACGGCTGCAACCCCAATCAGTCGTCGGCCCGGGTTTATATGAAAGACGGCAGCGACCTGCCCTTTACGGTCCTCAACGGCCGCCCCGGTTATATTAATTTGCTCGACGCCTTCAACAGCTATCAGCTGGTCAAAGAATTGAAAGAAGCAACGGGCCTTCCGGCTGCGGCTTCCTTCAAGCACGTCAGCCCGGCTGGGGCCGCCGTCGCCACGGAAATGAGTGATACCCTGAAAAAAATATACTGGGTCGACGATCTGAAATTGTCTCCCCTGGCTTCGGCTTATGCCTGTGCCCGTGGTGCTGACCGCATGAGCTCTTATGGTGATTTCGTCGCCTTGTCCGACGTCTGCGACGTTAAAACGGCAACGCTCCTCAAACGGGAAGTTTCGGACGGTGTCATCGCTCCGGGCTACAGCGACGAAGCCCTGGCCATTTTGAAGACCAAGAAGAAGGGGAACTACTGCGTCCTCCAGATTAACCCGGACTACAAGCCGCGCTTAATCGAATCGAAGGAAGTCTACGGCGTCACTTTTGAACAGGAACGCAACGAAGCTAAGATTACGACGGACCTCTTTAAGAATATCCCGACGAAAAACAAGGATATCCCCGCCGATGCCCAGCGCGATTTGATGATCGCCCTCATCACCCTGAAATACACTCAGTCCAACTCGGTCTGCTACGTCAAAGACGGCATGACCATCGGCGTCGGCGCCGGTCAGCAGTCCCGCGTCCACTGCACGCGCCTGGCTGGTAACAAAGCCGATATCTGGTGGCTCCGCCAGAATCCGAAAGTCCTGAATCTGCCTTTCCGCGACGATGTCCGCCGCCCGAACCGCGACAACGCTATCGACGTCTACATCTCCGATGATTACGAAGACGTCCTGGCCGACGGCATCTGGCAGGATCTGTTCACGGAAAAACCGGAACCGCTCACACGGGAAGAAAAGAAAGCCTGGATTGCCCAGCTCCACGGCGTCGCCTTGGGCAGTGATGCTTTCTTCCCCTTTGGTGACAACATCGAACGGGCTCATCGCAGCGGTGTCGACTACATCGCTCAGGCCGGCGGCTCCATCCGCGATGACAATGTCATCGAAACGTGCGATAAATACAACATCGCCATGGCCATGACCGGCCTGCGCCTGTTCCATCATTAAGCATATCCCCCTTTCTGTCGGGAAAGGTCGTTTTCTTTTATATTCAATGTTTGGGGTTTGATGTTTGAAGTTTGATGTAATGGCTTTTAAATTTAAAATCATTTGCTAACTGCTAACCCCTTGCTAACTGCTTAAAAGGAGCTGTCGCGATGCGACGGCTCCTTTTTTCACCAATTCCAGGCGGGCCGCCCTTTGGGACGGCCCCTACGAACCACGAGCCACGAGTCACGAACCACGAGCCACGAACCACGAGCTACGAACCACGAGCTACGAACCACGAACCACGAAACAAGAGGTGATATCATGAAAACCTATACATCTGTCTGTCCATATGACTGCCCCGATGCCTGCGGGCTTGTCGTTTCTGTCGACGACGGCCGCGTCGTGTCCGTCACCGGCGATGGGGCCCATCCTTTTACGCGCGGGACGTTGTGCCCGAAGATGGCCCATTATGAACGGACCGTCCATTCGCCGCGCCGCCTGACGATGCCTTTGAAGCGGACCGGGCCCAAGGGAAGCGGCCAGTTTGCACCCATTTCCTGGGACCAGGCCCTGGCGGAGATTGCTGAAAGGTGGAAGGCGATTATTGCCGATTGTGGTGCCGAAGCCATCCTGCCTTATTCCTATGCCGGCACCATGGGCATTGTCCAGCATGATGCTCTGCACGGACTGTTTTACCGTCTGGGCGCTTCGGAACTGGATCGGACTATCTGCGCGCCGGCCAAAGGGCAGGGATTCAAGGATGTCATGGGCAGCACCATGCCGACGGCACCGCAGGAAGCTCAGGACAGCGACTGCATCTTCCTCTGGAGTCTCCACATGGTGGCGACGAATATCCATTTCCGCCACGATGTCGAAGCGGCCCGGCGCAAAGGGGCCGTCGTCTGGTGTATTGATACGTACCGCCATAAGACGGCTGATTTAGCCGACCATTTCGTCGCCGTCCGCCCGGGGACCGATGGAGCCCTGGTCCTGGGCATGATGCATGTCCTCGACCGCGATGGACTGGCCGATGAAGCCTTTCTGGCGGCAAACGTCCTCGGCTGGGACGAACTGAAAGTTCAGGTCCTTCCCAAGTATACGCCGGAAGCCGTGCAGGCTATCACCGGCGTACCGGCTGCGACTGTCGTCGCCTTGGCCCAGGCCTACGGACAGGCCCGGGCACCTTTCATCCGCCTCGGCAGCGGCCAGTCGCGCTATCGCAACGGCGCCATGACGACACGCCTCATCACCTGTCTGCCTGCCGTCGTCGGCGCCTGGGGCAAGAAAGGGGCCGGTCTTTTGACGTCGGCATCGGCGTCGAAAGCCTATGATAAAGAAATCGTCACCCATTCCGATTGGAAACAGCCAGGCAAGCGCATCGTCAACATGTGCTGCCTCGGCCAGGCCTTGACGGAAGATGATAGCATCCGCAGTCTCTTCGTCTATTCGTCGAACCCGGCCTGCACGGCGCCGGACCAGAACCAGGTCCTGAAAGGACTTTGCCGGGACGATTTATTCACCGTCGTCCATGAACGCTTCATGACCGATACGGCCCGCTATGCCGACCTCGTCCTGCCGGCGACGACGTCCCTGGAGCACGACGATGCTTATTATTCTTATGGTAACTATACGATCCAGTGCGGCTATGCGGCCATTCCGCCAGTCGGCCAGAGCCGCTCCAACTGGCGCATCGCCTGTGACCTGGCCCATGTCCTGGGAATCGACGATGAGTTCTATAATCGCTCGGAACGGGACCTCGTCGAAGCCCTGGCTGCATCGACGACGAAATGGCCCCTTCCGGTAGACCGGCAGCGGCTGCTCCAGGGATTGCCGACGCCGCTGCCCCTGCCGGACGATTATCAGACCCGCTTTGGAACGCCATCAGGGAAAATCGAAATCCGCAACGAAGCCCTGGCCCAGCCTTTGCCCGACTATATGCCTTTGGCTGAAGATGACGGCACCCTGGCTTTCGTCAACGGCCCGGATATGCGCATCCTCGATTCGTCCTTCAATGAACGGGACGAGCTGACGGCCGGCCACATCATGGACCTCTTCGTCCATCCCGATGATGCAGCCCGCTATGGACTGACAGAAGGGCAGACTGTGACCTTGGCCAATGAACGGGGCCAGGCCGATTTCACCGTCGTCATTTCCGACCGGACCGTACCAGGCCAGGTCGTCAGCGAAGGCGTCTGGTGGCGCGAACGGGTCAAAGGGCAGGGGGCTTCGGTCAACGTCCTCACGTCCCAGCGCCTGACCGATGAAGGCGCTGGCAGTACCTTCTATGACGTCCGCGTTCATCTGACAAGTAAAAATACTTGACAGATGGGGCGCTTTCCGTTATAATACCAAAGTACGCTGTTTGAAAGGCGGTGAAGCCATGCTTGAAGATGTAGTCCGCAAGGGACGGCTCCTCGATTTGTACGGGCCTTTGCTTACGGAAAAACAACGGCGCTGCATGGAAATGTATTTCGATATGGACTTGTCCCTTAGCGAAATCGGTGAAGAACTGCACATTTCCCGTCAAGGTGCCTATGACATGCTCAAGCGCGCGTCCCACTCGCTGGAAAATTACGAACAGCGCCTTCATCTGCTGGCCCGCTACGATGCGGTCCGGGATAAAATCGATGAAGTAGAGCGGCTTCTCGACCGGGAAGAACCGCAGACCCTTGAAAGAGCGAAACAGCTTTTGCATGAAATAGAGTTATAGAAGGAGGCCCCTTATGCCATTTGAAAGTCTGTCCGAACGATTCCAGGCGGCATTTAAAAAACTCCGCGGCAAAGGGAAGCTTTCTGAAGAGGATGTCAGCGAAGCGCTGAAAGAGATGCGCCGCGCCCTTCTGGAAGCGGACGTCAACTTTGCCGTCACCAAAGATTTCATCAAGAAAGTAAAAGAAAAGGCCGTCGGCGAAGAAGTCTTCGGCAGCCTCAATGCGTCACAGACGGTCATCAAGATTGTCCGCGATGAATTGACGGAACTCCTCGGCGGGACACAGAGTCGGATTACGATTTCTCCGAAGCCACCGACCATCATCATGCTCGTCGGTCTTCAAGGTGCTGGCAAGACGACAACAGCCGCTAAATTGGCAAAGAAGTTGAAGTCCCAGGGCAAGAGCCCGCTCATGGTGGCAGCTGACGTCTACCGGCCGGCAGCTATCACGCAGTTACAGGTTCTCGGCCAGGAACTGGATATGCCCGTCTATACGGAAGAAGGCAGCAAGGACCCGGTGGCCATTGCCCAGCACGCTATCCCGTATGCGACGAACCACCTGCGCGACGTCGTCATCATCGATACGGCCGGCCGCCTGCACATCAACGAAACTCTGATGGATGAACTGGTCAACATCAAGAATGAAGTCCATCCGCATGAAATCCTTCTCGTCGTCGACGCCATGACCGGCCAGGATGCCGTCACGGCAGCGTCGGCTTTCGATAAAGCCCTCGGCATCGACGGCATCATCATGACTAAACTCGACGGCGATGCCCGCGGCGGTGCTGCTCTTTCCATCAAGGCCGTCACAGGCAAACCGATTAAGTTCATCGGTGTCAGCGAAAAGCTCGGCGGTCTGGAAGAATTCCATCCGAACCGCTACGCATCGCGTATCCTCGACCTCGGCGACGTCGAAACGATCATCGAAAAGGCCCAGGCCGCTTTCGATGAAGAATCGATGGAAAACATGAAGAAGACCATGAAAAGTGGTACCTTCACCTTTGATGACTTCCTGTCCCAGCTCCATGTGATCAAGAAAATGGGCAACATGGGCAGTCTCCTGAGCCTCATTCCGGGCATCGGGAAATATAAGAAAGAACTCGACAAGGTCGACATGGACGGCAAAGAATTTAAGCGAATCGAAGCCATCATCACGTCCATGACGGCACAGGAACGGTCGAGTGCCAATCCGAAGATGCTGATCAAAGACAGCCGCAAGCGCCGCATCGCCAAAGGCAGCGGTACGCGCGTCCAGGATGTCAACCGCCTCATCAAGCAGTTTGCAGAAATGCAGAAGATGATGAAACAGGCGAAGAAAGCACAAAAGAATAAACGACGGGGTTTCATGCCGCGTCTGCCCTTTTAAATGGCTTTCCCTTCCATGGGAAAGGAGATACTATATCAAGGAGGTGATTTTCAATGATTAAAATTCGTTTGGCTCGTTTAGGTGCTAAAAAGAAACCGATCTACCGCGTTGTCGTCGCTGATTCCCGCGATGCCCGCAACAACGGCCGTCCGGTTGCTACCTTGGGCATGTACGATCCGTCCAAAGACATGGACAATCGTCTCACCGTCGATGCTGAAGCAGCTGTAGCATGGCTCGGCAAAGGCGCACAGCCTACAGATACGATCCGTTCTATCTTCAAAAAAGCTGGTATCATGGCTCAGTTTGAAGCATCCAAAAAGTAAGTGAGGCTGGATACGATGGAAGAATTGATTGCATGTATCGCCCGGGCGCTCGTCAAGAACCCCGATGCGGTTACAGTTACCAAGATTCAAAAAAAAGGCCTCGAAGTCTATCAGCTTCATGTCGCACCCGAAGATATGGGTAAAGTCATTGGCAAACAGGGTAAAATTGCGAAAGCATTGCGCCTTGTTGTCAAGGCTGCGGCAGTGAAGGCTAACAAGAAAGTATCAGTGGATATCGTATAGGAGGAACCATGGATCAGATTACATTGCGCGTTCCTGTCGCTGTCAAGGCAAAGGTGACGCAGAACCTCAAGGATCGTATCCTCAAAGGTGCTGACCAGGCCCTGAGTGACATCGATCGGGAAATGCAGAACCTGGAATTCCAGGCGAAACGCATGATGACCGAACAGGCTAAAATCGATGCACAGGGTTTGATTTCCTTGCGTGCTAAAGTGGAAGAACAGAAACAGCGTCTCGCTGCAGCAAAAGCCAAGGCCCAGCACGACAGAGAAGAAGCTGAACAGTTGACACTCGGTTCCGAAATCAGACAAGGCACGCTTGAACAGACTGTCGTTGTCAAGGTCGGCGATGATTTAGAAAAATTGATGGGAACAGAAATCCTGCTCGAAGACGGCAAGATTGTTTCTATCCGCCAATAGAATACGATGGCTGAATTAGATCTCTTTACAATCGGTCAAATCGTCGCCCCGCACGGCGTGCGGGGTGATGTTCGTATTTATCCCGATACGGATTTTCCGAAACGATTCCTGAAAATGAAATACGGCTATATTGACGGCAAAAAGTATGAAGTCGAATCCGCGCGTCTTCACAAGCGGGTCGTCCTCATGAAATTTGCCGGCGTCGATGACCGCAACGCGGCAGAACTGCTGGTCAAGAAAGACCTCAAGGTGCCGCGCGAAGATTTGATGCCCCTCAAAAAAGGGCAGCACTACATCTACGACATCCTCGGCTCGGCCGTATACGACCTTCAGGACCATGAACTGGGAAAACTTACAGACGTACTGCGCACGGGCAGCAACGACGTCTACGTCGTTACCGCAGACGACGGCACAGAGACACTCCTGGCCGCCATCCCGGAAGTCGTCAAGTCCATTGATGAAGGCGCGAAGAAAATCGTCGTGGATCCGCCGGAGTGGGTGGACGAATGAGAATCGACATCATTTCACTCTTTCCGGAGTTCATCGAAGCGTTTTTCCAGCACAGCATCATCGGGCGGGCGCGGGCAGCCGGTCTGTTGGATTTGGATGTGACCAATCCCCGTAATTTTACGTATGACCGCCATCACATGGTCGATGATACGATCTACGGCGGCGGCTGCGGCATGCTCATGAAAACAGCACCGCTCTATGCGGCTGTCGAAGCCGTACGGCGCCAGGTGCCGCGGCGGCGCATCATCTTCATGGGGCCTGCCGGGAAGACTTTCGATCAGGCCAAAGCACGCGAGCTGGCGACATACGACCAGCTTATTTTATTATGCGGCCATTACGAAGGCGTCGATTACCGCGTCGAAGAGGATTTGGCCGATGAAACTATTTCCGTTGGCGATTATGTCCTCACCGGCGGTGAACTGCCGGCCATGACCGTTACGGATGCCGTGGCCCGTATGATTCCCGGCGTCCTCGGCGCAGCGGCGGGTGCGGCGGACGATTCTTTTTACTCGTCGCTCCTCGAATGCCCGCAGTACACGAAGCCTGCCGTCTTCCGCGGCATGGCCGTCCCCGACGTGCTGCGCAGCGGCGATCATGCGAAAATCGATGCCTGGCGCCGTGAAGCGTCACTGGCACGGACACTGGCATTACGGCCGGACCTTCTGGACCACTGCGACCTGTCGCCGGCGGACCAGAAGATCCTGGCAAAACTGAAAGGGGCGAAGAAATGATGAAGTCCCCTTTGTATGTAGGATTGGTTCATTATCCCATATATGACAAGAACTTCAACGTCATTGCTACGGCCATTACGAACTACGATTTGCATGACATTTCGCGTTCGGCCAAGACCTATGGCGTCAAGAAATATTTCATCATCCACCATATCAAGGGACAACTCGATATGGTACACAGAATCATGGATTTCTGGGAAAGCCCGACGGGGCGGAACTATAACGGCTACCGCACGCAGGCTTTCGACATCGTCGACATCCGCCCGTCCATCGAAGCGGCTGTCGAAGCCGTCACGGCAGCAGAAGGGAAGAAACCCTACGTCGTGACGACGGATGCGCGGACCTATGCCAATACCATTTCCTATAAGGAACTGCGGCAGAAGCGGGAAGAAGACGATACGCCGATCCTCCTGCTCTTCGGCACGGGCTATGGCATGACGAAAGAAACGATGGAAAAATTTGATTTCATCCTGGAACCGATTTACGGCGCCGGGGAATATAATCACTTATCTGTCCGTTCAGCAGCGGCCATCATCCTGGACCGCCTGGCCGGCGAAGATTGGTGGAAATAAAGGGAGGCATTTGAATGTCTGGACATTCTAAATGGGCGAATATTAAACGTAAAAAAGGGAAAAACGATGCAATCCGCGGTAAGATCACGACCAAGATTGGCCGTGAAATCACGATTGCTGTCCGCATGGGCGGTCCGGACCCTGTCGGCAACATGCGTCTGAAGCTGGCCCTTCAGAAAGCAAAAGAAAACAACATCCCGAAAGATAACATCAAACGTGCGATCCAGAAGGGTGCCGGCGCTACAGAAGGCCAGAACTACGAAGAAATCGTATACGAAGGTTACGGCCCGGCAGGCGTTGCCGTCACGGTCAACGTCCTCACGGACAACCGCAACCGCGCAGCTGCTGCTGTTCGCCACGAATTCTCGAAATGCGGCGGCAACCTCGGCGCTACGGGCTGTGTCAGCTGGATGTTCCACAACACGGGCATCTTCGTCGTTAATCGTGACCAGGCCGACGAAGACCAGATCATGGAAGTTGCCCTCGATGCCGGTGCAGATGACGTAAAAGTCTCCGACGAAGACTACGAAATCATCACCACGCCGGAAGCTTTCGACGCTGTTGAAAAGGCCCTGGCTGACAACAACATCGAAACGGAACACGCATCGATCACGATGATTCCGGAAAACACGATCAAACTGACCGGCGACGACGCTGCCAAAATGGAACGCTTCGTAGACGCCCTCGACGAACTCGACGACGTCCAGGACGTATACCACAACGCAGAACTTCCGGAAGAAGAAGAATAAAGAAAAAAGGGCTGCCGCCTGCACGGCAGCCCTTTTTTCGTGGTTCGTTTGGCGTTTGCCGTTTGACGTGATGGTTTAAACTTTGTAGGGGCCTCCATAGCCGGAGGCCCGCGTGAATCCTGTGGATAGCCTCATTCTGTATTTGCGTGGATTTTCGACAAACGATGAACGATCTACGACGAACGATTTTTTTCAAATGTTGTAATAACAACAGATTCCCCTTCATCTCCATGGTATACTACGTTCAGAAGTTGAGAGAAAGCTCACTCAGAGATAAGATAAAAGTTGTCCACATACTTTAGGAGGTAGTTACTATGTTGAAATCCGTTCTGAATAAATTCGCTGCAAATGAAAAAGTTACGTCTGATATGATCATGGGCGATATCCTGCGCATGCATCCGGAAGTCGTCGATACCCTCATCGGTCAGGGCATGCACTGCCTGGGCTGCCCGTCTTCCCAGCAGGAAAGTCTGGCCAATGCCTGCTTCGTCCACGGCCTCGACCCGGAAATCGTTACCAAAGCCGTCAACGTTGCCATTGAAGCGAACAAACAGTAAGAGAGAAGAAGAGGAGGAAACGATTATGAGTGCATTTTTAGGACCTATCCATTTTTGGCTTTACAATAAAATCCAGTTCCAGGAAAGCTTGATCGACGAACTCGTCCGCGTTGCTACAGCGCAGGGCTGGTCCGATGAAGACTTGGCTGATAAATACTGCAGCAAAGACCGCCGCAAACTCGATGAAGTCATCGATGAAGCGAACATCCACGGCTGGCTCCAGTCCCGCATCCACGACGCCGAAGGCCGCTATGCCGCTTTCGTCCTCGCCGTTGTCGGCAATGATGATGCCCGCCTGGAAGCACTAAAAAAAGCCGCTTACGACTTCGGTGCCAGCCAGAACCTGAGCGCCGCTACGGCACCGGAAGCCTTCCACCGCCTGGACGACCTGCTCCTCGACGGCATGCCCTGCGACCAGGTCAACCGCGTCCGCGAAAGCGACGACAACCGCATCGCCTGGGACCGCACGATGGACCTGCACAGCGATTTCTGGCAGGGCCGCGGCGACCTCTACTATGCCCTGCGCCAGTCCTTAGTCGAAGGCATTCTCGCCGGCACGGACTACACTATGGTCAGCCCGGCTGACGGCCAGTACGAAATCGTCAAAAAAGCTGCGTAAATACGAAAGGGGAGAGAACATCATGTACTGTACAGAAGTTATGGTCAAGCAGCATGCCAATATTTCCCGCATGCTGAAAGTCATCAAAGAAATTTGCTGCGGCATCCTCGAAGGAGCTGAAATCGATCAGAAAGAATTCGCGGAAATCCTCGATTTCATCCGCCGCTATGCCGATGGCCATCATCATCGCCGGGAAGAACTCGTTCTCTTCCCAGAAATGGTCGACCATCTTGAAGAAGTCGCATCGATCATCATCAAACACGGCATGCTTGTCGAACACGACCTCGTCCGCGCCCACGTCCGCGCCCTCGACGAAGCTCTCAAACTCTACGCCGAAGAACCGAAGACGGAATATAAACTGCAGATCATCACGGAAGCCATGGCCTATGCCAACCGCCTGCAGCAGCACGTCGAAAAAGAAAACAACGTCGTCTATCCCCTGGCCGACCGCGGCCTCTCGGACGACATCAAAAACAAAATCGACACCACCGTCCATGAAATGGAAGCCGAAGAAGGCCAGGACTTTGCCAAAGGCTACATGGCCCTCCTCGAACGTTTGGAAAAGAAATACCATATCGCTTAGTGTAGACAGAAGAAAGCAGCTGTAAGGGCGCCGCAGTTCGCAGTCCGCCGTCCGCAGCCCGAAAGCCTCCCCTAATAGGCCCTTTTTGGTCCAGCAGGTACTGACCGTAGGGAAGTGCAGGCTGGCAGCCAAAACGGAGAGCATAGATGGAGGTGGCCTGAAAGGCCGGAGGGGTTGCTTTTCTACAAACTAGAAACTGCAAACTAAAAACTAAAAGGGCTCGTCGCTTCATGCGACAGCCCTTTTTTTACGACGACAGAATTTGTCCATGTGCGAGCGTATAATCTACAGTAGTTAAAAGATTTGAGTACGCTTTGAAAGGTGTGATCTTCATGAAGAAACTTTGTACGATTTTCTTTACGTTGCTGCTGCTGGCCTTCGCTTCCGTGGCGTCCGCGAACTATCCGTACTACCTGAACGGCAATTCGGATTACGTCCTGGTCGACGGACACATGGGCACGGCCTGGTATGTGGACACGACGTCGCTGGTCAACCAGATGTACGCGCCGCCGTATTATAAACTGGCCATCAATGTCGTCTCAGCTCATAGTGCCATTGGTGATGAAAACGATTTCTACAACGGTGGCGAAGGCGAAATCACTGGCGTCAAGACCTACTATTTCTACTACAACATGGATTCGGATCGTATGTGCGTCATGGGCAGCGATGGCTGGCGTTATCTGGACCCCAATGGCAGCTGGGCCGATACCGGTATCGCCCTGCCGGCTGGACAGAAGGCCTTTGAATTAGCCTACGGCCGGACCTTCTATTGATTTGGCGACATCGTAGTTCGTTCATCGTTCGTCGATAAAGATAGTTTGCAGTTTGTAGTTTTTAGTAAAAACATTGCGATTCGGGCTTGCTGGCGCATCGCCGATTTGGAATCAAATGGCGCCGCGCGCCTTTAGACTCAGACTGACAATGCGTCCTCGGGTGGCCCCTGCGGCGCATAGCGGGCGCCCGATTAGGGTCGCCCCTACGGTATCGCATACAGGCGATGTTTAAATAAATCCACGGCCGTAGGCCTTGTGCCGTAGGGGCCGCCATAATTGCCTTTCTGGCCCAGCAGGTGCCGACCAACGGAAGGCGCAGGCTGGCTGCCAGAACGGACAGCAGAGCGGCGGCCCGCAGTTTGCAGTTTTATTAAAATTCAAAACCCCAGACTTATGAAGAAAGAATGGCATAAGTCTGGGGCTTTTTTTATGTTAATTTACTTTCCCCTTACGGTAATCATAGAAATAGACAGGATATGTCTTTGCTGTTTGCTATGATGTAACCGGAGGTGATAATTTGAAAGTGGGGAAGGTTTCGCGTGTACTGGGGCTGTATTCGCAGCTGCTGTCCGGACAGACTATAAAGAAGGCGGCAGCTGCCCAGCAGTATGGCGTGAATGAGCGCAGCATCCAGCGGGATATTGAAGACATCCGGGCTTTTTGCCATGATGGTATGACCGTTGGCAACGGGACGCCGTGCGATATTGTCTATGATTACGTCGACAAAGGGTACCGCATGGAGTATGTCGATAACGTATCTGCGGAAAAGGCAGCGAAATGCGGCTGCGGAGCCGGGAAAACCACGTCAAAGAGGTTAAAATCGTTGAAATATCATCGTCTGATGTTTGATTTTCAGAGATTTATAATTTAAGGAGTCAGGCATGAAGAAGTAATCCTCATGCCATGGCTCCTTTTTGTTTCCCTGAATCCTTGCTATAATATTATTATTAATGAGAAAGCGGGTGATTTCATTGCAATTGTTTTCTACGGTTTTAAAGATTGACGGCAAGATGACAAAAGCGGATTTTATACGCTTAGTGATTGAATGGAACCAGACCAGTCCTTATCCGGAAAATGTGATTCCTAATCTGTCCTGGAATGGGGAATACAGTATGCGCTGCGGGACGGATACGCTTTGGCTGGAGATTGAGGAACTGAAGCAGCAGGTTGTGGCTGTGCGCTATGAAAAACAGGATGCCGACGGCGTGGTCTGGGATACGGATTATGTTATGAATTTTAAGGAAATGAAAATGGCCATCCGTCTGGACCGGAGCTATCTGGAAGAAGCCTTGAAAGTCGATCCTGCTTTTTCGACGCCCCATTTCATCACCATGCTCATTCAGAAGAAGTATTTGAAGAAGGACAACGGACTGGATGTGCTGCGTACGCCGCTCTTGGTAAATGAGGAAAACGCAGCCGTCGTGACGGATTTCCTTCAGGGGAAGAAACGTTATCGCCTGCCGCTGGTACTCATCGCCAAGACGGCAGACGGTACGAATCCTGTCGATGTGAAGCGGCTGGCAGGACGCCTTAAAGGGGCGGCCCATGTCCTAGTCTGGGCAGACACTCACTTCCGTGAATCCCTGCGGGAAGCCTGCCCGAAACTGCATTTCCCGCCGGGCTGTATCGATATTTATTTTCCCAACCAGGCCGTAGGGCAGCGGCGCTACCTGTACCGACAGGGGCAGGAAAAGCGTCTTCTGGAAAAGGTCGTCGCGACGGTAATCCAGTATGCCAACGCCCAGCTGATCGACCCGCTCTATACCTGGGCCGGTGTCAACAATGCCATCTATCAGGAACGCTATCTGAACTCTCGGGCAGAATATGAAGCCATCGAAAAAGAACGGCGTGACACATTGCATCAATTGCTTACGCTCCAGAGCCAGCGCGAGGACATACGGGAACAGGCTCTGGCTGATGCCAAAAAAGAAGCCGATAAGATTTTGGATGGCTTTGATGAAGACATGCAGAAATTGCAGGCGGAAAATGCACAGCTGCGCAGCCAGGTCGAACGCCTGGAATATGAAAATCAGGGACTGCGGGCAAAAATCAATTCTAACCCTAAGACACCTGCCCTGTCGATGGGGACGGAAGACGATTTCTATCCCGGTGAAATCAAGGACCTGCTCTTAAAGACGCTGTCAGAAAAATTGGAATCTTTGCCCAAGCACACGCGCCGCTACGATGTCGTCAAGGACATCATCGATTCGAATGATTACCAGAAAATCAGTGAACAGCGGGCGGCCAAAGTCAAAGCCCTGCTCAGCAGCTACCGGGGCATGACGCAAAAGGTAGCTAAGGGACTGAAAGAAGTCGGCTTTGAAATTACGCATGACGGTGGTCATTACAAGACGATATACTATGGCGATGACCGTTACATCGTCGTCCATGCGGCTACGCCCAGCGACGGCAGGGCCGGGAAAAACAATGCCGCCGATACGATTAAGAAAGTGTTTTGAAAGAACGTTTATCGTAGCTCGTTCGTCGAATAGGCGCCTGGTGGCGCCGCAGTTCGTAGTCGGCCGTCCGCAGTCCGGGGGTGCGACAATCGTTTGTCGTAGTTCGTTCATCGTTCGTCGTTTGCGAAACGGGCTTGCTGGCGCATCGCTGACTCGGACTCAGATGGCGCTGCGCGCCTTTAGACTCAAACTGACAATGCGTCCTCGGGTGGCCCCTGCGACGCATAGCGGGCGCCCCGTGCGGTCGCCCCTACGGGTATCGCATACAGGCGATGGAAATGGAGCAAAAGGCAGCAAAGAGCAGTAAAGGGCAGCGAGAGGCAGTGAAAAGCAGTGACGGATAGTAAAAATAGGACGTGTCTCTGACCGTCCGTAGCCATTTCAGCTCGTCAAGTCACGACTGCAAGGAGTGGCAGCCCGTTGCGAATTCTGGGTATAGCCGTTTCAGTGTAGGGGCGCCCACGTGGGGCGCCCGCGTGCCTTTCTGGCCCAGCAGGTGCTGACCAATGGGAGGCGCAGGCTGGCTGCCAGAACGGACCGCTGAGGAGGAATCCTGTGCATAGCCGGAATTTATGACAAATGGCACACGGTCGTAATACCATCATGAGTTTCAGAATGCGCAGCAGCTATCTGAGTCCGAGAATATGCAATCCACGATCCACGGCAAACGAACCACGGCAGCGCAGCTGCCTATCCCCGGACTCCGGACTGCGAACAGCGGACTGCGGCGCCGAAAGGCGCATCGACGAACGACGAACGGCCTACGATGAACGACATAAGGTATTCAACAGAAGGCAGGTGAAAGACATGTGGAAGATGCCGATTGGCATTGATGATTTTGCAAAGATACGAGACGAACACTATTACTTTGTCGACAAGACGGATTTCATCCGTCAGCTCATCGACGAACACAGTGCTGTGACCCTGATCACGCGGCCGCGGCGCTTTGGCAAGACCTTGACGATGAGCATGCTGGAGTGGTTCTTTTCTATTGAAAAAGAAGCACAGAGCCGCCATCTCTTTGACGGACTGGCTATTGAACGGGCTGGTGATGCTTATATGGCCCAACGCGGTCAGTACCCTGTCATTTTCCTGAGTTTAAAGGATATCAAGAATCCGTCATGGACGTCATGGGAACGGATGCTGTCCTTCGTGCGTCTCTATTTTTCGCGTTTTTTTTCCAAGTACCGTTACTTGTGTCAAGATGAAGCTATCGATGTGAACTGGAAACGCCTTTTCCAGCATGTCGTCGACGGCGTGGCAACGGAAGACGAATTGGCCTTGTCCTTAAGCAACTTGATGGCTATGATGCAGCAGTATTATGGCAAAAAGGTCATCCTCCTCGTCGATGAATACGATGCGCCCATCCAGCAGGCCTGGGAAAGCGGCTATTATACGGGCTGCATCGGTTTCATGCGCCAATTCCTGAGCAGTGCCTTGAAGACCAATGATGCCTTAAAATTCGCTGTTTTGACTGGCGTTACCCGCATTTCGAAGGAAAGCATTTTCAGCGGCCTGAATAATTTAGATGTCTGTTCTGTATTGCGTGATCGATATGCCGACGTTTTTGGCTTTACAGAAGCAGAAATACAGAAATTGTTGGAGGCCGTGCATCATAGTGAAAAACTTCCGGAACTGAAACGATGGTACGATGGTTATCATATTGGCCGAAGGGAAATCTATAATCCTTGGTCGGTTGTTAATTATGTGGCCAATGATTGTCAGGCCAGACCCTATTGGGTACGGACGTCAGGCAACGGCATTTTGCAGCATCTTCTTTCTCACGTCGATGAATTGCGGATTCAAACGGTGCAGAACCTATTAAATGGCAAAAGTATCCGCGTGACTTTGGATGACAGTCTCGTCTATTCTGAAATCGACAGGGACCCGGGAGCGCTTTTCAACCTCTTGCTGACGACAGGTTATTTAACGGTCGATCAGGTCTTGTCGCTCAGTGATGACCGCTATGCGCTGCGAATACCGAATGAAGAAATACGCAAACTTTACAGTACGGAAATCCTCAATTCTCTGGGAAAAGATGTTACCAAGAATACCTTTGATGATTTGTTTGATTATCTCTTGAACGGGGAAGCGGAGAACTTTGCCCTACAGCTGCAGCAGATTTTAAAAGCTGTTGTCAGTGTTTATGATGCAGCCAACAAAGAAAGTTTTTATCATGGCTTCGTGCTGGGCATGACAGCACTGTTCCTGGGAAAAGACTACGCTGTTGAATCAAACAGAGAAAGCGGTTACGGCCGCTTCGACCTGGCCATTTTCCCAAAAGAAGCAAATAGGGTCGGCGTCATCATGGAATTCAAAGTCGCTGCCAGCGAAGGGGAAATGGAAGACAAGGCGAAAGAAGCCCTGCAGCAGATCGAAGACAGGGAATATATCACGGAATTCCAAAAACGCGGCATCAAGGAAGTATGGAAATACGGCATCGCCTTTTGCGGCAAGAAGATTGTCGTAGGTCGTTCATCGTAGGTCGTTCATCGTAGGTCGTTCATCGTGGGGCTCGCTGGCGCATCGCCTCGGACTCAGATGGCGCTGCGCGCCTTTAGACTCACATTAACAATGACGCTTCGGGTAACCCCTCCAGCGCATAGCGGGCGCCCCACGCGGTCGCCCCTACGGTATCGCATACAGGCGATGGAAATGGAGCAAAAGGCAGCAAAGAGCAGAGAAATACAGCAAATTGCAGTGGAAGGCAGTAAAATGCGGGACGTGTCCTTGACTGTCCGTAGCCTTTTCAGCCCGTCAGGTCACGACTGCAAAGAGTGGCAGCCCAATGCGAATCCTGTGCATAGCCTGTCCAATGTAGGGGCGTGCACGTGGCACGCCCGTGCGAATCCTGGGTACAGCCCTGTTTCGTGAAAAATGACACTTGTTTTTTCCGAACAGCGGATTGCGAACCGCGGCCCTTCCATCGATGAACGAACTACGACGAATGATGAACGAATATTTTCAAAATGAAAGGAAGATTAAAATTCGCGAAATGTCATTAAAAACAGATTAAACTTTTTCGAGCCGTCCTTTTTTTGTTGTATGATGGAAATGGGGATGTTGCATGGTGCCAGAGCCTTCGTGCGGCAAGCCCTTATATCATGCTATAATAAAGAAAGGATGGATGAAATGAGTTATCAGATCAAACCATGGCAGGACCTTACGATTTGCGATGATTACATGTTCAAGCTGATCATGCGGCGCAAGCACATTTGCAAGCGGATGTTGGAGAAAATCCTTCAGGTCCCTATCCGGGATATCACCTATCCGGAAGAGGAAAAGAACATGAAGATGCAGTACGATAGCAAAGGCGTCAGGCTCGATGTGTTCGTTGCCGATGATGAAAACACGGTCTACGACATCGAAATGCAGGTCCGTAAACCCGATGACGATGGCTTATGTCGTCGTACGCGCTATTATCAGTCCATGATTGATGCGGATTTGCTGGAACGAGGTGCTGACTACGATAAATTGAATTCCAGCTACGTCATCTTCATCTGTCCCTTCGAGCCGTTTGACAGGGGACGGCATATCTACACGTTTAAGAATCTCTGCCTGGAAGATAAGGATTTGGAGCTTGGCGACGGGGCAACAAAGATTTTTCTCAACGCTGTCGGAACGGCTGATGACGTAACGCCGGACGTGAAATGTTTCCTCGACTACGTCAACGGTGTTTTGAGCAATGACGATTTTGTACAGGAAATCGATAAGGAAATCCGGGCCGTCAAAAAACTCGAAAATGAAAGGGTGAGATATATGACCTATGCGATGAAAATGCAGGAAGAACGAAAAGAAGGACGTGAAGAAATGAAACGTGAGATGCAGCATGATTTGACTATTGAAATGTTAAAAGATAAGAAACCAATTCAAGAAATCATGCATTATACAAAATTAACAGAAGCAGAAATCCGAGAAATCGCTAAAGAATTATTATGAGCGTCTGACGGTACTCGAGATGCACAGCATTTATTTAAGGCTGTCTTCATTAAATGTTAATGACAAATATCTATAAAATTGTTATAATAAAATAGACATGACAGAGATACAAATGTCATAAAACGCAGTTAGGTGGTGAAGGTGATGGGTTATTTAGCAATGCTTGAAAATGCAGCAGACTTGTATAATTCGTCAGCTTCACTCATGAGCGAAAGTTATCGGGGGGGGTAAGTCTATCTCCGGACCGCAATCAACAAGGCAATATGAATATGCTTAGACAGTACGATGCTATCGTGCTGTCTTTTTTTTGTTTTATGGCAGGGTGACAGAATGTGTCTATGTCGCTGAGTATAATGGAAACATATAGGGAGGAGAAGGGACTTTTGATGAATATTGTATTACCATTGATTATTACATTACGTGGTTCACCTTGTCATTGACAATTACTATTTATGGTGAGTGGTGAACCCATTATTTTAAAATATTGAGGAGGAATTGTTATGGCATTTGATCCGAACAAGTACAAAGGGTTCCATAGCAGCGAGAAAGTGTTACCGGTTGTGTTGCTTCTTGATGTAAGTGGCAGTATGGCTGGTGATAAAATACGAATTCTATATGAATCAGTGAATAGGATGATTGAAGAACTGGATAAACTTTCCAAGAAACAAGAATGTGGGTTTAAAATCGCTATTATTACATTTGGAAACGAAGTTAGGGTTGATCTCCGGTATACCGCTGTTAAAGACCTGCTGGGGAAAGTTACTCCAGTAAATGCAGGTGGTATGACACCATTGGGAAAAGCGCTTGATTTGGCTAAAGATATGATTGACGATAAGACAGAAACGCCGGGACGTTGGTACAAGCCAGCTGTAGTTCTTGTTTCTGATGGTATGCCAAATGATCAATATGAAGGACCGTTGCAGCAGTTTATCGGTGAAGGACGTTCTGCCAAGACACAGCGTTTTTCTTTGGCTATTCAAGCTAATCTGGATGTGTTGAAGCGGTTTGCCAGTGAAAATGATTTCTGCATGACAGCAGAAAATGTTGCGGATATTCCTAAAGCATTCAATTTTATTACCATGTCAGTTTCCACACGCTCAGCAAGTGCGAATCCGAATGTATTTGCTGGAGTCAGCAGTACAAACACAGAAGGGGCCGTGTCGGATTCTACTCCTGAATTTGATGATGATGATGAGTTCGTTTGATGAATTTATATAAATGCTTGAATTGGTTGAGCATATGGATAGTAAAAATCGGAAATCTCCAATTAATTTGTTTTGTTGTATAACGGTAGTGTTTTTGGTAAAGGAGGTTGTTACTCATGGGGGCACATATTGATCCGGATGAATTAAACAGGTTTACAAACAGATTGGAAGAATATATCCAGAATGTCAATGACGAAACCGATGCTTTCAAGAGGGCCTTAAGTGATGTGAATGAAACATGGAATGATGAAAAATATAATGAATTTGAAGAGGTTTTTACTGAGTTGGAACGTGTAGTCAGAGCCTTTACGGAACAGGCTGAAGATGAAGTACCCCGGCTTCGCCGTATGGAAGAGGATATCCGTGATTATGGGTCAAGATAAGTAGGATTGTGTTTTCCTTCAAGGAATGCGGCCGGGAGCCATTGAGCTTCCGGCACAGGCCCTTCTTTTATAAACGCATTATGGGGTTCTTTTGCTAAAGAGGTAAAAATATGAAGGCTAATGTTCAGAAAGTTTCGGATATTCAAAACACCATAGATGAGATAAAACGGGTTACTGCCGATTTACAGGAAGCGGTAGATTTGTCGATGAAAGTCGCGGCTGATGTTAAAAAAGAAGCGATAGAAGAAGAATTGGACAGCCGCAGTCGACTTGAAGCTGCCAAGCAAGAAGAAAGTAGTGCAAAGATTAAGTTAGATGCTGCAAAAGCAGCTGTTAGGGTGGCAGAGGTTGCTCTTACTGCAGCAACGTTAGGGGGACCAACTGCAATTTCAGTACCCAAGTTATCGATGATTCTTACTGGAGCAAAAGCTGCGGAAGGCATTGCACAGGAAAATTATGAAAAAGCCAAAGCACATAGAGCGGCTATGGAGGGGCGTTACCAGATTGTCCAGGAAGCACTGCAAAGGGCAATGAATTTGTATTCGAATTTGGAAAGTTCAACGGCAGCATATTCACAGCGTATAAAAAGAAGTGCACAAGAAGGCGTGAGCCGTTTAACCAATGCGGAAAAAGATTTAAGTAAATATGAAAGCCTCAATTCTGGAACTGTAGGAATCAGAATTCCATTGGCTAGGAAATCAGAAGAGGTCAGTGGTAATAAAGTTTTGGGTACGCCAAGTTCTAGAAATTCCCAGAAAGTAGATGTAGGGGTTCTTTCCCCTGTAATTTCATCTGGTAGCAGTAAAACGGCTGCGACACATAATGCCAAACCAGAGAAGCAAAGTGCGGAAAATAAAGATGATGGTAAGAATAAAGCGGAACTGCATCAGGATGATAACACTACGAATTTTGATGATGAATTGGCGAAGTATTTACTTTGGAAAAAATATACAGTACAGAGTGATGTCGTCAAACCAAAAGAAATCATCGACCGTATGAATCCTGATAATAATGTCCAAATTGGGCTGTTAGAGAATTTATATAGGATGGATGACCTTTTCCATAACCAGATAGACCGTCTGCGCGCAAAACTTTCCGATGCAAATGATAATGTAAAGAAACTGGTACAGCTACAAAGCAAAAAGAATATAGCCGGACGCTTAGGAGAGGAGATTATTAAGGATGGATTATCTCCATTCACGGAATCTGTTCAAACACAAACTCGTCAGAATCTGAAGGATGGCAGTTATACTAAAATCGATATCGTCTTGAAAGATCTCAAGGCACCTATGATTTTTGGACGTGGTGAAGGAATGGCGGCAATGAAAGGCGGAAATGTTGCCATCGAGGTCAAATCCGGGCAAAGTAACTATCTTGTTTCACAGGAGAAACATGTACTGAAGCAAGTGGAAGGGCATGCTAAATATGACGTATCCATCGTAGTTTACTCCCGTGATTTAAAGGGCATCCCCGGGGAAGATGCTTATAGAAATGACATTAAAGAAGCTGGGTCCAGGGCACTTGGAATGCTGCCTCCCAAGGTTGAGTTGGACAAGTCTGTATGGCAGTTTTTGACTGTAAGAGAGGACTAAAAGGCGGTGTGTTACTATGCAAATTGAAAAGATAGCGGATACTGTGTCAGAGCTTGAAGATGTAAAGAGAAAATTTGAAGAAAATATTCAGGATGATTTTGGCAGGTCTATTGTGAACAGTTTTTTTATTCCTACTTTAAAAAATATAAAAAGTTTGGAGGAAGCTATACAAACTGCCGATGGGGAAGAAAGAGCTGTGAAAGAAATGTTGCAGAAAGCGAGAGCAGTAATATGAGGCTTGATAACATCTTGCATGAAATCGATTGTGCCATTGATCAATATCTTTGGCAAAACGAAACCTTGAATAAAGATATCGGTTACGAAAATGGACATTTAAAAGATAGTCGTAAGTATGACGAATATGAACACCGAAAAGAACATATTTTTACGGAATATGATGCAAGTTGTCATAACCTTCGCCGGAAACTGGCGGAAGCTGTTCGTGTATACCGCGGACCAAGAAATAATCCAACATATATGCCCGAAGCGATATGCGTGGGTACAGGGAACATTTTATATGAAGGTTTAAATGAAAAGATTCCTTTACTGCAACGATTTCCATTTTCTAAAGCAGGATTTGTGCCGGACATCGAAGAAGAAATCTTAACGTATAGGATGTATTGCCTTCTACGTTCTTTACCTAAGGGTAAATGTACGTTTTATATATATGATCCGGCCAAGTATGGAAGAAATGTTGGCCCTTTAGCAGAACTTTGGTCATGTCCGGAAGTTTTTCCAAGTGGAAAAGCTTATGTCAGGGGGGAACTGGCGTCCCTGCTGAAAGAAGTTCAGGGAAAAGTAGCCCGTATAAATCAATATGATTTACCAAGTAAAGGATGCGAAGACTGGTGGGAATATAATAAAAAAATTGAAGAGAATAAAGAGAATTCTAAAAAGTTATTACCCTATTGTGTAGTCGTTCTTTTTGGTTTGCCGCAGGGAGCAGATCAGAACTCTATAGAAGAAATAAGAAATTTAATCAATGTAGGACCAGCGTCCGGTGTTTACTTTATGTTTTCCACCAATAGCCAAGAAAATGATGAAAATCACCCTTCCAATACTGTAGCGAAGAGTATCGAAATCCTGAAAGAAAAGTCAGAAAATCTAGACACACTTTCTATTCTGCAGCAGGGTGATTTGCGGCATTTAAAGCTTAAACAAGATAATAGTCTTTTTGAGAGAGTATTACAGGGAAGAAAAATCAGGGACTATGTTTCTAATTACAAAAAGGAATTGGAAACTTGGCGGAAATATGTCGTTTCACTGAAGGAAATGTTACAGGATAGCAATTTATTTAGCGGAAGTGCTGTTAATGGCGTGGATATACCCTTAGGAACGAAGGAAAATGGTGAGCTAGGAACATTACATATCGGTAATGAACCGGTTCATGTTTTGATTGGCGGGGCAACGGGATCCGGCAAATCCAATTTAATTCATGATATTATTTTGAATGCATGCTGGAAATATTCACCAGTGGAATTGCAATTTTATCTGCTGGATTATAAGGAAGGTGTTGAATTCAATAAATATGCTATGGATGGCTGTATACTGCCACAAGCTGCTTTGGTGGCAAACTATGCAGATGTTGGCTATGGTTTAACTGTACTCGATCATTTAACACAAATTTACAGAAATCGTGTGGATAAGTTTAAAAAAGTCGGAAAAACCAACTATGCGGACTTCAGAAAAGCGTATCCGGATGAATACATGCCGCGGATTATCCTTATTATCGATGAATTTCAACGGCTGTACTTGGAAACAGCTAATAGTGATAAGCTGAAAGCACTGATGATGAATCTCTCAAAATTAGGCCGAAACGCGGGAATTCATATGCTATTTGCTACTCAGTCACTCAAAAGTTTGTCTGATTTTAATGAAATTAAGAGCCAGTTCATAGGAAGGCTTGTCTGCAAGTGCAGCATTGAGGACAGCAACAGTTTCCTAAGCTATAATAACGCGGCAGCTGCAGAAATCAAAATTCCACAGGTTGTTTTCAATACACAAAATGGAATTCCTGATTACAATGAGATTCTTTCTGTGCCGGAAGTCAAAGATTCTTATTTTGCGAAAATAATTAGAAAACTGAAATCTGCTTGTTCGTCTCGTGGAATTAAGGTAGCTGAAGGAAAGGTCTTTGATGGTGAAAAACAGCCATCATTCCCTGGAAACGGGTTTGCTGTCAATGATAAATTCTATTTAGGAACTCAAACGGACTATGACGAAAACAAATTTACATTTTCACTGGAAAAAGGAAATACGGAAAATGTTTTGGTTTTAGGTAAAAACACAACAAGCCTGTTAAAGAACTTTATGCAGTCTGCATTGGAGATTAAAAAAATTGACCATGTAATTTATATTGGTGATCCCAATGCCCTGCCTGGAATTTCTTTTACGGATAAGTTCTGCAACTTTGATAGCTTCCAGGATTTCAGCCTCATGTATCCTAAAGAGAAACCATCTGATGGGGCGCAGGACCAACCTAGTCTTAAAGATTTAGAGGAAGAAAGGTATCTTATTATTGTGAACAGGGAATCATTTCCAACTTTTTCACGGACTCAGCGCACAGAAGGACAGGACTGGAAGTCTTGGCTGGATGCATTTGTTAATACACTGCAAAAGGATAGCCACTTGATTGTATTTTATGATTCTGCAAGTAGTTGGCAGAAGATTTGGCGCGAGGTTGGAGATGGTAGGAATATGTTCCATCATGTGATTGGTTACAATATTCCACCACAGGATTGGAACACGCTTAGTCAGATTAGTGATAATGTAACAAGAGCACTTGTAAAACAAAAACGGTCTGAAAAACGAGCAATCTATGCCTATGAGGATCAGTTAATTATGTTTAAGCCGTTTAAGGATTCGGACGGAAGTGAATGAGTTGATGAAAGAGAATAATATAAAAATTATTTTTGACCTTTCCGGCAGTATGAATGAATTAGGACGACGTGCAGTACTGCGTACGTACTTTGCCGCTATTCACAAACAATACCCAGACATTCAGTTTTGGGGATGGAATAAGACTGTATTTCCAGTTTTAAAAGTTAAAGATATCGTTGCAAGGGATATTGTATCTGGAGAGGCTCTTGTTAAATTTTTAGGGCAAGGAAAAAATGGTGGAGTATTTCTTCTTGTCAGTGATGGCATTTGGGAAAAGGGTATAGCAGAAGATATTTTTACAGCTGCAAGGAAAAAAATTTTATCAGTTCAGATTGGAGCGTATGCTAAGAACTTAATGCTTAGTGAGGCGGCCGGAAATAGTAAGAAAGTTTGGGAAATAGAGGATTTATCGATGCTATTACATCATTTGCTAAACGGTATGGAGGTCGATTGTGACTAAGCGAATTTATGGTGGATTTAGTGTTAAGGGAATCCATCATAGTAAAAATGATGATTCCTTTGATGCCGGAAAATTTTCTGACGGTTACTATATCGGTCTTTCTGATGGACTTGGCTCGTGTCCTTTGTCCCACATCGGATCCCAGCTATTAGTTCGGATTCTTGCACAGGTTGTTGCCGGAATAAATCCTCAAAAAGAAACAGCGGCCTCCTTTGCAGTACAAATTAATCAATTGTGGTGCCAGAAGATAAATGAAAGTGGATATGAAGTAAGAGACTGTTTGGCGACGGCGCTCTTTGCTGTTGTCTTTGAGAGTGCACAAACTGTGTGGCTTTCACGACTAGGCGATGGGGTGATTGTGGCATTGACTGATAAGGGATCGGTTGTGCTTTGTGATTCCAAAGAAATGCATTTTTGTAATGAAACGAATTCACTTGGAGAAATTAATGCTCCCTGGGAAGTGAAGGAAATCAAGGGAGATTGGGTAAAGGCGATTTTTCTTTGGTCGGATGGGGTTTCGACAGAAGGGGACATATCTGAGATTGAGTCTATCGCTAATGGGCTGTTTGAGGAGTATTGTGGAAAGAGTAGACTGATGGTGGAGAAAGACCTTTCCCAGTGGATTCCTGAATTGCCGGGTAATGACGATAAAACTTTAGTATTTTTAATTGCAGGAGAACAGACACTATGATAAAGGAAGAAGCACATCAGGTGATTGATATTTACAACAATATTTACCAAGTCACCGGCGAACTGAGTCGTGGTGGACAGGGCGTTGTCTACCGGACGATGGTACCCAATGTTTTGGTAAAGGAGGATTTCGAAGGGGACGCGGAAACCAATCAGCATTATATGGATCTTCATCTGTTGCCTCTCCCTAAGAGACTTCATATTACCTTGCCAAAAGTTCCTTTAGGAGGTGGGAAAACAGGATACATTATGGAATTACTGGAAGACATGAAATCTTTCCAGGAGGCTTTTGCCGATCATGACGAAAGTGATTTGCATGATATCCAGTCAGAAATGGTGCAAGGGTTTCTCAGTAGTGATGAAGATGAAACCAGACGTTTCGGTATCCGCTTTGGCTCACTGATATTAAATGGCGGATTTCGCCGGATTCTTAGAGGCTATTTAGGGGCTGCAAAGGTTTTGAATATTTTACATTCCGGCGGACTTGTATATTGTGATTTTTCACCGAATAATGCATTTATTTCGTCTGATTTAACCAAATTCAATGTATGGCTTATTGATGCAGATAATGTAGATTTTGCAGGAAATATTAAGAATGCATTTATGACTCCTGATTATGGCGCGCCAGAAGTACAGTCCGGCAAGTCACATTCAACTTTTTGGTCTGATATTTTTGCATTTTCATCGTGCTTGTTCCAGCAGTTATTACATATTCATCCGTTTGAAGGAGAGCAGTTTGAAGAATGTCTGGACAATGAGGAAGAGATTGAGGATGTGGAATCAAAGAGAAATTATGGCGTATTTCCTTACATACTGGATGAAGATGATGCATCCAATTATAATAAGATGGCGGCTGAAATGTGTGACTGGATACCAGATAACTTATGGGGATTATTTCAGCAGACATTTGGGCAGGGAAGATTAAAAAAGGCAGCCAGGCCTTTAATGAGTGAGTGGGTTGTTGGGTTGGCTTATGCGCTTGATGGGATGGTCCAGTGCCAGTCTTGCAAGATGGATTATTCAGCGGCGGACAGAGGGGGGATATGCCCGTATTGTGACGAGCATACTCCGATTATCCGTGTGACTTCTACATTCCCGAAGGGAAATGAACTTTGGCGGTTTATCAGCGAAAGTAAAGAAGACTGGCCGATTCATGTTCCTCTCCGGATTGCACATGGGCTTCTAATGGATGATGAAGGTGATCCAACTGCGTTTACTATACGCATAGATAAGGCAAAAAATATGCAAATAGATAAAGTATCCGATGATGTATCTATTGTACTGCCGAATGGTAATAAGGTTTTTCATTATAAATGTACAGATACTCCGGCGGTAACTTTTAAGCTGGTTGACGAACGCAGAGGAATTATTTCCAATATTCTTATTGAATGTGAGGATTAAAGTATGAAGGTAGATAATATTCGTGCGACTTTTTCTTTTGATAATGTTGAGTGCTGCAGGGTATTTCAGTTATCGGAAGAAAAGCTTGCAGACGAGACAAATAGGAATCTTGATTTTGATATTGGAGAAGGGTATGTCGAATATACCGCGCAGGGGGATTATCGTTTTATAAATCGAAAAACATCATTTCGATTTGAATTTATAGATGGCGAATATAACCGGGAAATTAGTGATTTTTTCTTGCGCAATTATTCCAATGCAGCGAGTGTGCATCCTGGGAAAAATAATAAATTTACTCTTTTTATCCGCTTTTTTCCGGCTAAAGTTCGTATAGGGAGATTGGAACTGCTAGTGCCGGAAAAAATCCGTGAGGAGCTTGCAGCTCGTGATATTTTGCAAGGTACCCGCTTTTTTAGCCACGAATTAGAGAAACACTTTGTCTTTGACGGAGGGCTGGATAATTGTTTTATTTTTTCAAAAGGCAGAGAAATCAATACCGACCTAACAGAGACAGACGGTCTTGTTGATGAAGATGATGCAGTACTTGAAGAAGATTCCGATACGACTTTGAAAGAAAATAAAGAATCTGAAAAAGAGAATAAGAATTTTGAACTAGACGGTAGCTTCCGTATCTATGGAGACAGTTTTGATCTTTTATGTGGGATTGAAAAAATCGGCCAGGAAAGTCATGTCCAAGTTTACCGTGTCCTCTTCAAGCGAAAACGGCCAGAAGGATTACAAGAACTGGGAATCGGCGAGTTGTCGTTTTCCGATAGTCAAAGCTACATCCGGGCAGCAGTACAGAAAAAACTGGAAGAAACGCCTCAATATTTAACAAGTTGGGATTCGTACGCCAAGATGGAAGGGGAATTTCTCTTAGCAAAAGCAAAAAAAATAGGAGTTATTGCTTGTGAAGGGGAATACTTTGTTCATGATGATTGCATGGATTTTACAATCCTTAATTTTTCTGAAGAAACTGCGAAAAAATTTGATGTAATAAAGGCTGGGGAAAAGGACGGTGAAATGCTTGAACTTGTAGATAATATTCCTGAATATATCAGCGAGGACCTTGATTGGGATGATTATAAAAAAAGAGAAAGTGATGAAAAAAACGTTAGTGATGAAATTGCCAAATTATCTGGAGGCCAGATAAAAAGTAGAGAGCAGAGACAGTCAGTATTCAAAGTTATCTGGAAGCCGTCATATCCACAAAATCCGACATTAACGCTAAAAGTACAGAACGGAATATTACCAGAAGGGAAATGTGATAAGTATCTCTTTGCCTATTCTATGCGCGGTGACGAAACACAGATAAAAAGAAGAGAGGATGCTAGAAGGCGCATTATCGAAGGAACTGCAGAAATGCCGAATCTTGGCCTGATTTTAGGGGCGGATTCGGAGGCAGCGGATTTCGATGTCTCGGATAAAAGTGCACGTAGTCATATCGAGCCTTTGTCCCCGCTTGTACGTAGCAAGGTTTTTACGAATCCGCCGACAGATCATCAGATGAAAGCTATTGATATTGCACTTAATACACCTGATGTAGCTATCATTCAGGGGCCTCCGGGTACAGGGAAAACAACAGTTATAACGGCAATTATTGAGAGATTGAATGAAATCATAGGCAAGCAGAATACAGAGCCCGGCCAGGTGTTAATCACAAGTCTTCAGCATGATGCAGTCAATAATATAATCGAAAGACTTGATATTAATTCTTTGCCAACTATTAAATTCGGAAAGAAAAAGGATGAACCACAGACATCTATGGAAATGTCAATCATGCAATGGTGTGATAATGTTATAAATAAGTTAAAAGAAAAACATGATTTTCTAGCGGAAACTAAAAATGAACAGGACCTTTTGCATTTGTTCATCCAGTATAATCTCCTACCTGACGATAGCCAAGCGAAAAACTTTTTGGAAGCAGCAAAAAAATATGCAGCCCCTTCGCTGCTGATGCGTATAAATAATATCCTTATGGAATTATCTACGTATGATACTTCAGAAGCAATACGAAAAGATATGCTTTTATCCAAAATCTATCAGCTTCCAGTGACTGAAGAAGGGTATTCAGATGACGGATGGATGAGGGTAGAAGAACTTTTGGTAGAGCTGGAAGAACAGTTTGGTGATGATTTTGGCAAAAGTGAAGAACAGGATCTTATTTGGCAAAAACGGATACGTAATCAGTTAGAAAAAGCCGAAGAGGGACCTTATACGCAAAAATTGGAGATGTCATTAAAGCAGGTGCGCGCAGAATTATTGAATCGGTTTATACCTAGAGAAAAATTAGAGATGAAAGAACCACGTGCAGATATCATAGAGATTTATCATGAACTGAAGCAGATGATGCATAAACCCCAAGATGATTATCAGAATGCGATTTACCAGTTTTATAATACAATTTTGGCAGAAGGGCCAGAACTCCGCCGTGCATTAGCTTCCTACACATTTGCGTTTGCGGCCACGGCCCAGCAAAGTGAAGGTAAGGAAATAAAAAAAGCAAAGGGCGTAAAAAAGAATGAGCATGCGTCATATGATACAGTTATTGTCGATGAGGCAGCGCGTGTCGCTCCAGGTGATTTAATGATTCCTTTGTCTCAGGCGAAACGCCGTATTATTTTAGTGGGTGATCAGAAACAGCTACCCCATATTTATGATGAGGAAATTTTTGAGAGTTTGCGTGAAAAAGGTGAAATTGTATCCGGAAATGATATCAAGGAAAGTATGTTTGAACATCTCTGGAATACGGCTAAAAAACTGGAAAAGCAGGATGGCATCTGCCGGACTATTACTCTGGATAAACAATACCGTACGCATCCGCTCCTTGGAAATTTTATTTCACAGAATTTTTATGAACCTGATGGAGAAGGCTTTGACTCACCGCGACCTGCGGAAGATTTTACGCAGCCTATTACACCACATGCCTGTGTTTGGATAGATATTCCGCATGATAAAGGTCTTATGCAGAGACTGTCTACGGGAAGTAAAATAAGAGAGGTAGAAGCAGAATATATTTCCCAAAGAATTGTTGAATATCTTAACCGCAAAAATTGTGATAAATTATCTTTTGGTGTGATTACATTTTATAGCGGTCAGCGTGAGTTAATCAAACGTAAGCTTAAAGATGCCGGGGTTGCATCGGATAATAATCCACGAATCAGGGTCGGTACGGTAGACGAGTTCCAAGGCATGGAATTTGATGTTATTTTTCTCTCCGTGGTACGGAGTATTGCAAACTTCAAGCAGGAAGACCTGGATAAGTTGCTTCAGGCAACGGACAAAGAAAAGCCTGAAATTATTGATGAATTAAGGATGAAATACTATGGATTTTTAAATGACCATCGTCTTTGCGTTGCTCTCAGCAGGCAGAAAAAGCTCTTGATTATTGTAGGTGATTCTGCCATGTTTGCCGGCTTAAAAGCAAAGTCATTTGCTAGTCAGTGTGTAGGTGCAATGCTCAATTTATATGAACTTTGTAAAAAAGAGGGGAGTGTTGTACATGGATGAGGTTAAAGTTCTCAATCTTTTTGGGTATAAGCGGTATTCCCAGGTCTTTCCGGGAATACCAGTCCTATACGAAACTAGTTACTTTATCCAATTTGATGCGTTCATTGTACATCTCCCTATCACTGATATTTTTGGTGTGGGCGATGGGTTAAATATTTTTGAAGAAACGGTGCTCAAGTTATTGGCGATTGGAAGGTTTACACCAGACAGATTGGCAGATGAGCTTTGTCTGTCTGAAGATTTTATTGTTTTTATTGTTTCTGCACTGCGAGAAAAAGGCTTTTTAGAAAAAGGAGATGATTCGGTTTCTGAGAAGGGCCTTAATTACTTAGGCGTTCAAAATGATAGAAAAACTGCCGCAGTTTCTTACGTGCCTTATTATGTTCTCTGCCGCCGTGATACAGGAGATATTATACCCATGTTGTTTCAGCGTGAGTCTATAAAGCTTGGAGAAGCAGATTTTAATAACCTACCACGTCGGATAATTATACGCAGCGGCACGGCAGGCAATGAAAAGCCGGTCTCGATACGCATGGTTGCTATAAAGCGGCAACATAACAAAAGAAACTTAACGAGAAAAGAAATAGAACGAATTTTGACATATTATAACCGATTTTCCAATCGGCAGATTAAGATATCAGAATTGGGTGAAGTTGAGAGTTCATTTGAGCCATATAGTATTTTTGCTCATTTAAAGTTTGTAGTCCAAAACGGAGATATAGATCATATTCTATCATCTGTTGGAATTCAAAGTCATTTTGCTGGGTTCCTTCAATATATAAATGCAATTCGTCATGACTTTGCTGGTAATATTTTAAAGAAGGCGCAAAATTATATTGCTAAAGCACCAGAGGAAAAAGAGAATGGCCGTAAGCATGGGAAATATAGTTATTTAGCTGAAAAATTATCCCTTCCGCAAAATCAGGTTTCTAATAATGCGGATGCAAGAGCTAGACAGGATGCTGAAAGTAGTGGCACTATAGCAAAGTATTTATCTGCTATTGAGGTTGCTTTGGACATTTATCTCCAGCAGATAGAAATTCCTGATTCACTGTTAAATAGCTTGCATATTCAGAACGCTGTTGATAACGGTAAGCTGCTGTTTCAAATGGCGCAGAATCTTGGAATACGGGGAATGGATGTTATGCAGCCATTATTTCATATTGTAAGTTACGAATCAGTGAAGAAATGGCAGCGTGGAGGTGAACCATCACTTCATGTTTTATTTCCGTTGGCTTGCGGTGTCCAGTATAGTAGGCCAAGCCAGCAATTTTTGTCGGCATTGTCTGTATTAGAGCCTGAAGTTTTAATGAGGTTATTCAGTTACGGAAAAATAGTCCGTCATGGTGGGAGACTAAATCTTGAAAAAGGAGATTCCGTAGAAAATATACATGATCGAGTAGAAGACTTTGTAAAATCACTTTTGCCAGATTTTAGTGGCAATACCGGGATGCAGTTAGTAAATAAGACGGCTATGAGTGCTACGGAGCAAAGGCTTAATGCCAGAGTTTGGCTTTTGAATAGCCTAGGAGATGAAATATATTCTAATATTCCTGACAAAGAAAAAAAACAGTTGGAACGGTCTTTTATTGTTAGCAGTACTGTCGATGCAAATCTTATCTCTGATTTCTTATTAGCAATTTCATCAGCACTTGAACTGGAACTGGTAAACATAACACATTTTTTAAATGTCGTGAGAGATATGAGCGTTGTGCAACGGCGGTTAGAAGAAAAGGGAGGACTTCCTCATGGGTTATCCAGGGTAAATCCTAAATATTATGAACTGGCGGCGTCAGGCAGATCTGCCACATTGGGAGCTTATGCATTGGCTTTTGCAGGGACATTGCCCGAACCTTTACTTATTAATGCTATTCGGCATCACATATTTGAAAATATTAATGATATTGCAGAAGCACGTGGACACGGAACGGGCTGGAAAGATTTTTCAAAAGATGAATTAATTAGATTAAGAAAGAAAACGATTGAGACAATTAAGTTTTTAGAAGAGATGAAAGATATAGGAGGAATTGAGAATGTGTAAATCTTATGAAGCGAATTCTGTGAATAATGAATCTGAGGAACCAACAGTAATGCCGGTAACGAACGATATTCTTAATAATTCACCGGAAGTGGAGCAGATGGAAGCAAAGAAACTGGAAGAACTGGAGTCTGCTTTGCGGAAATGGGAGAAACAACTATTGGCAAGAGAGGCGAAAGTAAATTCCGCGGAAATCAAAAACCAAGAATTAACAAAAAAACTGCAGAATGAGGCTTTTGAAAACAGCAAGCGGAGTGCAGAGCTGTCGGCACAAGAAAAGGCTGCTGAGATTGATAAAACTAGGGAAAAAGAAAAAGCCCTTGCAGATATCCAGCAGGAAGTTCTCCAAAAGAGAGGAATGCTTCTTAAACAATTGGATGAAGAAATCGAAAATCAAAGAAAAAAACGTACAGACGATTTGGAACGGACTATTGAAGAAAGACGCAAAACATTAGAAGATAGCATTAAAACTTTTGAGCAGTCTTTTCAAGAACGCAAGAATGAAACAGAGAAAAATTTTGAAAAAGCCCGTAAAAATCTGAATAATGAATGGAAAAAATTAGATGATGACAAGTTGAATCTGGAAACTGAACAGGGACAGCTATCCAGAGAAATGCGAAAACTAGAAATCCGGAAAAAACGATTCGATGATGCTCTCGAGAAAGAAGTAAAAATGGTGTCTGAGGCCAGAATTGCAGATTATCAATCAAAATGGAAGGCTGCGGGTAAACAGATTGAAGAACTAACAGCCGCTTTGAAGGAGAGAGATGACGAGTTGAAATCTTATGAAGCGAACCGTCTTGTCTATGGTAATATGGAAATTGTGAAGAAGAAAAACAGTGATCTGACAGCAGCTAATGAGGCACTTAAAAAGGAATTATCTACAAGACCTGGACCAGAAGTAATTGATGAATGCATAAATTTGAAGAAGAGAATTGAAGAACTAACGGCGAAATTAGATAGCCAGTCGGATATGATACAGCGTGCGTACTCTTTGGAAAGTGAAAATGAAGAGCAGCAGAGAAACTTGGCTCTTAAGGCTAGTGAAATTGAGAACTTGAAGGGGTGTCTGGAAGATTACAAGAATTTGCTGAATTCGACGACGGAAGAATTGGAACGGCTTCGTGCAAGCAAAGTTACTCCTGCAGATCGTGAAATTCGTATGGACAGTATTAAGCAGGCATATATCCCTGAAGGGAAAGTCTTTATTGCGGCTGACCTTACAAAAGAAGAAGTTGCGCAACCACAATGGAATTGGGATGAAATCCAATGGCTCGATAATTTGAACAAGTTATGCAGCGATTACGGCGTGATTTTCCCGAAACGTATCCTGTATGCTTATCATACTGCCTTGAAAATTGCTAATTGGTCTTCTATTACTGTACTTTCCGGTGTCAGTGGTACAGGGAAGTCAGAACTTCCCCATCTCTATTCGCGTTTTGGTGGATTAAACTTTATCAATGTCCCTGTTCAGCCTAACTGGGATTCCCAGGAATCTATGCTTGGCTTCTTTAACTCTATTGACAATAAATTTGATGCGCAGCCTATGTTAAGATTCCTTTATCAATGCACCAATGACCCGTTGAAAAATACTATGTCTATTGCTTTACTGGATGAAATGAATCTAGCTCATGTTGAACAGTATTTTGCCGATTTCCTGGATAAACTGGAAACTAGAAGAAGCAGCAGTTCAGATATTCCCCATGTTGACGTAAGCCTTGGTGCAGGCGTGGCTCCGTATGAATTGCCACTTTCAAGGAACGTTCTTTTCTGCGGGACAATGAACCAAGATGAAACGACGAAGGCCTTATCGGATAAGGTTCTTGATCGTGGTATTGTTATCTTTTTCCCTCGCCCCCGTCATTTATTCAGTAGGGATGGCGCGAGAAATTTGGAATATTTCTGCAGAGATAAAAATATCCAGGCAATGCCACAGGCTGTGTGGAATAATTGGCGTGAAAAGCAGGTGTGCTTTATTGGAGATCAACGGAAAGAGCTGAACAGATACAAAGGTATGCTTGAAGAAGTAAATAATTATCTTGCTGAAGTAGGACGTGCTATTGGTCACCGGGTATGGCAGTCATTTGAACATTATGTTGCCAACTATCCAACGGTAAGAAAAGCTCATAAAGAAGCAAATGGCGATTTAACGCAGGAGTTGAAGGATGCCATGCATATGGCCGTTGAGGACCAGCTTGTACAAAAAGTTATGCCTAAACTGAGAGGAATTGATACAACGGGTAATGGGAGAGACAATTGCTTGGATCCGATCTTGAAGCTTTTGGATACTAATAATTTTGCATTACATGATGATTTTGAACGGGCTATGAAATTAGGATATGGACAGTTTATTTGGTGCAGCGCTGATTATATTCCTGATGAAGAGTAAAAAGTAAGAAAAGTAGTAAATGGGGTGTGAGTGATGCTTAATAATTTTGATGACTATGCCAATGCTATCTGCAAGAAAGGAGAAAATACGCAAGAAGCAATTCTCCTTAAATATCTGAGAAACTATATGATTAATTTACAGTTTCTCGATGAAGGGCGTGTTGGAAGTAAAAGCGAACTTCTCTCGAATTATGAAATTTTGAAAGCCTTATTGCATAAACCGGAAAATGGGGTTTTCAAAGATGAACTATCCATGATTGCAGAACTTTCTTATGAAAGCTGTCGGTATATTGCAGAGCATCTTCGCACCCGTATTATGCGTGAAAATGTGATGATGCCGGGATATGAGGCAAAGGAATTAGGGCAAGCAGGAATTCAGTGGCTTGCCCGCCGTCCCGGGCGGAATTTAAGAGAAAAATTATCTTATACGCAAAATAAATTATTGGCAATCCGTCGTCGGCAAAGTTTGGATACAGGGGAGAACCGCCTGTTTCTTGCTTTTGTTCGTTTGCTAAACAACCGTATTACCCAAAAAAAAGTAGAGTTGTCGAATGCTGAAATCTGCTTCCAAGAATGGGCACAGAGATTTTTGCGTTCTGAGGAAGCTGTGATAATCGGCAGATGGCAGAATGATACGCCTAATAATACACTGCTCTCTGATCGCAATTACCGTATTATTTGGAATCAATGGCAGTTGTTAGGCGGTTTAGATGACCGTATTCATGAAGATTCTTTGCTAATTGGTTTGCACTCATCCATAGTGTTCTTTTGGAGGATGATGCAGGAACTTTCAAAATATGTGAGTTTTCCTGTGGAACCGGTCAGATATGATTATGACAATTTTACGATTACGGCAGTGCATTCCAAAAACAATTGTGTCGGATTAGTTCATTGTGTGCCGGATGATGAAATTCAAATCAACTTATCGGAGAATAGCGTTGTAATTTACAGAATAGCAAAGGAGTGTAGTTGTTCTATTATTTTTGATAACCAGAATTTTTCCATTACCCAAAATGATAAAATTATAGGAGAAGGAGAAATTACATTAAATAACTTAATTTCTGCTTTTGAGACTGTATTGGGATTTGTGATAGAAGAAAAAGAAAGGAGTACTTTTCGTACATCAGCTCAAGAAGAATTTGATTGGCAATCAATTGGACTGGATATATTTGGTTTGCATCCTCGCATTTTGACAATAGATGGTAAATATAGGGAATGTGCAGTCAGAATTCTTATCCAGAAATTCCCGGAAGAAAATCTGCTTTTACCAGTAGGGACAGCTGATGCCATCTATATGAATGTGAAGTCTTTTGCTATTTCAGATGCACTCCATTCAAAAAAAGCATTTTCTCTTATTCCTGAATTAATTGAAAGTTTGCGCCGTTATGTAAAAGCTGAAAAGGTATGCATGCCGCTACCAGATGTATATAATGCTTTTCAAATAGCACCGTTGAGGCAAAGTATCCGACATTTTTATGATGATGCATACTTCGCGCCGGAAAGTGTAGCCGCAGTTTACCAGTTCTTTAAAGCGGATAAGTCAGTTTCTGCTGGTGATTTTGTTATTGTCGCATCAATGCCTGAATTTAAAAAGGTAACATTGACAATGCTTCAAGCTCGATATTCAAAAGATATTGATGATTATATTGAAAATTCTAAAGGCATAACTTGGGATCGTCACCCCTCTTTGACATTTGCAATTGCCAATAAAAAGCAAAATTCGGGGATAAAAGACAAGTTTTGTTTTGCCTGCTTGGAGGAACATCTGGCCCCATTTGCAGGGTATAACGAACAATCACATAAATGGAATGTTATTTCAAAAAACAGTGCAAAGTCGCAGTATAGTAAAAAGTTTAATATTTCTAATATTTTGTATCGGTATAAATCCGATCACTCCAAAATAATCGGTGAGCATCCGGTATATATCCTGCTATTATCGGATTTATTACAGGTAGATGATGGGGGGGCTGCCTATTTGGAAGAATGTGATATTTTAAATGGCATTATTCAATTGCAAAAAGTAGAGTGGAAGATTGGTCAGGTTGCCGAACAGCTTAAGAGTAATTTACCTCCCATTTGGACGGAACATTTACCTAAATTGTCCATAAAAAGGATTTTTGGGGAATTTCCGCTTATTGATAAAGATACGCGGATTGAACCGATTGCAGGAATCAGGCAAAATATTCCCATAGATTCAAATTTCACATTGCCGATATCAGGAGAAAAAGATTATCATTTCTATTTGATGATGGAAGGCGGCCAGAATGTTAATGAAGAGATACCTTATGAAGCGCGATTGACAAGTCACGCATTTCCTCTTAAGCAGAATGTTGAATGTCGTCTTGAATTGACATATACATACGGTAATGATAATCCATACGATTTATCTTTTATCCCTGTTACAGAGGAAGGGAAACATTTTTTTTCAGAAGTACATGCTAAATGGGAACGGGTATTAGAGTATCCTTATCAGAATCTTCCTTGGCCGAAGTTTCCAAAGGATTCTAAGACTTGGGAGGACTTGCGACATGTAAAATATACTAGCAAAAAAACGGGAGAAATTAAAGAAGCTGATTACTTAGATCAAGTGCAAAGATGGAATCAGCAGGCATTTAAAAAATGTAAGGTGGTTTATCCTGAAAATGTTACGGGTTTAAAAAGTATTAAGAATCATGTGTTTTTACGTGTAATTGATAATTTTGGAAAGAGTTCGATACTGCATTTTTTCCTCTTGCAACCGAAAGAGCTAGAAAATTTAAAAAACACAGTGAATTCTGGGCGCGCAATATCTTGTATAGTAAATAATGATCGGAATACAAGATACGAGACTGGTATTAGCAACGGAGATTGGTTTTCCAATAAAAAGGGACAAAGGATGGCAATTTTAGATAATGTTGATTTTGAAGGGGTACCAAGTAGCATTGCCATTTACCCGAATAGATATTTGTTTTCAGATGATATACAGTCGGATAATGAATTAATCAATTTTGCAATTCATGAGAATAAAGGGGGAAGATTAGAGGCTCAAAATATTATAAGTGGCAGTATGCATGATATTAATTTTTATTACGTAGTTGATTGGGTAGCTGGAGAACATCAATATTTACTTAATACAAAAATTTTTCTTCCGTTGCATCAAATTTATAATAATGGGCGTTCTATCCTTGCAACTGAGTGCCCGGAAAACTTTAGATTAGTTATCAATGAAACGCAACAGAAAATTGTACAAGCTTTTAATGATGCTGATGATAGTGGAGATCAGGGCGTAATGAGAGCCTTTTTCCGTGTTATTTGCTTACTGGCTTCAGACATGGATTCTGACGTCTATGAATTGATTTTATATGTCATGATGAATCATGCGGAAATTATAACCAGAGATCTTGGATGTGCATTAGGTGATTTATCAAAGCCAAAAGAAGAAATGTTGCTTCAAGCAATCATCAGTTTAGGAAAAGAAAAACACAATAATGTTACAGTAATTAGATTGTTAGGAAAAGCGGCATGGAAAAATGAGCAGTTTCTTTATAACTTGCCTGAAAATATTGTATTGGATTTTTATGGTAAAGCGATTCAAGCAGCCGAAGCTGCAATGCATCGTTTGAAAGAAAGTAACACCCATAAAGATGCCTCTGCAAAGATAATTAAAAGAACACTGACAGATTTAAAATATTGTTTTGAATATATTTTGGCTGCTTTTCGGTTGCGTGAGTGGGGGAGTGAAGCGACTAAGTGGAAACTTTCATTAAATGACGAAGAAACTACAAGAATTTCTTCTATTATTCAGGATTTTGTAAATATGGGTTTGAGTATGCCACATTCTTGGGTAAAATTTTCCATACATAAAACGGAAGAGTATAAAAAGATTCCTGATATGCTCTATGCAATTTTATATTATTTACAAGGTGGCCCTGATGAAATTGAAATCACTTCCATTTCAGATGAAGATGAGGAATAACAATTTATCAGGTAGTGAGATTATTGAATTGAAGGTGATGATTTGAAGCAAGATAAGGTTTCGCGGGTATTGGGGCTGTATTCGCAGCTTTTGGCGGGGCAGACGGTCCAGAAGGCGGCGGCTGCCCAGCAGTATGGTGTGAATGAGCGCAGTATCCAGCGGGATATTGAAGATATCCGGGCTTTTTGTCAGGACGGCATGGCCCTTGGCAGCGGCGTGCCCTGTGAGATTGTCTACGACCATGTCGATAAGGGCTACCGCATGGAAGGCGGTCAGGTCGAGAAGCTGTCGAACAGTGAGATTTTGGCGCTATGCAAAATCTTGCTTGACAGCCGGGCTTTCGTCAAGACGGAAATGGAAGAAATGCTGCGCAAGGTGATTTCCTGCTGCGTGCCGGCATCAAATCAGGCCATGGTGACCCGCCTGGTCAATAACGAGGCATTCCACTACGTCGAACCGCGGCACCGGACAAGTTTCCTCGACACTATGTGGCACCTCGGCGAGGCCATTCAGCAGCACCGTTATGTCGATGTGGCTTATGGCCGGCTGAAGGACCGGAAAATCGTCCAGCGGCGGCTGAAGCCTTTGGCCCTGCTCTTTTCGGAATACTATTTTTATCTCATCGCCTTCATCGACGACAAGGATATCGAAAAGATCTACGAAAGCGCCCGGGACATTACGCCGACGATTTACCGCTTGGACCGGATCAAGACCTTGGATGTTGAAAAAGAGACCTTCCACATTCCTTACAATCGGCGTTTCCAGGAAGGCGAGTTCCGCAAGCGCGTCCAGTTCATGTACGGCGGACGGCTGCAGCGCGTTACTTTCACCTATACGGGCTACGACATCGACGCCATCTTGGACCGCCTGCCGACGGCGAAAATCCTGAGTGAAGATAACGGGACGTACCAGCTGGAAGCAGAAGTCTACGGGAAGGGCATTGAAATGTGGCTGCGAAGCCAGGGGAAATACGTCAAAGACATTAAGATTGTGGAGTTATGAGCTCAAGGAGTCATGCATGGGGCAGAAACCCTCATGGGATGGCTCCTCTTTTTGAATACGCTGGCGCATCGCCACGCCGGACTCAGATGCGGCGTGCCGCCGCGACAAACTCAGAATGATGTTACGACCATGCGCTGTTCGTCATAAATTTCGTGACGATGTCATTATTCGAGGCGGGTCGCCCACACGGCGACCCCTACGAAATTGCAGGCAGGCGATATTAATTTTTTATACGATCGTAGAGGCGCACATAATCGGACACAAACGTGGCGTGTCCCTGACCGCCCGTAGGGGTTCGCGTGTGGCGAACCCGCGCGAATCCTGTGCATAGCCGGAATTTATGACAGGTGGCACACGGTCGTAATACAATCCAGAGTTCAAAGCGGCATAGCCGCCTATGAGTCCGAGGTAATGAGTAAGAAAGTGTTTTAAAATGGGTGATTCCATGATATAATTATATACTATGCAATACTGTGTCTTTTTGTATTGGAGGTATTTGAATGGCTACAGTTCAGGAAAAGATTGACCAGCTCCATGAAAAGCTCGCGAAAATCGAGATGGGCGGCGGTCAGAAGCGAATTGATTCGCAACATAAAAAAGGTAAGATGACAGCCCGCGAACGGCTGGCTAAATTATTTGATGAAGGCAGCTTTACGGAAATGGGGCAGTTCATTCATCATCGCTGCATGAATTTCAACATGCAGGAAAAGGAAATCCCCGGCGATGGCGTCGTTACCGGCTACGGTACGGTCCGCGGCCGTCTGGTCTTCGCCTACGCCGAAGATTTTACGGTTGAAGGCGGTTCCCTTGGCGAAATGCATGCCCACAAGATTGCCCAGATGCAGGAAATGGCCCTGAAGATGGGGGCTCCCGTCATCGGCATCAATGATTCCGGCGGTGCCCGCATCCAGGAAGGCGTCGATGCCTTGTCTGGCTTTGGCCGCATCTTCATGAATAATACGGCTGCATCCGGCGTCATCCCGCAGATCGCCGTCATCATGGGGCCCTGCGCCGGCGGTGCTGTATACAGCCCGGCCTTGATGGACTTCGTCTTCATGGTCAAGAATACGTCGGACATGTTCCTTACGGGTCCGGCCGTCATCAAGTCAGTCACAGCTGAAGAAGTAACGGCCGAAGAATTGGGCGGCGCCATGACGCACAGCTCTATTTCCGGCGTCGCTCACTTTGCCTGTGAAAATGAAGATGACTGCATCGAAAAAATCAAGGCTCTCCTCGACTTCCTGCCCAGCAACAATATGGAAGAGGCACCGGTCGTCGAATCTGACGACGATCCGAACCGGGAAGATGAAAGCCTCAACTCGATTATCCCCGACAACAGCAGCATGCCTTATGATATGCTCGACGTCATCAAATCCTGCGTCGACGATGGCAATGTATTCCAGGTATTGGAAAACTATGCCCTGAATATCATCACCTGCTTTGCCCGCTTTGACGGACAGACCGTCGGCATCATCGCCAACCAGCCGAAATTCCTTGCCGGCTGCCTGGATATCAATGCGTCCGACAAAGCAGCCCGTTTCATCCGCTTCTGCGACAGCTTTAATATCCCTGTCGTCACCTTCGTCGATGTACCGGGCTTCCTGCCTGGGACGACCCAGGAATACGGTGGTATCATCCGCCACGGCGCCAAGATGCTCTATGCCTATTGTGAAGCGACCGTTCCCAAGATTACTGTCGTCACCCGCAAGGCCTATGGTGGTGCCTATATCGCCATGTGCTGCCGTCAGCTCGGTGCTGACATGGTCATGGCCTGGCCGTCGGCAGAAATCGCCGTCATGGGTCCCGATGGCGCAGCCAATATCATCTTCAAACACGATCCGGAAAAGGAAAAGAAGAAGCAAGAATATATCAATGAATTCTCGACGCCTTATAAAGCTGCTGAACACGGCCAGATCGATTGCGTCATCGAACCGAAGGAAACGCGGCCGCGCATCATCAGCGCCTTGGCAATGCTTTACAGCAAACGGGAAGAACGGCCGTCGAAGAAGCACGGCAACATGCCGTTATAAGGAGGCTGCCGTATGATAGAAATTCAATTTGCCGTCATCGTCCTGTTGATTGCCATGACCTTGGTCCTGAGCCGGTACTATAATACCCGCTTCCGTGCCTTGGAAGATAAGATGAAGGATGTCGCCGATTTCCAGCAGAGCGTCAAAGACCTGGCAGAAGCCGTCCAGGACTTGAAGGAAGCTGTAAAATCTGAAAAGACGGTCCAGCCGCAACCGACACAACCGGAAAAACAGGAACTGACCCACCCCGTCGTCCCTGTCGGCCAGCGTCAGCCGGCTGTCGTAGCGGCCCGGCCGATGACCGTCGTATCAGACGGGAACCAGGCCACTCCGGAAGGGGAGCTTTCGGATGAAGTCGTCGCCGTCATCATGGCTGCTGTTGCCGCCTATGGCTATTCACCGGCAGCTATCCGCTCTATCCGTCCGCAGAAGCGCGGTTATAAACGCCATCGGGAAAATTGGGCTATGGCAGCCCGCCTGGGTGGCATGAGTCGTTAACTGAAAACGTATTTAGATCCAGGAGGACAAGATATATGAAAAAATTCAAGATTACTGTCAATGGCAAAGCGTATGAAGTAGAAGTCGAAGAAATGGGCGGCGCTCCGGTGGCAGCTCCGGCTCCGCAGGCTGCTGCACCGGCACCCGCTCCGGCAGCTCCCGCACCGGCTACGGCTGCACCGGCATCTACACCGGCTCCCGCTGTAGGCGGCCCGATCCCTGATGGCGCCATTACGGTCAAAGCCCCCATGCCGGGCAAGATTTCGGCTCTTAAAGCCGAAGCTGGCAAAGCCGTCAAACGAGGCGACATCATCCTCGTCTTGGAAGCCATGAAGATGCAGAACGACATCACAGCCACTGCTGACGGCACGCTCCACGAAATCCGCGTCAATCCCGGCGATAACGTAAAGACCGGCGACGTACTGGCCGTCATCGTGAAATAAGATTATATTTTAAACGATAGTGGATAGAAAAGCCCGGTAACTTATGCTGTACGTTACGCATAAGTTACCGGGCTTTTTCTGAACAGGTTATACCTGAATCTCGCAGCGGGACGCCTTATCAGGACGTCCCCTACCACTAAAAACTACAAACTGCAAACTTAATACTCAAAAAGAGGCTGTCTTAATGCGACAGCCTCTTTTTTGCTATGGTGGACCATCAGGGGATCGAACCCTGGACACCCTGATTAAGAGTCAGGTGCTCTGCCAGCTGAGCTAATGGTCCATGTTTTGTTTTTCTTCGTACTCGCTGTTTCCTGAGCACATGTAGTATAATACACTAAATCGGAGAGAATTGCAAGCTTTTTTTTTAAAAAATTTACAGAAAGTTGAATTTCTCCCGATTCTTGATTTTGGCGATACGGCGAATGTATAATGAAAGCAGTGAGATTTTACCCAAAATACTTAATTTGTAAATAGAATGAAAGTGAGCGATGCGCATGATTACTTATAATGGCAATGGCGGTATGGATACGCTTGCCGTCGGCATCAATCGGCGCTTGTCGACGCTGCGTCAGTTGCCCAAGGATGATGTCATGGTCATCCGGGCTTATGTTGAACAGCATCCGGAGGTGTTACCATATACATCCCTCCATGTCTTCCATTTCCTGTCGGATGGTCAGGCTAAGACATATTTCCTCATCGGCCTGGAAGGGAAGCCCATCCGTTATTCGACGTATGAAGATTTCCGTATGGCCCGGCGCCTCATGGCAGCGGCTATGAAGGAAGGCGTCAGCGAGTTGGCTGTCATGGCTGATACCCTGGATATGGATCTGGGTTCCCTCATCGATGGCCTGCTGTACCGCAATTATGAATTTACCCGCTATAAACGCCAGGCCAAGAGCCGGACCATTGGCAATATCAATATCCTGACCCATAGCCTGCGGCCGAAGGAATTCAATTCTATGTGCTATATGTATACTTCGGTCTATGAAGGCATCTATACCGCCAGGGATCTGGTCAACATGCCGTCGAACGATTTGACGCCGCGCAAGTTCGCCGACATCGCCGGCGGGATGCTCAAGGGCGATAATATCCTCATTGAGAACCTCAATAAGTGGACTTTGGAAAAACGCCATATGGGCGGCATCGTCGCCGTCGGCAAGGGCAGCATGAATCCGCCGCAGCTCTTGTCCATCGCCTATCAGGGGGACCCTAACAGCCGGGAAGTCCTGGGCATCGTCGGCAAGGGCGTCACCTATGACAGCGGCGGCTTGTCCCTTAAAAGTCATGCCAATCTGGAATTTATGAAGGACGATATGGCTGGGGCCGCAGCAGCTGTCGGCGTCATGCGGGCGTTGATGCTGCTCAAGTATCCCGTCAATGTCCTGGCGGTCATCCCGCTGGTCGAAAATATTCCTTCCGGTATGGCCTATCATGTCGATGATATCCTGACCATGTATAATGGCAAGACCGTAGAAGTCAAGAATACCGATGCCGAAGGAAGGCTCATCCTGGCCGACGCCCTGACATATGCCCAGGAAAAAGGGGCGACGCGCCTCATCGACCTGGCGACTTTGACCGGCGCCTGCGTGACGGCTTTGGGGACTGTCCGGACGGGCATGATCGGCAACGACCAGGAGTGGATGAACCATTTCTTCCAGGCCGCTACGGAAGTCCACGAAAAGATATGGCAGCTGCCGGCTGATGAAGAATATGAAAAGCTCCTGGAAAGCGACGTAGCCGATTTGAAGAACGTCGGCGGTCCCGAAGCCGGCGCGATTACGGCAGGCCTCTTCCTCAAGCAGTTCGTCCACGACGGCACGCCGTGGATCCACTTGGATATTGCCGGTCCGGCTTTCAATGAAAAAGCCGACGAAACGGGCCTCATCGGGGCGACCGGCGTCGGCATCAAATCGATTCTTCATTTATTACAGGGAGGCTTCCCATGCTCGTAGACTTACACATGCACACGACCTGCTCCGATGGTGTCTATACACCGGAGCAGCTGACCCGGATGGCTGTCGATGCCAAGCTCAGTGTCATGGCCATTTCTGACCACGATACCGTCGCCGCCTATGATGGCAGCCATTCTTTTGCGCCAGGCGTCCGCGTCATCCCGGCTATTGAAATCAGTTCGGAATGTGACGGCGAAGATGTCCATATCCTGGGGTACGGCATTGATACGGCTGATGAAGGGCTGCAGGCTTACTGCGCCCAGTTCAAGGAACGGCGCTTCAACAGGGCCTTGGAAATCGTCGACCGCTGCCGGGCGCTTGGTTATGATATCGACCGTAGCGCCATCGAAGCGACGCTGCGACAGGGCGGCACCGTCGGCCGGCCCCATATTGCCCGCCAGCTCGTGGCCAAAGGCTATTTCCCGGACGTCAAGACGGTCTTTGATAAGCTCCTCTATCGCGGGGGTCCAGCCTACGTGCCGTATCACCGCCGCAGCATCGACGACTGTGTCGCCCTTATCCGCCAGGCCGGGGGCATTGCCGTCCTGGCCCATCCGGGACTGCTCAAGCGGACGCTGGACCAGGTCCTGGCCCATGACTTTGACGGCGTCGAAGTCTATCACCCCAAGAACCGCGGCCGTTATAAGGAATTTTTGAAACTGGCCGAGGACCGTCATTGGTACGTCAGCGGCGGCTCTGATTTCCACGGCACGACAGGGCGCTTCCCGGAAAAGGTCGGCGTTTTCACCGTCGATGCCCAAGCTGTAAAAGCCTTACTGAATGATGTAAAAGGATAAGCTTTAAGAAAAGCAGGTGAGATTCATGGAAGTTTTCGGTTTTATTGGGGCCAGTGGTACCGGCAAGAGCCATCATGCCCTGGTCGTCGCCTATGACCACGATATCCAGACCATCATCGACGACGGCCTGCTCATCGACCACAACCGTATCGTTGCCGGCCGGTCGGCCAAGGAAGAGACGAACCGCCTGAAGGCCGTGCGCCGGGCCATTTTCAACAAGCCTGAAGATGCAGCAGCCATGCGGGCGGCGTTGGCGAGAGTCCATCCGCCGAAACTGCTCATCCTGGGGACGTCGAAACACATGATCCACCGCATCTGCCAGGCCTTGGATCTGCCGGAAGCGTCGCAGTTCATCCGCATCGAGGATGTATCGTGCCCGTCCGAGATCGCCAAGGCCCGGGCTATCCGCCTGAAAGAAGGCAAGCATATCATCCCCGTGCCGACGATGGAACTGAAGCCCCATTTCCAGGGCTATCTCCTGGACCCGATACGCTCCTTCTTCTACGGCCGTAACGGCAAGCAGATTTCCAACTTTGAACGATCCGTCGTCCGGCCTGTCTTCAGCTATTATGGCAAGCTGACCTTTTCGAACGAAGTACTGGAAGCCTTAGTGCGTCATGCGTTGAAACAAAATGGCGGCGTCACCAAGATCAACCGTCTGCGGGTGGCCATCAATTACAATTCAACGCGCAACGGCCTGGCTATCATCCTGTCCCTGACCATCGCCTATGGCCAGAACATCAAGAAGCTCATGAGCCGCATCCGCAAGGCTATCCAGCAGGAAGTAGAATACACGACGGGCATGGCCGTCGAAATCCTCAAGATTACGGTCCGCGGTATTTCCCAGCCGGAACACTAGGCGTCGCCGTTTTCTTCTGTCAGGACTGTCATGAGCGGCATGATGAGGCCCCGCAGGGCGTCGACATTTTCGGCAGAGAAGCCTTTGTACTGGGGCGAACGGCTCAGGTCGTCGAAGAACTCATGCATACAGGTGATGAGCTGAGGGTTGTTGAGCAAGTAAATCGGTTTGGTCTGCGGCAGGATGTGGTGCGTGTTCTTTTTTAAGAAAGCTGACGTGTAGTTGCCGTAAAAGGCGAGATTAGAAAAATTCGTATAACTGCTTTCTCCCGGTGCCGGGAGGAGAATCCCACAGGTAATGGCCTGGTTCTGCTTCATCTTTTCAACGATGAGGTTGAGCTGGGCCTTTCTTTCGTCTGGCGTCATTTGGTAGTTCATGTCGGTCAGGTAGAAACAACCCGTTTCCAGGTAGCGGATGATAGAATTTTTGGGCATAATGATTTTCATGCGGCCCTGCTCGATGATGCGGTACCAGATGTACTGGATGCGGCGGACCCATTCTTTAGTGGCGTTAGGGTATTTCCCTTTGTCGACGAGCTGGCACAGGGACGTATAGACTTCGTCGGGGAGGAGAAATTCCAGGCCATTAGTCAGGAAGAAGAGGTACTTATTGGACGTAAAGAAGATGTCCCGGTAGCCAAAGCGTTCCATGCCCAGCGTTTGGCGGGGTTCCATGAGGATCGGCTGGACCATCATATAGGCGCAGCATTTCTTATAGATTTCCCGGACTTGGACCGGGTCGGTGATGGTCAGGCACATGTCGATGTAATCGTCGCCGTCGACGTAATAGAGGTAGGCGAAGGCATCTTTGAGGACGATGATGTTGCGGTACGACTCGTGACTGATTTCATGCATGGTGAAATTATAAGTCAGCAGATGGTCCAGGCACTGGTAGAGGCTGCTGACGGATTGGGGCATGTGGGCGGCGAAGACATCCATTTTCAGGCCTAAGTGGACATCACAGGACCAGTGGTCATTGTGACATTCTTCCAGAATCTGCCAGATGCCATTCTGGTCGAGGACGTGGAACTGGCCGGTCATGACCAGCATCCCCTGAGACGGGAGGCCTTCGATGTATTGGTGGAGGAGCTGGCGCAGGGCCGTGTGGCAGTCCGCACGGCCGGCATAGAAATGGATAGCTTGGTCGCGGTTTTCATTTTTTCCCGTCTTGATCTGGGCCTGGCGATAGGCCTGGCTGAGCAGCCCGTAGAGATGGAACGCCAGATCCTGGCCGTCGTCGGCAAAGGAGAAGATACGGTTCAAGTCGTCTTCCTGGTGCTGTTTCTGGGCGGTATCGGCAAAGAAGCGGGCCATGTCTTCGTGGATGCGATCGGCGTGGCGCGAAGCCGGCAGGCGGGCGCCGTTGACCCATTTGCTGATATAGGACATGTCGTAGTCGATAGCCTGGGATAAGGTCGTATATTTCGTCTCCGTGTATTGCAGCAGCTGCTTGAGGACTTCTGCATAAGGATTCATAACTAAGACCCCTTTGATGGTAAAATTGAATGTGTGTATATTCTTTATATTCATTATATAGCTGCGGCGGGACACCTTCAAGGAAAGACCTTGTCACGTTTGTCATCTTTCGGGCAACTTTTTCATCTTTTGTCACGGCTTTGTGCGTATTTTTCAAGGGAAAACAGGGCTATACTAAAGTCAGAAGATGAGAAGAAAAAGAGCTCATCGAAGATAAGCAAGGCAATCTATAAGGAGGGAGTCATCATGGCAAAACTGATTACAGCAGAAAATGCAGCATCGCTTATTAAGAATCGTTCGACTATCGCCGTTTGTGGTTTTGCACAGTGTGCATTACCGGAAGAAGTATTGCAGGCCCTGGAAGACCGCTTTACCAAGACCGGATATCCGCAGCAGCTGACACTGGTCCATACAGCCGGCATCGGTGACGGTGTGAGCAAAGGTGCCAGCCATTTCGCCCATGAAGGCATGCTGAAACGGGTCATTGCCGGTCATTATAACCTGGCTCCCAAACTGGGTAAACTGGTCATGGACAACAAGGTCGAAGGCTATAACCTGCCGCAGGGTACGATGGCTCAGTGGTTCCGCAGCATTGCCGGCCGCAAGCCGGGCCTCTTCACCCGCGTCGGTCTCAATACGTTCGTCGACCCCCGCATTGAAGGCGGTAAATTGAACAGCATCACCAAGGAAGACCTGGTAGAAGTGAAGGAATTGGATGGTGAAGAATACTTGTGGTACAAACCGTTCCCCATTGACGTCGCTATCGTCCACGGGACCTGTGCCGACTTGAACGGTAACGTATCGACGGATAACGAAGAAGTCCGCATGGAGCTCCTGCCCATGGCCCTGGCAGCCAAAGCCAGCGGCGGCATGGTCATCGTCCAGGTCGAAACGCTGGCCGAAAACCGGACGATTCCGCCGAAACACGTCGTCCTGCCGGGCATCGACGTGGACTACATCGTCTTGTCCAAGGTCCGTCAGGTCCAGAACCCGGCCTATACCGGTGAAATGCGTATGCCTCTGTCCCAGATTCCGCCGATGGCACTCAACGCCCGTAAGGTCATTGCCCGCCGGGCTGCGATGGAACTCGTACCCAACGCCGTCGTCAACTTGGGCATCGGGATTCCGGAAGGCGTCTCCAGTGTAGCCAATGAAGAAGGTATCGGCGATCAGCTGACACTGACTGTCGAAGCCGGACCGATTGGCGGTGTACCGGCCAGCGGCGCTGACTTTGGCGGATCGGCCAACGCCGATGCAATCGTCGACCATCCGTATCAGTTCGACTTTTACGATGGTGGCGGGCTGGACATGGCTTTCCTGGGCATGGCTGAATGTAACGCCAAAGGCGATGTCAATGTCAGTAAGTTCAAAGACCGCATCGCCGGCTGTGGCGGTTTCATCAACATCACCCAGAACACGCATAAAGTCGTCTTCTGCGGTACCTTCACGGCTAAAGGCCTGCGCGAAGAAATCCGCGACGGCAAACTGGTCATCACCCATGAAGGGGCTGTCCAGAAATTCATCGATAAGGTCGGCCAGATTACTTTCAGTGCTGACTATGCTCACAAACATAATCAGCAGGTCATGTTCATTACCGAACGCTGCGTCTTCGTCCTCACCGACAAAGGCCTGGTCCTCACGGAAATCGCACCGGGCGTGGATCTGCAAAAGGATATCCTCGACCAGATGGAATTCGTGCCGCACATTGCCGAAGACCTGAAGACCATGGACGAACGAATCTTCCGCGATGAACCCATGGGCCTGGCTCAGGACATCTTTGAACAGCAAGCCAGCTAGGGACCATTGGAGAGTCATCACTGTAAACTAAAAAAGGGGCTGTCGCATGTGCGACAACCCCTTTTTATATGAGCTGCGAGATATTATTTAGCTGCAGCTTTTTTTGCTTCGGCTTTGGCCAGGAACGGTGCCGATTCGATGATGAAGCGGTCGTGGGTAGCTTCGCCTACGAGGCCGGCTTCGTCGTGAGCTTCGATTTTGAAGGTGAGTTTTTTACGGTCCTGTTCGACCAAGGTAGCTTTGGCGGTGACGGTCAGGCCAATCGGAGTAGCTGCGACGTGTTTGACGTTCATGGCAATGCCGACGGTGTTATAGCCTTCCGGGAGCTGAGGATCGCAGGCGTTGATGGCTGCGTTTTCCATGAGGGCTACCAGGGCCGGTGTGGCATAGACCGGGGATTTGCCGCTGCCTAATTTAATGGCCGTGTTGTTTTCTGTGCATTTTTCGGAAACTTCTGCTGTCGAGTTCGCTTTGATGTTGAATTCCATAGTGGTATAACCTCCTAAGTAAATGGGAATATGCCTGAATCGTATAGATTGAGGCGATTTACATAACTATATCATATCATACTTTTCTCTTTTTTGACAGAAAAAGCGTCATGGGATACAATGAACATGTTACTGTTTGAGAAAAACGAGGAGTGAAATTATGAGAATCAAAGCTATTTTGCTGATGGCAGCGGCTGTCCTGTCGATTGGGACGGTATCGCTGGCCAAGGATAAAGGGACGATGACTAAGTTCCCTAACTGGGGCATCATCACAGTGCCCGATGATATCTACATGCAGTCCGGACGGCAGCCCATGCTGACGGCAGCGGATGAAGGGAATGACGTCATCGCATTGTTTGAAAAAATCTTCCCAATCCAGCCGGAAACGTATCAGGTCGTCAAGAAAGATGATGCCGATTTCCAGTACGCCTATTTGCTGCACTATACGGCGACGATTTGGGATGTCAAAGCTGCTGTCTACGGGGAGAACCGGGAAAATTCCTACCTCCGCGATATCGGCAGCCGGCCGGATATGCGGACCCTCATGAACCGGCTGAATCAGAATATGCCAGGGCGCCTGCCGCAGGGCTTCCGCGTCGTAGCGCCAGTGACGGCGAAGAAGGCCAATGGTCATCTCTTTTATGAATGGACCATCGCCAAATCACTGGTCATCAATGGCAATCCCTTCACGGAAACGATTCACTGTCTGGCCTGGCAGCACGGCGATACGATGGAAGTCGCCGCCATCCTCGGCAACATCGCCAAAGAAGGCGATGACGACATCATCAGCGCCGTCACGGATATGCTGAAAAACGCAGAAAAAATGCCGAAGAAATAGTTTGTAGTTTGGCGTCAAATATCCAGGCGGGCCGCCCTTTGGGACGGCCCCTACGAACTGCTAGCCACTAGCCACTAACCACTAAAAAAATCCTGTCGCTATGCGACAGGACTTTTTTTTACAACGTTTTCATCAATTCTTCCAGATGTTCTGTGAGCTTCATGTTTTCTGAGTAGTCGACGGGGCAGTCGATGATGACGGGTTTATCCTGCTGGAAGGCTTTTTTCAGTGTCGGCAGGAGGTCTTCGGTCTTTTCGATGCGGTAGCCGATGGCGTGGAAGCTTTCGGCCAGTTTCACGAAGTCCGGGTTGGTGAAGTCGACGTACTGGTGATGGCCATACTGCATGTCCTGTTTCCATTTGATCAGGCCATAGCTGCAGTCGTTGAAGATGAGGGTGACGAAATTTGTGCCCAGGCGGTAAGCCGTTTCAAATTCCTGAACGTTCATCAGGAAACCGGCGTCGCCGGTGATAGCCAGGATTTTCTTATCGGGATGGACGAGTTTGGCCGAAATGGCACCGGGGACGGCAATGCCCATGGTGGCGAAACCGTTAGAGATGAGGCAGGTGTTCGGTTCGTAGCAGTTGTAATGGCGGGCAATCCAGACTTTATTGGCGCCGACGTCAGAAATGACGATATCGTCTTTTCCCATGATGCGGCGGCAGTCGATGAGGGCTTTCTGCGGTTTGACCGGGAAGGACATGTCGTGGGCATAGCTTTCGTGTTCATCGACCATCTTCTGGCGGATATCCAGGAACTGTTTCGGTTCAGCCAGGCGGGCGGCTTTGGCCATGATGCGTTCCAACGAGTTGGGGATGTTGCCGACGACTTCGACTTCCGGCTGGTAGTTCTTGTTGATATCGGCCGGCATGGTGTCGATGTGGATGATGTCGGCATTGGTCAAATGCCATTTGGCCGGGGCATATTCGATGATGTCATAGCCGACGGCGATGACCAGGCTGGCTTTTTCCAGCATCTTGGTCTGATAGTCGTCCATGGGGATGCCGACGGTCCACATGGAATATTTATTGTCAAAGGGGATGGCGCCTTTGGCCATCATGGTATTGATGACGGGGAGCTTCAATTTTTCTGCGAAAGCCGTGAGCTGCTTGGCCGCTTTGCTGCGGATGACGCCGCTGCCGGCCAGGATGACCGGATTCTTGGCATAGGAAATCATGGCAGCAGCTGCTTCGATTTGCGATTCCAAGGCCGTTTCCGGCAGAATCGTCTTATGCTGTAACGGTTTTTCATCGTCGGCGACGGGCATCTTGCTGATGTTGACCGGCAGGTCGATGAAGGTAGCACCTGGTTTTTCCCGTTCGGCATATTTGAAGGCCAGGCGGGTGATTTCTGCCATCGTGTCCGGACGGACGACGGTGTAGGCGCGGCGGGTAATCGGTTCGAACATGGCCCGCAGGTCGAGGTACTGATGGGCGGTGATGTGCATTTTATCGGTACCGACCTGGCCGGAAATGGCGACCAGCGGGGCCCCGTCGCAGTCGGCATCGGCGACGCCAGTAATCAGGTTGGTAGCACCAGGCCCGAGGGTAGCCATGCAGACGCCGGCTTTGCCTGTCAGACGGCCGTAGACGTCGGCCATGAAAGCGGCGCCCTGTTCGTGGCGGACGGTGATGAATTCAATCTTCGAATGTTCCAGGGCATCCATGACGGCGAGGTTTTCTTCGCCGGGGATGCCGAAGATATAATGGACGCCTTCTTCTTCCAGACATTCGACAAGAAAGTCGGCGGTGTTGCGCGTCTTCTTTTGTTCCATGGTGTGCACTCCTTTGACGATAAATGGATGAGTTGAAATTCGTGTTGCAACCTGTATTATAATATGGTATAGCTTGTTTTTCAACATATTTAAGGGAAGCGATGTGCTTGCCTTTTTTAGGATTTCACGTTATACTAAAAACAGAGATAGTCCGATGGCTGCACATCGGCTCTCCTCTAGGTTAAGATGTTGAAGAAGGCCGTGTACCGCATTGGTATACGGTTTTTTTCAGATATCGTACTTACTTATTTACGTACCGAAATAACCAGCACGACTAAGGTAGCAAAAGCTATCATTAGATAAAGTGTTTCAAAGACACTCATGTTTATAAAAATATCAATGACTCTCTTTGACTAAGGTGAAATTATGAACATTCTAATCAGCGCCTGCCTGCTCGGCCAGTATTGCCGTTACGACGGTAAGACGAAGGTTTATCCGCAGGTACAGGATTTGCTCGGGCGGGATGATATCCATTTGATCCCGGTCTGTCCGGAACAGGCTGGCGGCCTGGCGACGCCGCGGCCAGCGGCTGAACGTCAGGGCAAACGTGTCGTCACCGCGAATGGCAGCGATGTGACGGCCCAGTACCAGCGTGGCGCCGAAGCGGCCCTGTATTGGGCACGCCTGTTCCACTGTACGAAAGCCATCTTGAAGGAGAAAAGTCCGTCTTGTGGACATGGACAGATTTACGACGGTACTTTTTCCCGGACCCTGACGGCTGGCGACGGCGTGACAGCGGAATTATTACGTGCAGAAGGCCTTGAAATCACCGGCGAAAGCGACCTTCCCTGACTCTTGCTTTTATACCCCTGGTTTGCTACAATATACGAGTACGCAAGTGAGGAGGTTGCAGCGTGAATACGTTTCTACATGAAGTTTACGAATGGATTTATTCCATTATCATCGCGTTGGCCATTGCCATGGTCATCCATATCTTCTTCTTCCAGCCGACCCGCGTTTCTGGTGAATCGATGATGCCGACCCTGCACAATGGGGAATACCTCATCGTATCCAAGTGGAATCACGTCTTGGGGGAAGTCCCGAATTATGGGGATATTGTCATCATCGACAGCCGCGTCCAGTATCCGCGTACGTGGAAAGATGACGTTGCCGAACCGATGAACAATTACATGGCCTTCTTCAATCATGATTTGCAGACCAAGAATATCTGGGTCAAACGGGTCATCGGCCGTCCAGGCGATACCTTGGCTTTCCATGACGGCAAGGTATGGCGCAACGGCGAGCCGTTAGATGAACCGTACATCAATGAACCGATGGAATACAGCCGCAAAGGAGAAATCAAGATTCCCGAAGGCTATGTCTTCTGCATGGGCGACAATCGCAACCACAGCAGTGACAGCCGCTTCATTGGCCCGGTCCCCATCGACCACGTCTTAGGCCACGTCATCTGGTAGGCCTCAAAACAGCATACGACAGTTCGCAATCCATCCTGTCGGTAAACAAAACTAGGAAGCATTACAAAAGGTATCTTGCAATGCAGACGGGATTGTTTCGGCAACCCCGTCTTTTTTTTGCTCTCAGTTGAAAGGAGGAACGCCTATGTATAATTTCTTAGCGAATACGAAACGCATGACCGTCGCTGCTATGGTCATGGCATTGTACATCGTCATCTTGTACGTCACCCAGGGCATTTCGTTTGGCCCGTATCAGATCCGCATCGCCACGTCGCTCTATGCATTGGCCTTTGTATATCCTTTCCTGGTCGTACCCTTGGGGCTTGCGAACTTCATCGCTAACTTTCTCTTTGGCGGCTTGGGCTTCATCGACATGATCGGTGGCTGCTTTGTCGGCATCGTCACGACATGGCTCATCGTCCAGGTCCGTCAGCGTCATTATAATCCCTGGCTGGCCGCCCTGCCCATCTGGTGGGTGCCGACCCTCTGCGTCAGCGCCTGGCTGTCGTATCTGCTCAACCTGCCTTATGCCGTCCTGGTCAGCAGCCTGGCTGTCGGTCAGCTGCCGCCGGCTATCTGCGGGGTCCTGCTCATCCAGGCCCTGAGCCATCGCTATATTTTGAAAAAGGAGTTTTGATCTATGAGCCGAAGTAAAGAAGAACTGCAGGGCGTGACCAAGCTGGGCAATCAGCATACGGTGTATGCCCAGGACTACGATCCGTCTTTATTGGAAACATTTGTCAACAAGCATCCCGACCGGGACTATTTCGTCAAGTTCAATTGTCCCGAGTTCACCAGTCTCTGCCCCATGACGGGCCAGCCGGACTATGCGACGATTTATATTTCTTACGTCCCAGGGGAACGCATGGTAGAAAGCAAGTCGCTGAAGCTCTACCTGTTCAGTTTCCGCAATCACGGCGATTTCCATGAAGACTGCGTCAATATCATCATGGACGACCTCATCCGGGTCATGGACCCGAAATACATCGAAGTGTGGGGGAAATTCCTGCCCCGCGGCGGTATCAGCATCGACCCGTACTGCAATTACGGCCGGCCCGGTACGCCCTGGGCTGACGTGGCCTGGCAGCGCCTGTCCCAGCATGATTTATATCCTGAAAAAGTAGATAATCGCTAAATCTATTACCTTTTACGGCTGTTTCATGATATAATAATCTAAAAACAACAGAAGTAAGGGGTGTTACCTGTGAAATTGAAAAAAATGCTTTTGGCCCTGGGCTTTTCCCTGGTCTTGTCGGCATCGGTCTTCGCAGCGGATAATATGTGGCAATATAACCAGTATACGTCCATCGACATGAACTCGGCCAAGCTCTATTACGATATGGGCCGCCAGATCCTGTCCTTCGATACGGTGGAACAATCCGGCGAAACGACAGACTACTGCACCTATGTGTACAACATCGATGACCAGACGATCCAGCTGAAAAAGATGATTACCAAGACGAAGAAGCATAAGTATAAGAGCAGCTTCTATCCGGAATCCATCAAAGACGGCAATGCCGTCATCAAGGCTAGAGCCCGCATGGCGAATGACGTATTGGCCAAAGTAAAGGAAAAGAACGAAAAATAAAGGGTGTGATGTTTGAGGTTTGATGTTTGAAGTAATGATTTTAAATTTAACGCTATCCACATCAAACATCAAACTTACTACTTCAAACTCAAAAAGAGGCTGCCTTCGAGAGACAGCCTCTTTTTATACGACATCACTTGCCTTTAACGCAGATGCTGAGCCATTTCGGCAGTTTGTGTTCGACGACGACCCAGGAATAGGCAGCGGCACAGGCTGTGACGATGACGTAGATGGCGATGATGTGGACGGCCCGCAGGTAAATATGCAGGTGAGCCGCCAGGCCCGTGCAGGCGCTGAGGAAGACCGGATGGACCAGGTAGATGGGGTACGAGTAGTCGCCCAGGAGGGAGAAGACTTTGTGTACCCACTGCGGTACAGGCCGACATTCCCACCAGTAGAGGAGGAAGAGCATCGTCGACAGGGTATAGGCCATGCCGATAGGGCTGAGCTGATGGATGGTGAAGACTGCCGATAAGGGGTCATAGCCAAGGTAGTGCATGACGCCGTAGTACGCGGCTAGCATGCCCAGCGTCGTCGCCGCCTGGAAGACGTTGACCAGGACGCCGTGCTTTTTCAGCCAGTCCGTGACGCTGCCGAAGTGTTCTGCCGTGAAGGCGCCGAACATGAAGATGAACAAGTAGTGCAGGACGATGTAGTTCAAACGGAAGTTGAAAGCGTCCTGGATGAGGGGATTGTCGGAATGGACCGTCCAGATATAACTGGAATAGAAGTTGAAGGCCATGTTGGCGAAGAAGAGAAGAGTAAACGACAGCCACGGTGCTTTATCCATGAAGCGCAGGAGCGGCCGCCACAGGGGCATGAGGAAGTAGAACCACAAGAGGATGACCAGGAAGTAAATATGATACATGGCCAGGCCGTACCACAAGGTGCGGAAAAAGGCGTAAGGCTGGAAGACACTGAAGTTGTGGCTGATGACTGATACGTAGACCATGTAGAACAGGGACCAGGCCAGATAGGGGACGAAGACCGTCCGCAGGCGGCGCCGCAGGTAGTCTTTATAGACGAAGGGCTGGTCCAGGGGCTGGCTGTAGAACATGCCGAAAGCCGACAGGAAGAAAAAGGCCGGCACGGAAAAACGGGACAGGATTTCCAGGATGGCCACCAGGCCCAGGTTGGGCGACGGATTGACGATAGCGACGGAGCCGACATGGATGGCGATGACGCCGAGCATACAAAGGCCGCGCATATAGTTGATAGAATGAATGAATCGTTTTGACATCTGACACCTCGAAAGATACAATAAAGATAATTAGGATAATGACCTATCCTATTATAACAAATTTTTTCAGCTTGGACAGGGAGGCTTTATGACAGAAGATATAAAAAAAGTGACCCGCACGGGACTCATCCTGGCAGTGACCTTGATCCTGCAGGGACTCCGCCTGGTCATTCCCATACCGCCGCAGGTCAGCATGTTCGTCGTCGGGTCCCTGGTCAATGCCTGTCTCATCGTGGCGGTCCTCCTCATCGGCCGCCGTGCCGGCCTGGTCGTGGCCGGGTGTACGCCGGTCTTTGCCTGGCTGGAAGGGATGCTGCCCTTCTTTCCCTTTGTCTTTCCCGTAGGGCTGGGCAACTGTTTCTACGTCTGGACGGCCTGGCGCTGGCAGCGGTACGGTCTGCCGGCTTTTTGCGGCGGTGCCTTGGGGAAGGCGGCCATCCTCTATGGCTCGTTCTACCTGCTGTTCGCCTGTATTGCGTTTCCGCCGGCTGTGCGCCATATGCTGTTGTTTGCTATGAGCTGGCCCCAGATCGTGACCGGCATCATCGGGGCGGTCCTGGGAATGGAAGTCAGCCGTCTCCTCGGGCATCAGCCTGAATAGAAAGGAAGGTATGTATGTTCTTGCAAATATTTTATTATCTCCCGGCTATCCTCGGCGTGTTGTTCATTGCCGTCGGGGCCTATCACGGCTGTAAGTTCCGCGGCATGACGCGGCGCTGTAAGGTAGCGGCTGTAGGGACGCTCCTCGGATTTGAAGAAAAGAAGATGAAGAGCGGAACTCTTTATTACCCCGTCGTCCGTTTTCAGACGCAAGACGGCAAGACCTATCAGGCCCGGTATGCCTTTGGCGATGCCGAATGGGATTATACGGCCGGCGATGAACTGGACCTTCGTTATAATCCGGCGGATCCACAGGAAATCTATCTCGATCACGTGCAAAGTGTCTGGCAGCAGTATGCCAGTCCTTTTTTCATCATTATCGGCGGCCTTATCTTTATCGCTGCGTATTACTTCATTTTGTAAATAAAGGAGGACCTGGTTACGTTGGAAGAAAATGAAAAAGCCGTCGCTGCGATGCGGCAGTTTTTAGAGGCCCTGGGACTGGATCTCCAGGCTTTGGGCATGGAAAAGACGCCGCACCGCGTCGCTCAGGCTTTTAGGGAATTTTTTTCGGGGCTCAGGGAAAATCCCGATGACGAGTGGCAGGCTCCCATTGCGACCCAGAGCGATGGCTTGGTCGTCGTCCGCAACATCCGCTTCCATTCGATGTGCGAACACCATTTGCTGCCTTTTTTCGGCTCCGTCCATGTGGCATATTATCCGAAAAACGGGACTATCGCCGGCTTCGGCCATTTTGTCCGCGCCGTCGACATCCTGGCCCGGCGGCCGCAGCTCCAGGAACGGATGACCGATGACCTGTGCCAGTCCATTTGCCGCGGCCTCGATCCGGAAGGCGTCCTGATTATCGTCAAAGCGACTCATTTATGCCTGACCATGCGCGACCGCATGGCTATCGATTCCAATATCGTAACGACGGCGTCATCGGGCTGTCTGAAAGAGGGGACAGCCGCCTATGATCAGGCTTGGAAACTGCTCATGGAGGAGGAAAAAGATGGATAAAATCGTCCTGACAGGACTTCATTTTTATGGGTATCATGGCTGTCTGCCCGAAGAAAAGCGCCAGGGCCAGCCTTTTCACATCGATTTGACGCTGGAAACGGACTTGGGACGGGCCGGCCAGACCGATGACCTGACGCAGACTGTCGATTACAGTGCCGTCTATGGCGTCGTCAAGGAAGTCGTCGAAGGGCCGTCCTTCGACTTGATCGAACGGGTGGGACAGGTCATTGCCGACCGCATCCTGGCCGAGTTCCCACCGGTCCAGGCCCTGACCGTGACCGTCCATAAGCCGCAGGCCCCCATCGGCGGACCCTTTGATGATGCGGCCATCGTCCTGGAAAGGCGGCGCCATGGCTAGATTCTATCTCAGTATCGGCGCCAATCTGGGCGACCGGATGGCGACGATGCGCCAGGCTGTCCGTCTCCTGGCCGATACGCCAGGGGTAATGGTGACGGCCGTTTCCCCGTTCTATGAAACACCGCCCTGGGGAAAGACCGACCAGCCTGCCTTTATCAACGGGGCCGTGGCTGTCGAAACGGAACTGTCCGGACAGGAACTGCTTGACGCCTGTCTGGATATCGAACGGCGGTTAGGACGCGTGCGCCACGAAAAGTGGGGCGCCCGGACTATTGATATCGACCTCGTCTACAGCCCGGACGAAACGTGCCGGACGGAAACCCTGACTTTGCCGCATCCCTATCTGACCCGGCGGGCTTTCGTCCTGGTACCCTTGCGGGACCTGGCACCGGACCTCATCCTTTGCGGCCGGTCCATCGGTGACTGGCTGGACCAGCTGCCGGATACAGACTCTATCAGAAAGAAGGACAACTAACTATGGAAAAAATACTCATTGCAGATGATGAACAGCTCATGCGTCAATTAGTCATCGATTTCTTGAAGCCCGAAGGCTACGAAATCCTGGAAGCGTCGGACGGCAAAGAAGCCCTGGATATTTATGATAAAGAACACCCGGACCTCATCCTTCTGGACGTCATGATGCCGGGGTACGACGGCTGGACTGTCTGCCGTGAAATCCGCCGTGAATCGACAGTGCCCATCATGATGCTGACGGCCAAGGGCGAAGAAATCGACCAGCTCTTTGCCTATGACCTCGGTGCCGATGAATACATCACCAAGCCGTTCAGCCCGAAAATCCTGGTCGCCAAGATCAAAGCCCTCCTGTGCCGTTCCCAGAATGAACAGGAAACGCATGAAGCCGACGATGGCGTCGCCATCGACCGCGATGCCCGCCAGGTCGTCATCGATGGCAAGAACGTCGACCTCAGTCCGACAGAATACAAGCTCCTCAATTATCTCATGAGCAATACCGGCAAGGCCCTGAGCCGCCGTCAGATCCTCAATCAGGTCTGGAATTACGATTATTATGGTGATTTGCGGACTGTCGATACGCACATCAACCGCCTGCGCATCAAATTGGGCGATAAAGGCCGCTATATCCGCACGGTCCGCGGCTACGGTTACCGCTATGATGGCAAATGAGCAAAGCGCGCTGGTCGTTAAAGTTTAAGGCTGGACTCTATGTCGGCTTTTTTACGATTTTCTTCATCATCACTCTCATGGCAGCTGTTGGCTTCGGCTTTGACCGTTACTATTATTTCATGAAGAAAGAAGCCATGAGTGAAGCCAGCCAGAAAATCAGCACCATCTACCGGGAAGAAGGCAAGCCAGACGAGAGCCAGCTCGATGATTTGAGCCAGCATTATGCTTTGGATGTGCTCATCGTCGCCATGGCCGGCTCGTCTATTCATCCCGGCCGGGGCGGCGGGTCTTTATTCCGCCGGATAAACCGCCGCTCACCAGCCATGATGTCGTCGTCACGGGGAAAGAAGATGAGGCGGCTCAGGTGAAGAACAATTTCAAGATGCCCCTGCATGTAGAAGAGCTCCTGGATTTGCTCAATGGCAAGGTACCTGATGAGGACATGCTGGGCAAGGTTGAGCTGTATAAGGATATGCCCGATTTTGAGCATTTCAACCTCATCGACCGCATCCAGGATGGCACCTATGTCATCATCAGCCAGTCCGTCGCGCCCATGCGGGAGAATATCTATATCGTCCAACGGTTCATCATCGTCTGCGGCCTCCTCTGGCTGGTCCTGGCCCTTATCGGTACGCTTTTCCTGACGAAGCGCATGACCCGGCCCCTGCTGGAACTGAAGAATCTGGCCGTGGCCATGGCCCATCTCGATTTTTCCAAGCGCTGGCAGGGGCATTTCAACGATGAAATTGGTGAACTCGGCGACAGCATCAATACCTTGGCCCATCAGCTCGATGTCGCACTGACGGCGCTGCAGCAGTCCAATACGGAACTGCAGAAACAGCTCGATAAGGCCAAGGAAGTGGAACACATGCGCAAATCCTTCTTGTCCGCTGTCTCCCATGAGTTGAAGACGCCTCTGGCTATCATCCAGGGCTACGCCGAAGGGCTGGACACCCTGGACATCGACAAGACGACACAACAGCGCTACTGTGCCGTCATCCGCAGTGAAACCCAGAAGATGGATAAACTGGTCAAGGACCTGCTCAACTTGTCGCGCCTGGAAACGGGCTCCTTCAAACTGGAGCAGACCGTCTTCGACTTCACGGCCCTGGCCGAAGAAAGCAAGGCTCGTTTTGCCAAAACCATTGCCGATAAGGGCATCACTGCCGATTGGGAGCTGCCAGCTGAGATGAACGTCTATGGCGACCCGGAACGGATCGATACGATTGTGACCAATTTCTTGAGCAACGCCATTGATTATACGAGGTCTGGCGGACATATCCGCGTCTTTGCCGATGACTTGGGGACGCGGTATCGCATCTCCGTCTACAATGAAGGCAGCCACATTGCTGAAGAATATCAGCAGCGCATCTGGGAGCCTTTCTATAAGATCGACTCGTCGCGGGCCCGCAGCCCGAAACGCGTCTTCGGCGGCCATGGCCTGGGATTGGGAACGGTTGCTGCCTTAGTGAAACTCCACGGCGAACAATACGGCGTCCGCAACGAAACGGATGGCGTCACCTTCTGGTTTACCCTTAAGAAGAGCTAGTTCGTCGTTCATCGTAGACCGTTCGTCGTTCATCGACAAACGAAAAGGGGCTGTCGCATTAAGCGACAAGCCCCTTTTGTGGTTCGTTTGGCGTGGTTCGTTTGCCGAAAATTCTCACAGCTGCAAGAAAAATGATATTTTCATACAGCAGATTGTTAAAAAATTTAAACCTTCACGGCAAACAAATCACGAACCACGGCAAACCACGTGAAAAAAGGGATTGTGCATGACGGCAAAAGCCTTCGTGCGACAATCCCTTTTTACTGCTAAAACGACCGTTTTCCCAGGGTGGGGTGGCTGCATTTTTTCAAGGTCAGGTGGTCGACGAGGTAGCCGGCCTGGTCGAGATCGACGTCTTCTTTCTGTCCGTCGTGTTCAAAGACGCAGAGCGGATGGTCTGTACCGACTTCACCGCCAGGGAGATAGATGTATTCACCCGTTTCGGCATCGCCGAAGATGATGCCGGCTAAGAGGTGTTTTTTGGCTATCTGGCTCATCGCAGGGCCTCCTGTCCGTCGAATTTGATTTCTAAGAGCTTGCAGTCCCGGTAATCGGCCGAGACGAGCTGGAGCAGTGTCCCGTTATAACGGCGCGGGAACATGGTCCCGGGCTGCATGCCGTGGAGATGGCCGAAGACGCAGAGCGGGACGTGGTATTTTTCTAAAAGGTCCGTAAAGCCGCTGGGCTTGGTCAGGTCGCAGACCGGCGGGTAGTGGAGCAGGAGAATCGTATGCTGGCACTGTAAAGCTTCCGCTTCCTGCAGGGTCCGTTCGACGCGCAGGAGTTCCCGCCGGTACGGCTTGGCGTCCCGGTCTTCCTGGTAATGGATATCGCCGGGGCAGACCCAGCCATGAGTGCCGCAGATGGCGATTTCCTTGTCGCCCAGGACAGCTGTCGAGCCGTAGAGGTACTGTATCTTATTTTCGGCGTCCATGCGGTTCAGCTTACCGGCACTTTCCCACCAGTAGTCATGGTTGCCGCGGATCATGATTTTCCTGCCCGGCAGGGTCCGGATCTGATCCAGGTCTTCCTGGGCATCCTTCAGGTGCATGGCCCAAGACGTATCGCCGGCGATGAGGACGACGTCATCGTCACTGACACGGCTCTTCCAGTCGGCGGCGATGCGCTGCCAATGGTTCTTCCAGCGGCTGCCGAAGACTTCCATCGGCTTTTTAGGGGGATTGCCTGATAAATGTAGATCACCGATTGCAAATAAACGCATAGAGTTGTAATAACCGTCCTTTCTTATAGTTCATGCAAGCGCTGCTGCAAAGCATGAATGAAGCGCGCTGAATGGCCTCCGTTCGCGATTTGGGGAATCATATAGCCTACGTAGAGGGGGTTGGTCAGGAAGCGCGGGATAATTTTGACATACAAGGCATCGTCAGCCGGGAAGTCATAGAAGAAGATATTATAACTGTCGTTGAAGCTGACAAAGGAGTGCATGAAATAATCTGCCGTCCGCTGCATATAGCGGACGAATTTCCCCAGCTTTTCCCGGTCCTTGAGGATGAGGTTCACTTCGTAGAAACCGATGATGGGGCGCTGGGACAAGTTGACCGTCAGGCCGTCTTCCTCGACGATGGCAGGTCCGACGAAATGGAAGGGCTTGATATCCTGGTGATAGTCGTAGTCCTTGAAGCCGACAATCTGCGAATGGGGATGATGGATCGTGCCGCCGGACATGTAGCCGTGGTTGCGGTAGAAGACGACGGACCGGAATTTCTCCATGTCTTTGACTTGCTGCCATTTTTCCAGGCCGAACTGGATGAGCTTCAGGGCGTATTCCGGCGTATACGATGAAAATTCGCCATCGCAGTCATCGCTTTCGATGATCAGCGTCTGCCACGAATCCTTGAGGACGGGATAGGCGTTTTCCAGCCAGATCATAGGGCCCCGCTTTTCCATGACATTCTTCAGATGGGCTACGTCGCAAAACGGACAATACTTTTCATCGCGATGGACCGTGTCGGGCTTGGTTTTGCCCAGGTCCAGATTATATTCCAAGATGTGAGATAAGGGATTTTCATTCATGATGACCGCTCCTTTTGATACCTACTATACATTGTAGCATAGAGATAGCCATTTTCAAACCATGTGGTATAATACATATATGCTATTTTAAGGAGGAAATTATCATGAGTCTTCATATTGCTGCTCGTGACGGTGAAATCGCCGACCGCATCTTGCTTCCTGGCGATCCCTTGCGGGCTAAATATATTGCTGAAACTTTTTTGGACGACGCCGTCTGCTATACGGATATCCGCAACATCCTCGGCTATACGGGGACTTATAAGGGTGTCCGCCTGTCGGTCCAGGGGACGGGCATGGGAATCCCGTCGATTTCCATTTATGCGACGGAACTCATGCGCGATTACGGCGTGAAGAAACTCATCCGCGTCGGTACTTGCGGGGCCATGCGGAAAGATATCAGGCTCCGCGACGTCATCATCGCCCAGGGGGCGACGACGGATTCGTCGATCATCCGCAACATTTTCGGCGGTTCCATCAACTATGCGCCGCTGGCTGATTTCACCCTCCTGCACCAGGCTTATGAACAGTCGGTCAAGCAGGGTATCCCGGCCCGGGTCGGCAACATCGTCTCGGTGGACCGCTTCTACGATGACGAAATCGACAACGATAAACTGACCCAGTACGGCATCATGGCCGTCGAAATGGAAACGGCCGGTCTGTACACGCTGGCTGCCAAATACGGCGCCCAGGCCCTGGGATTATTTACGGTCAGCGACCACTTGCTGACGGGAGAAGCCTGCACGCCGGAAGAACGGCAGACGTCTTTCGATGATATGATTCACATTGCCCTGGAAACGGCTATCCAGGAATAGAGGTGCTTATGAAAGCTAAGGAATTGCGGGTCATTGACAGTCATTTCCATTTCTGTGACTATATCGGCTTCAATCAGATTGCTATTGCTGCCGGTTATACCAATACTGAAGAATGTCTGCACAAGGCCTTTCAAGATAACAATATCGTCCACGGCGTCGTCATGGGCAACAAGACCCTGGACCCGGCCGGCCATCACTATCCCGATTACATGAGTTACTGCATCGGCCTGGACAGCAACGTTTTTTATGACAATATGGACCTCATGGTGGAACAGGTCGAAGAGAACCTCAAGCGCAAGCAGTGCTGCGGCATCAAGCTCTATCCGGGCTATAACCACGTCTACGTCTATGATGAACTCTACAACCCGATCTACGAATTGGCCCGGAAGTACAATAAGCCCGTCGCCATCCACACGGGCCTGACGGCGACGGCCAATGCCCTTTTGAAGTACAGCCATCCCATGACCCTCGATGAAGCGGCCGTCAAATACCCCGACGTCCAGTTCGTCATGTGCCATATCGGCAATCCTTTCCTGCAGGATGCCATTGCCGTCCTGGAAAAGAACCACAACGTCGCCGTCGATTTGTCAGGCCTTTTGGAAGGCAAGATTCCCGACATGGTCACCTTCCTGCGGGACAAACAGGGGTATATCTCCATGCTCCGGGACTGGCTGAACTATCTAGGTTCTTACGACCGGGTCATGTTCGGGACCGACTGGCCCCTGGCCAATTTCGCCGATTATATTACCTTTGTCAAAGATTTCATTCCCGAAACGTATTGGGATGACGTCTTCTTCAACAATGCCAACCGCATCTACCAGCTTGGCTTATAGCTGGCCCGAGCGATAAGGGAGGAACGCCTTTTGTATACTGTAACCAAGCGGATGGAAGTGTCCGCTGCCCACCACCTGGTCCTCGACTATGAAAGCAAGTGCGAGCATCTCCATGGGCATAACTGGATCATCTATGTGACCTGCCAGGCTGAAGCACTGGACCACAACGGCATGGTCGTCGATTTCAAGAAAATCAAGGAAATGGTCCACGCCAAGATGGACCATCAGAACCTGAACGATGTCTTCGACTTCAATCCGACGGCGGAAAATATCGCCAAATGGATTTGCGACACCGTTCCCCATTGTGTCAAAGTAACGGTCCAGGAAAGTGAAGGGAACGTGGCCACTTATGAATTATAGCCTCTGTGTCAACGAGATTTTCGACAGCATCGACGGGGAAGGGAAGAAAGCCGGCCAGCTGGCGACGTTCATCCGCCTCTGCGGCTGCAACCTGCGCTGTTCGTACTGCGATACGGCCTATGCCTTCAATGAAGGCCGGCATATGGACATTGCCGACATCATCGCCCAGGTCTCCTATCCCAACGTCACCTTGACGGGCGGCGAACCGCTGTGCCAGGATATCCACGCTCTCCTGGAAGGACTGAAGGGGCACAGCGTCAACATCGAGACCAATGGCAGTATGGATATCGAACCGTATTTCAAATACGATCACGTCTGGTTCACTGTCGATTACAAGAGCCTGTCTTCGGACATGGCCAACCGCATGCTGCCGGAAAACTTCGAGAAGCTCCGGCCTCAGGACGTCCTCAAGTTTGTCGTCGGCGATGAAGCCGACCTGCGTCAGGCTTTGGGCGTCTATCGCTTGTACCGCCCGAAGTGTGCCGTCTATGTCGGCGCCGTCTTCGGCAAGATCGAGCCGCGGCGCATCGTCGAGTTCATGAAGGAAAACCGCCTGACGGACTGGCACATGCAGCTCCAGCTCCATAAATTCATCTGGAACCCCGATGACCGGGGCGTCTGACTGAGACGACGAAACGCCGTTATCCGCTGATCTGCGGGTAACGGCGTTTTTTGAAGATGGCCTGGTCGTCATCGAGCATGTGCTGGAAACAGAAGAGGGTCGCGTCCGTATCGGTCAGGCTGTCGTGCCAGTTGCGGCCGTGGTAGCCGTAATGGGCGGCGCAGTTCATGAGCTTTTCATAGGTAATGGTTTTCGTTTCCTGATAATGGATGAGGGAAAAGGCTTCGGCCAGGTCGAGATAAATGTCCTTGTCGGGCAGGACGACGCCAGAAGCGTGGAGCTTGGCGATGTCGTTGAAGGTGCTGTAGCCGACGATGAGGTCTGCGTCCATGAAAAGGCGGCTGACCGTATCGGCCCAGAGGATGAACGGGTCTTCCTGGGCGACCTGTTCCGGCGTGATGTGATTGACTTCCATCGCTTCATCCCAGCGTTCCGTATAGAGGGGTTTGAAATAGCGGTTCATGAGGACGTCGCCGCAGCCGTTCATGATGGACAGCTGGATGATTTCTGCATCGGCTGTGAGGCCCGTCGTTTCCAGATCCAGCGTCAGGATGCGCGACGGGTCGAGGCGGCGGATGGCCTGTTTGATCTTCGGCGACCGGCGGATGGTCTGGCGCCGGGCTTTTTCTTTTTTCGACAGTACCTTTTTCATGGAAAAACCTCCTTTCTTCTCTGCAATGGCTTTATTATAGGAAGAAAGGAGGTTCTTGTCAATTACTATTTCTTAGTGCTGGCACTTGTCGTGGCCTGTGGCTGGCTCTGGCCCGGCCGGTCGACGGAGGTGAAGCCGTAGACGGCCGTACAGGCCAGGAGCAGCATGAGGAGGAGAGAAATGATTTTTTTAGCTGTCATAGAGGAAGTGTCCTTTCACGATGATTTATTCGTATAAGCCGCTCGGTTTTTCCGAGAGGTTGATGAAGATGTTCTTGGTCTGCATGTAATGGCGCATGGTCGTCTTATCCGTTTCGCGGCCGATGCCGGAAAGCTTGTAGCCGCCGAAAGGTGCGCCGGCCGGCAGGGCGTTGTAGGTATTGACCCACATGCGGCCCGTTTCGACGCCTTTGGCTACGCGCAGGGCCCGGTTGATGTCGCGCGTCCAGACGGCGCCGCCTAAGCCGTATTCGCTGTCATTGGCCATGGCGATGACTTCGTCTTCCGTTTCAAAGGGCAGGATGCAGACGACAGGGCCGAAGATTTCTTCCTGGGCAATGCGCATGTCGTTGGTGACGTCGGCGAAGATGGTCGGCTTGATGAAATTGCCCTTTTCCAGTCCGTCTGTCGTGACTTTTTCGCCGCCGCAGACCAGGCGTGCTCCTTCTTGTTTGCCGATTTCGATGTAGCTGAGGATCTTTTCGACCTGACGGCCGTCAATCTGGGCGCCCATCTGCGTGTCTTCCAGCCAGGGCAGGCCGACTTTGACGCGGTTGAAGCGTTCTGCCAGTTCAGCGACGAATTTGTCGTAGATCCCTTTCTGGACGAAGATGCGGGAACCGGCGCAGCAGACCTGGCCCTGGTTGAAGAGGATGCCCAGCTGGGCCCCGTCCATGGCCATATCCCAATCGCAGTCGTCGAAGAAGATGTTTGCCGATTTGCCGCCTAATTCCAAGGTGGCCGGGATGAGTTTTTCCTGAGCTGCCTTATAGACGTCGCGGCCGATTTCCGTAGAGCCTGTGAAGGCCAGTTTCTGGATGTCCGGATGGTCGAGGATGTACTGGCCCGACCGGGAGCCTTTACCGGTGATGACGTTGACGACGCCGTCCGGCAGGACGTCTTCCAGGAGGTGCATCAGTTCCAGGACGCTGAGGGACGTCGTGCTCGACGGCTTGAGGATGATCGTACAGCCGGCAGCCAGGGCCGGTGCCAGTTTCCAGGCGGCCATGAGGAAGGGGAAGTTCCAGGGGATGATCTGGCCGACGACGCCAATCGGTTCGTGGATGACCAGGCTCAGCGTGTGGTCGTTCAGCGTGGATGCCCGGCCGTCTTCACTGCGGAGGACACCGGCGAAATAGCGGAAATGGTCGGCCGCTGCCGGGATGTCGATGGCTTTCGTTTCCCGGATGGGCTTGCCGTTATCCAGGGTTTCGATGAGGGCCAGCGTATCAGCATTCTTTTCGATGATGTCGGCGATTTTCAGGAGGATCGCCTGCCGTTTGACGGGGGATACTTTTTTCCAGGCCGGGAAAGCGGCCTGGGCTGCGCGGACGGCGGCATTGACATCGTCCTGCGTCGCTTCGGCACAGACGGAGAGGACGTCGCCGTTGGCCGGATTGATGGCTTTAAAAGTAGAACCGTCGCTGGACGGGACCCAGCGGCCGTTAATATATAAATCGTAAGAAGGACGGATGACGTGTTTCATGAGAGCACTTCCTTTCTGAGAGTCTGCGGAACAGATATAGTTAAAAATGATTATTTGTTAATTGTAAATTCATTATACCATAAGTGTACCAAAATGGTCGACAATGGGAAATTTTTCACGGTCTCTGTGCCGGCCAAATGATTGCAAATATTGGCAAAGCAGGCTAAAATAGATAGGGTACACATTAAGTATAGTTTTAACAGGAGAAGATTATGTATAAATACGTTTTATTCGATCTGGACGGTACGCTGACCGATTCTAAAGACGGCATCATCAATTCCGTTGCCTATGCCCTGGAAAAAATGGGCGAATCGACAGAAGGCCGGCTGGACCAGCACACCGTCGTCGGGCCGCCGCTCTTGACGACTTTTGAAGAAGTCTATGGCTTTTCGCCGGAAAAGGCGCGCCGGACTTATGCCTATTTCCAGGAACGCTACAGCACGATCGGCAAGTTCGAGAACCGGGCTTTCGACGGCATCGTTCCCATGCTGAAGACCATGAAAGAAGCGGGCATCCGCTCGTTTGTCGCTACATCCAAACCCCAGGTCCATGCCGAAGCGATTTGCCAGAAATTCGGCATCGCGCCTTACGTGGAAGCCATTGCCGGGCCTGCCGTCGGCGGTACCGATACGAAAGCCGATGTTATGCGCCGTATCCTGGATGGCCTGGGCCCGCTGCAGCCAGGCGATGCCGTCATGGTCGGCGACCGCCGCTTCGATGTCATCGGAGCCCACGAACTGGGCCTGCCCGTCATCTATGTCACCTACGGGTATGGCAATGAAGCGGAACGGAAGGCCTTCCAGCCAGAGTATACGGCCGATACCGTAGCGGCTCTGGGCCAGCTGCTTTTGCAGGCTTAGCAAGCCCATCATATACATTATATATACGATAAGGAGTATTTTTTTATGAAATTACAAGAAAAACAGACTATCCATGGCTTTGCCGTCGACCGGTCCCGTTACGTACCGGAACTGCACAGCCAGGCTTATGAGCTGCACCACATCCAGTCCGGTGCCCGCTTGTTATATATCCAGAATGATGACGACAATAAAGTCTTTTCCATTTCTTTCCGGACGACGCCGTCTGACAGCACGGGCGTACCCCATATCTGCGAACATTCTACCCTTTGCGGCTCCCGGAAGTTCCCCCTCAAGGAACCCTTCGTCGAACTGGTAAAGGGTTCGCTCAACACCTTCCTCAATGCCATGACGTTCCCGGACAAGACCATGTATCCCGTAGCCAGCCGCAACGCTGCCGATTTCAAGAACCTCATGGATGTCTATCTGGATGCCGTCTTTTTCCCGAACATGATCAAAGATAAACAGGTCCTCATGCAGGAAGGCTGGCACTATCATCTCGATTCGGCCGATAGTGAGCTGACTTATCGCGGTGTCGTTTATAACGAAATGAAAGGCGTCTTTTCTTCGCCGGATTCGCAGATGGAACGGCACGTCATGGATGCCCTCTTCCCGGATACGACGTATGGCGTCGAATCGGGCGGCAATCCCGATGATATCCCCAGCTTGACACAGGAATCCTTTGCTGCCTTCCACGCCAAATATTATCATCCGTCGAACAGTTACCTCTTCCTCTACGGCGATATGGATATCGACCAGACCCTGGCCTTCATCGATGGGGAATACCTGAGCCAGTTCCATGTCCAGTCTGTCGATTCGGCCATCGGCCGCCAGACTTGCCCGGGCAGCCAGGTCAAGACCTATCCCTATGGCATTGCGACGGGAGAAAAGACGGATCACAAGACCCTGCACAGCCTGACCTATGTCATCGACGATGCCCTGGACCCGACCGTAGCCATGGCTTTCAAAGTCCTGACTTATGTCCTCTTGCAGTCGCCGGCAGCTCCGCTGAAAAAGGCCCTGGTCGATGCCGGACTGGGCAAGGATATTTCCGGTGACTTCCAGGATGGCATCTTGCAGCCTTTGTGGGGCATTTCTGTCAATGGGTCGGATCCGGACAAACAGGCTCAGATCCTGCCGCTCGTCCGCAAGGTCCTCAGCGATATGGTCCGCAGCGGCCTGGACAAGACCTTGCTCACAGGCGCCCTGAACCGGACGGAATTTGCCCTGCGTGAAGCCGATTTCGTCGGCCGCCCGAAGGGACTCATCTATGGCATCCGCTGCATGGATACGTGGCTCTACGATATGGATCCCCTGGCAGCCCTGTCCTATGAAGGGGCACTGGAAACGTTGCGCCGCGGCATCGACAACGGTTATTTCGAAGGGCTGATCCAGAAATATATCCTGGATAATCCTTATTATGCTCTCGTGTCCTTAGTCCCTGAACCGGGCCTGACGGAACGGCACGACAAGGCTCTGGCCGATAAGCTGGCGGCCTACAAGGCTTCGCTTTCGAAAGAAGAAATCGATGCCATCGTAGCTGATTCCCAGGCCCTGCAGAAACGGCAGGCTACGCCCGATTCGCCGGAAGCCCTGGAAACGATTCCGACCCTGACCCGGGACGACCTGGAAAAGAAGGTCGATTCGATTGCCATGGAACAACAGACGATGGATGGCGTCACGGTCTGCTATGTCCCGGATGAAACGAACGGCATTACCTATGTCAATGCCTACTTCGACCTCCACGGCCTGACGCGGGAAGAAATTTCCTATGTCTATCTGCTCAGCGACCTCATCGGCGACATGGACACGACAGACCACACGTATGGGGACATCGCCTCGCTCATCGACCTGTATACCGGCGGCATCGACTACAGTGTCTCTGCTTTCTCAAACCGGACAGACAATAAGGATTACATGCCTGTTTTCCGCTTCAAGGCCAAGGGCTTGACACAGAACCTGGACAAACTCGTCGATTTGTTGAAGGAAATATCCCTGCACACGGTCTTCACCAATAAGGACCGCCTGGCTGAGCTCGTCGAAGAAACGAAGGCCGGCTGGGATATGGATGCGTTCCGCCGGGGCCATACAATCGTCATGCACCGCGTCTTGTCCTATGTTTCGCCTGTCGAAGCTTTCTGCGACGCCGGGGAATTGTCCTATTACCAATTCATTACGGACATCGCCGGACGCATCCGCAGCGATGCCGATGAAATCGGCGCCAAACTGTCTGCCGTCATGAAAAAAATCTTTACCCGTTCGGCCCTGACTTTGGAAGTGACGGCCAGCCAGGAAGACTGGAAGACGGCCAAAGTCGTCGTACCGGCGTGGATCCAAGCCTTGCCGCAGGGCGAAAAGCCCCAGGGCTTGTGCGATTTCGGCCTGTCCCGGAAGAATGAAGGCATCATGACCAGCGGGACGGTCCAGTACGTAGCCAAAGGCGGCAACTTCCGCAGCCATGGCTATGACTACGACGGCTCCCTCATGGTCCTCGACACGATTCTCCAATACGGTTATTTGTGGACGAAAATCCGCGTCCAGGGCGGGGCTTACGGCGCCTTTACCCGCTTCTATGACAATGGCGACATGGTCTTCTGCTCGTACCGTGATCCCAATCTCCGCTCCAGCGTCGAAGCCTATGACGCCTTGGCCGATTATCTGGAATCCTTTGATGTATCGGATCGGGAAATGACGAAATACGTCATCGGGACGCTGAGCCGCATTGACGTACCCCTGACGCCGTCCCTGCGCGGAGCCAAGGCCATGAGCCGGTACTTTACGGGCACGACGGAAGACATTGCCCAGCAGCGCCGGGATCAGCTCCTGGCGACGACGGCTGCTGATATCCGGGCCCTGGCACCGCGTATCCGTGCCGTCATGGAAGACGACAACGTCTGCGTCATGGGCAGTGAAGCCAAGATCCGCGAAGCGAAGGATTTGTTTGCCAACCTCGTTTCGCTGCCTGATTAGGATGTGAGTGCTATGCGCGGACGTTTTGCGCCGAGCCCGACGGGTTATATCCACTTAGGCAATGTCTGGTCGGCCCTCCTGGCCTGGCTGCAGGTACGCCAGGCCGGCGGGACGCTGGTCCTGCGGATTGAAGATATCGACGAACAGCGGTCGAAGCCTATCTATACCCAGGCCCTGATGGAAGATTTGCACTGGCTGGGCCTTAACTGGGATGAAGGCCCGGATGTAGGCGGTCCTTATGGCCCGTACATCCAGCAGGAACGGTATGACCGCTATGATGCGGCCCTGGAGAAGCTCCATAAGGCCGGCCTCCTGTATCCCTGCTATTGCAGCCGGGCCCGCCTGCAGGCTGTCGGCGCTCCCCATGCCGGCGAGCACACCGTTTATGACGGCCATTGCTACGGTATGAGCGAAGCCCAGCGGCAGCAGATGACCAAGAAGCCGTCGTGGCGGGTCCATGTACCGGCGCGGATCATTTCCTTTACGGACGGCGTCTACGGGACCTTCCATGAAGACCTGGCGCGCTGCTGCGGCGACTTTGTTGTCCGCCGGGCCGATGACATGTATGCCTACCAGCTGGCCGTTTCCGTCGATGACGGAGCCATGGCCGTGACCCATGTCCTGCGCGGGGAAGACCTCCTGTCATCGACGGCCCAGCAGATTTGGCTCATGGAAACTTTGGGATATACACCGCCTGTATATACCCACGTCCCCATGCTCGTCGATGAATACGGCAACCGTTTATCCAAGCGCCAGCACGGCATCACCATCCGCTCACTGCGGGAACGGGGCATGACGGCTGAGGCCATCTTGTCGCACCTGGCCTATGCCGGCGGCCTGGTGCCGGAACGGCGCAGCTACAGCAGGGACGAACTTATCCGCTGCTGCGATTTCCGTAAATTGCGGAAAGAGCCCATTGTCGTTGTGCTGTAGGGGCCGTCCCAAAGGGCGGCCCGCCAGCAGTCAGCCGCTACGAGCCACGAACCACGAACCTCGAACTACGAACCACGAGCCACGAATCACTAAGAAGTTTTGTCTGAAAGAAGAAACTTTCAGGCAAAGCTTCTTTTTTTCTCCATTGTGTTGTCACGACGTGTGTAAATGTGGTAAAATGTGGTGAAAAGTGAAAGGAGTTGCGGCCTTATGTTTATGGGTGAATATGAACATTCCATTGACGCAAAAGGTCGCGTTATTTTGCCTGTCAAATTTCGGGATGAACTAGGGCCAAAGTTCGTCGTTACCCGCGGTTTGGAAGGCTGTCTTTCTGTCTATACGATGGAGGCGTGGATGCGTTTGGCCGGCAGTTTGAAGAAACTCCGGGCGTCTAAAGAAAACGTCCGCGCCTTCAAGCGGTTTGTCTTCGGCAGTGCTGCTGAAGTAGAATTTGATAAACAAGGCCGCATCCTGATTCCGGCGACATTGAGGGCCTATGCCAAGCTGGTCAAGGATGTGACTGTCCTGGGGACAGGGGATAAGGTCGAAATCTGGAGCAAAGACGTTTACGAAGCCTATGCCGCCAAGACCATACCGGTCATGGAAGAAATCGCAGAAAGTCTCGACGATTCCCTGGACTTGGACTTTTAGGAGGAATTATGAATTTTCATCACGTCAGTGTGCTTCGCCAAGAAACCATAGATAACTTGATCACCGACCCTGACGGGATTTATGTCGATTGCACACTTGGCGGCGGCGGTCATTCCCGGGCACTGGCCGGGCGCTTGTCGGCCAAGGCGACGCTTATCGGCCTTGACCAGGATAAGGATGCCATTGCAGCCGCGACGGAACGCTTGAAGGATACTGCCTGCCGGCGCATATTGGTACAGCGGAATTTCCGTTATCTGCCAGACGTACTCGATGAATTGGGGATTGAAAAAGTAGACGGCGTCATGTTCGATTTGGGCGTATCCAGTTATCAGCTCGATACACCGGAACGGGGATTTTCCTATATGCAGGACGGGCCCCTGGATATGAGGATGGACCGGGACCAGAAGCGCAGTGCCTACGATATCGTCAATGGCTACAGCCAGGCTGATTTATACCGCATCATCAAGACCTACGGCGAAGAACGATGGGCCAAGCGCATTGCGGCGTTTATCGTCGAAGCGCGGCGGGAAAAGCCTTTGGAACGGACGGAGGAACTGGTCCAGGTCATCAAGAAGGCCATCCCGGCCGGCGTCCGTAAGGACGGCCCCCATCCGGCCAAGCGGACTTTCCAGGCCATCCGTATTGAAGTCAACGATGAGCTGGGAATCCTTCACGATTCCCTGGAACACGCTGCCCAGCGCCTGAAGCCAGGCGGCCGGCTGTGCGTCATCACCTTCCATTCCCTGGAAGACCGCATTGCCAAACAGACATTGAGGCTCTTGGCGACAGACTGTATCTGTCCGCCGGACATGCCGGTTTGTACGTGCCATCATCATGCCATCCTGAAAGTGAAGCGCCAGCCTATCCTGCCGTCACAGGAAGAACTGGATACGAATCCGCGGGCCCGCAGTGCGAAGCTTCGCGTCGGTGTCCGCAAATAACGGGGCCGGGCTATGATCATGGAAATGGATGTGTTGCGTATGTTGGTGAGGAAAGCCGGGAACATACATGGTGACAAGAGCATACCCTTATGGCGGACGGCTGCTGTAGACGCAATCCGGCGAGGGGCGACATTCGTCCTTATACCGATTGGAATGATTGCGGCCATCGTAATTGTATCCAATCTCCTGACCTCCTGGGCAGACCAGCAGAGCGGAGAGCTCATGGAGGTGAAGCGCGAGACGCAGCAGTTACAGCGCGAAAACGATGAATTGCGCGTCGAGATTTCCAAATTGGAAACACCGGAACGAATTTACACGACCGCGACGAAGCGACTCGGCATGGTAGCGCCGTCACGGATCCTTTACGGGAACCAGACGGATCAAGCCGCAAGGGGAAAACGTCGATAATTGCTTAAAACCGAGAGGTCGACGCACTTCGTGCGACGACCTCATTGTTATTTAGTTCATAGAGAATACAGAAAAAGAATCATCAAGGAGGACCTATGATTATGACCAAAACGGTAGGAGAACTTTGCAAACAGATCAAAGGCATTTATAATCTCAACGGCAGTGCCGATACAGTGATTACCGGTATTTCGTCGGATTCACGCCAGATTGAAGCCGGCTATCTCTTCGTCTGCATTTCCGGTGTCCACGTCGATGGCGCCGCTTTTGCAGCCCAGGCTGTCGAAAAAGGGGCCGTCGCCGTATTGACGACGAAACACCTGGATTTGCCCAAGAGCACGGTCCAGATCCAGGTACCGGATATTCATCATGCCCTGGAAGACATGGTTCCTTTCTTTTATGATTATCCCGGCAAGAAGATGCGCATGATCGGTGTCACCGGCACCAACGGCAAGACGACGACGACCCACATCATCGCCCATATCCTGCGGGCTGCCGGCTACCATGTCGGCGTCATCGGCACGATCCATGCCCTCATCGACGATGAAGAGCTGCCGATCCACAACACGACGCCGGATGTCGTCGAACTCCAGCATTTCCTGGCCCTCATGCAGGAAAAAGGCATGACCCATGTCGTCATGGAAGTATCGAGCCATGCCCTGGCTCTGAACCGCGTCGCCGGCATCGAATACGATACGGCTGTCTTCACCAACCTGACCCAGGACCATCTCGACTTCCACAAGACCATGGAAAACTACGTCGCTGCCAAGGCTAAACTCTTCCAGAGCCTGACCGCTGCCGACCACGTCAAGGAAAACAAGACGGCTGTCGTCAACATCGACGACCCCTGGTCCAAGGATATCCTCAATGCCTGCCACTGCAAGGTCTTGACGTATGGCGTCGAAAAGGATGCCGACCTCAAAGGGTCCAACTTGAAAGTCGAATTGAAGAAATCCTCTTTCGACGTCGTCGGCCCCTTCGTCAATGTCCATCTCAACATGAACATTACGGGCTTGTTCAACGTCTATAATACGCTGGCTGCCATCGGCGCGGCTCATGCCGAAGGTGTCGATGAAGCGACCATCGACAAGGCCATCCAGACCTTCCATTCCGTACCGGGCCGTTTTGAACTCGTCGAAGCCGGTCAGGATTTCGCCATCGTCGTCGACTATTCCCATACGCCGGACAGCCTGCAGAAAGCCCTGGAAACGGCGCGGGCTATGAAACCGAACCGCATCCTTGCCGTCTTTGGCTGCGGCGGCGACCGCGATAAGACCAAGCGTCCCATCATGGGCCGCATCGGGGCCGAACTGGCCGATATCCCTATCGTCACGTCCGATAATCCCCGTTCGGAAAATCCGGAAACCATCGTAGAAGAAGTCGAAGCCGGCGTCAAAGAAGGTCTGAAGCCGGGCCAGCACCATGAAGTCATCGTCAACCGCCGCGACGCCATTTACCGCGCTGTCGAACTGGCCCAGACCAATGACATCATCGTCATTGCCGGTAAAGGCCATGAAACGTATCAGATCCTCAATGACGGGACCATTCATTTCGACGACCGCGAAGAAGCGCGCAACGCCGTCCATGCATTGCACAGAGGAGATAAATAATGGCTGTCTTTACGAGTGAAGAAATCATTCAAGCGACAGGCGCCCGGCTCCTGAAGCCGGCGGCTCCTGTTTCTTTCAGCGAGGTCTGCACGGATACGCGGGCCATTGCCAAAGGTTCACTGTTCGTCGCCTTCAAAGGGACGTCTTTTAACGGCCACGACTTCGTAGGCAAAGCCTTGGAAGCCGGCGCTGCCGGTGCTGTCGTATCGGAAGTACGCCCGGAATATGAAGGCCTGACGGCGCCGCTCTTCGTCGTCGCCGATACGCTCAAGGCCTATCAGGACCTGGCCCGGTTCCACCGCCGCCGCTTTTCCATCCCCGTCGTGGCTGTCACCGGCTCTGTCGGCAAGACGTCGACGCGCAATATGATTGCCACGGTCCTCGGTGAAAAATACAAAGTCCTGCAGACGGAAAAGAATTTCAACAATGAAATCGGCCTGCCTAAGACGCTCTTACAGCTGACGCCGGACCATGAAGCGTGCGTCGTAGAAATGGGCATGCGCGGTCTTGGACAGATTGCTGAACTGGCGGCTATCGGCGAACCGACCATCGGTGTCGTCACCAACGTCGGCAAGAGCCATATCGAACTGCTCGGATCGCAGGAAAACATTGCCAAGGCCAAGGGCGAACTCATCCAGGCCCTGGATGAAAAGGGAACGGCTGTCCTCAATGGTGACGATCCCTTTGTCCGCCAGATGACGGCCCTGTGCCAGGGGACCAGCGTCCTCTACGGAACGGGGATGGACGATGCCGTCCGGGCAGATGCCATCGTCTGCGATGAACAGGGCGTCCGTTTCCACTGCCACTGCTTTGGCAGCGGCTTCGAGGCAGCCATGCCCGTCATCGGCCGTCACAATGTCTATAATGCCCTGGCTGCCATCGCCGTCGGCCATTTGACCGGACTGAGTATAGAAGAGATACAGCGCGGCCTGGCCTCATACCGCGGAATGGCTATGCGTCAGGAACTGCTGCATATCGGGCCTTATACTTTCATCAACGATACATATAACGCCAATCCTGCGTCCATGGCAGAGGCCATCCGCACGCTGGACCTGCTGACCAAGGGACGCAAGATTGCCGTCCTCGGCGGCATGGGTGAATTGGGGGACTGGGCGAAACGGGAACATGAAGCCATTGGCCGCCTCGTCGCCCAGACCGGCCTCGACGCCCTCATTACGATGGGCAATCTGGCGAAAGATATCGCCGCTGCGGCCCAAGCGGAAGGGATGACGGCTGTCTATACGACGGATACGCATGAACAGGCGGCCCGTCAGCTGCAAGCCCTGCTCCAGGATGGCGACACGGTCCTCCTCAAGGGATCGCGCAGCTTTGCCATGGAAAAAATACTGCCCTATTTTGAAAGGAAGTAATGTGAATGTTTAAAATGCTGGTTTTCAGCTTTATTGTCAGCTTGGTCATCGGCCTGGCCTTAGGACCTTTTGTCATCAAGGAATTGAAGAAATTCCACGCCCGCCAGTCCGAACGAGAAGAAGGGCCGCAGAGCCATAAGTATAAAGCCGGTACGCCGACTATGGGGGGCATCCTCATCCTGACGGCGCTGACCGTATCGTGCCTCATTTTCGACCCCATGGACCTGCGCAAAGGGCTGGCTTTGTTCCTGGCCCTGGGCCATGGCGTCATCGGCTTCCTCGACGACAGCATCAAGGCCATCAAGCACCGCAACCTGGGCCTTACGGCAAAACAGAAACTGGCCGGCCAGTTCGTCATGGCAGCTGTCTTCTGCTATATCCTCGATGCCTTTCTTCATTTCCCGACGACTTTGTGGATTCCCTTTACTTCCATCACCGTCGATCTGGGGATGTTCTACTATCTCTTCGTCTTCGTCATGATCGTCGGCACGAGCAATGCCGTCAATCTGACCGATGGCCTCGACGGCCTGGCTGCCGGGTCCTGCGCCATTACGTCCGTGGCCTACGTCGTCATCGCCGTCGCTTTGGGCTATTCCCATTTTGCCATTTTTGGGACGGCACTGACTGGGGCCTGCCTGGGCTTTCTCTTCTATAACCAGCATCCGGCCAAGATGTTCATGGGCGATACGGGTTCCCTGGCACTGGGTGGGGCCTTGGCTGCCATGGCCATCCTGACCAAGACGGAACTGCTCCTCATCCTGGCTGGCGGCCTGTACGTCATTGAAGCCCTGTCGGTCATCATCCAGGTCATCTCCTTCAAGACCCGCGGGGTCCGCGTCTTCAAGATGAGCCCCATTCACCACCATTTTGAACTGTCTGGCTGGAGTGAAGTCAAGGTCGTCACCGTATTCTGGAGCTTTTCGGCTCTCATGGCAATTCTGTCCATCATCGTCGTATTGGCCTGCAAATAAGGGCTTGCGGCTTTTCTGATTGAACTACGATATTTTAAATAAAGCAGGTGTTGGTAATGAGCATCATGGATTTTTCTGGAAAAAATTTCTTAGTCATCGGCGCAGGCATCAGCGGCCGCGCTGCCTCTGTGGTCCTGGCCGGCCATGGCGGGACTGTTACGCTGAATGATATGAAGGCTATCGACACGGCCGAACAGCCGTGGCCGGATATCGAGGCGGCCGGCGTCAAGCTGGTCTTCGGCAGCCAGGAAACGAATCTTCTCGACGGCATGGATGTCGTCGTCCCGTCGCCGGTCATTTCTCCGGAAATCCCAATCATGAAAGAAGCCATCCGCCGCGGCCTGCCGATTTGGAGTGAAGTCGAAGTGGCCTGCCGGGTCACCGATGCCGACGTGATCGGTATTACCGGGACGAACGGCAAGACGACGACGACGACCCTGGTCGGCGAAATCATGAAGGCCACGGGACGGCAGACTGTCGTCGGCGGCAATATCGGGTATGGCCTTTCGGCTCAGGCCGACAATCTGCCTGAGGAGGCCGTCGTCGTCGCCGAACTTTCCAGTTTCCAGCTCGAATTTACGCACAGCATCAAGGCCAAAGCGGCGACGATCCTCAACATCACACCGGACCACCTGGACCGCCATCATACGATGGAAGGCTATGCCGCTGCCAAGGAACGCATCTTCCTCAATCAGGACAAGGGCGATTATGCCGTCCTCAATTACGACGATGAACGGGTCCGGGCCATGGCGGGAGACATGACGGGGACTGTCGTCTATTTCTCGACGTGCGGCGAAGTCCCGGAAGGGGCATTCTATCAGGACGGCCAGCTCATCCTGCGCCTCCAGGGCCGGGATACCGTCGTCTGTGCTGAAACGGACCTGCACCTCTTTGGCAAGCATAATATCCAGAATTGCCTGGCTGCGATCCTCTTGACCTATGCTGCCGGGGCACCCCTCGATGTCATCCGTCAGGTCCTCAAGGATTTCAAAGGCGTCGAACACCGCCTGGAAAAAGTACGGACCCTTCACGGCGTTACCTATTACAACGACTCGAAGGGGACCAACGTCGATGCGTCCATGAAAGCTTTGGAAGCCTTCCCCCAGGGACACCTCATCCTCATCGCCGGCGGCTATGACAAGATGACGCCGCTCGATGACTTCATGGCTCTGGCGGCGAAACGCGTCGATACGCTGATCCTCATCGGCGATGCAGCGGAACGGTTCGAAGCCGCTGCCAAGAAAGCGGGCATCCAGGATATCCGCCGTACTGGCTACAGTATGGAAGGGGCGATCATGCTGGCCCGCAAGATTGCCAAAGCACCGCAGGCCGTCCTGTTGTCGCCGGCTTGCTCCAGCTTTGATATGTATGACAATTTTGAACAGCGCGGACGTGTCTTCAAGGGCATTGTCAACGCCATTTAATGATATTTGAAATCAACAGGAGGCAGGAACATGCGTCGAGTCATTATTTCCGGAGGCGGCACTGGCGGCCATATCTACCCGGCGATTACTATTGCCCGGGCGATTGCCGACATCGAGCCTACCGAATTTCTCTACGTCGGCTCCAAAATCGGCCTGGAAAATACATTGATTCCTAAAGAAGGCTTGCCTTTCGTTACCCTCGATGTGCGGGGCCTGGAACGGAAGATTTCCGTCCGCAACCTCGTCACCCTGGGCAAGACGGCAGGCAGCCTGATCAAGGCAGAAGGAATCATCCGCAAATTCAAACCGGACGTCGTCATCGGGACGGGCGGTTTCGTCTGCGGCCCGGTCCTTTTGGCAGCCAGCCTGAGCGGTGTGCCTACACTGATTCAGGAACAGAACGTCATCCCTGGCGTCACCAATACGATTTTGAGCCGCTTCGTCAATCGCGTAGCCCTGGGCTATGAAGAAGCAGCTGCCCGTTTCAAGCGCAAAGATATCCTGGTCTATACGGGGAATCCTGTCCGCAAGGATATCCTTACGGTGACCCGGGAGGAAGGCCGTAAGGCCCTGGGCCTGGACCCGGATAAATTTACGCTCCTCGTCGCCGGCGGCAGCCGCGGTGCCCGCAGCATCAATACGGCGATGATCGAAGTCCACAAGTACTTCCGCAACGACGAACATATCCAGATCCTCCACGTCACGGGGGACCATGAATACGACCGCGTCGTCAAACAGCTGCCGGGTATCGAATGTCGCGGCCGTTATGGCAAGGGAAGCCGCATCATCCCTTATCTGCACCACATGCCGGAAGCCTTGGCCGCTTGTGACCTGGCCGTGTACCGGGCCGGGGCTGTCGGGCTGGCTGAACTGACTGTCCGCGGCGTGCCGTCGATACTCATTCCCTATCCGTACGCAGCCGAAGACCACCAGCGCTACAATGCCCAGGCCCTGGTCATGTGCGGTGCGGCCAAGATGATCCTCGACAAGATGCTGACTGGCCGGGAATTGTTGGAAGAAATCATTCATTTAAAAGACGATCCGAAGGCGCTGGCAGCGATGGCACAGGCCAGCCGCTCCATGGGCAAGCCCCAGGCGGCACATGATATTGCTGAACTGGCCCTGTCCATTGCCCGTAAACGTCGTCGGTAACAGGTAAAGAAGGGTGTGGAATAAACCTATGGTTAATCTGAACGAGGTTACAAACGTTCATTTTATCGGCATTGCCGGCGCTGGAATGCGGGCAATTGCCAATGTTTTCATTGAAAAAGGATATCATGTATCCGGTTCGGATCTCAAAGCGTCGCCGGTGACGGAACAGTTCGCGAAAAAAGGGGCCCGTATCTGCATCGGCCAGCGTCCGGAAAATCTGAAGGATGCCCAGGTCGTCGTCATTTCGTCGGCCATCCGCGATACTAACGTAGAACTGGCCGAAGCGCGCCGCCTCGGGATTCCGGTCATCCATCGGTCCGATGCCCTGGTCCACATCATGAGCTGGGGGAAGGGGATTTCTGTAGCCGGTGCCCATGGCAAGACGACGACGTCGTCCATGCTGGGCCAGGTCTTCGAAGAATGTCATCAGGACCCGACCATCGTCATCGGCGGCGAAGTCGATTACCTGCATAGCAATTCCATCCTGGGGAAAGGCCCTTATGTTATTGCCGAAGCCGATGAAAGCGATGGGACTTTCCTCAAGCAGAACCCTTATATTGCCGTCGTCACCAATATCGACGCCGACCATATGGACCATTATGGCTCGCTGGACAACGTCATCGACGCCTTCAAGCAGTTCATCCAGAAGCTCGATCCCCAGGATGGCCTGGCTGTCCTGTGCTTTGAAAACGATAAGATCCGGGCCCTGGCTCCGAAGACGGAACGGCGTTATGTATCGTATGGCCTTGAACAGCCGGCGGACTATCAGGCCAAAGACCTTCATTACATCAAGGGCAAGCTCCATTTCTCCGTCTATAAGCATGGCGAAAAAATGGGGGACATGGTCCTCAACGTACCGGGGCGCCATAACGTCCTCAACGCACTGGCGACAACAGCCGTCGCCGATGCCTGCGGCCTTCCCTTTGAAGGCATCGCTTCGGCTATGAGTCATTTCCACGGTGCCAAACGGCGTTTCCAGACCAAGGGCTTTGTCGGCGACGTCTGGGTCGTCGATGATTACGCCCATCATCCGACGGAAATCAATGCGACCCTGACAGCAGCCCGCGATATGGGGACGCATCGCGTGGTCTGCCTCTTCCAGCCGCATCGCTATACGCGGACGAAACTGCTCCTCGACCAGTATGGCAGCGCCTTTGCCAAGGCTGATAAGCTCATCATCACCGACGTCTACAGTGCCGGTGAAGACCCCATTCCCGGCGTGTCGGGAGAACTCATTGCCCGGAAGGTCAAGGAAACGACAGGGCAGGATGTCACCTATATCCCGCATAAGGAAGATTTAGTGGCTTATTTGAAGGAAAATTCCCGTCCCCTCGACCTGGTCATCACCATGGGGGCCGGAGATATTTATAAAGTCGGCGAAGCCTATCTCGCTGAAGCTAAAGAAATGGAGAAATAAGGAAATGGAAGACATGAAAGATAAAAAAATTGCCGTCGTCGTCGGCGGTCCTTCGACAGAAGCAGAAGTATCGCGCCGCACTGGGGCTGCCATTGCTGACGCTCTGACGAAAAAGGGATACCACATCGAAATGATGGAACTCGTACCGAAAGAATTTGCCAAGACCTTGACGGAAAAGGGCATCGACATCGTCTTCAACGCCCTTCATGGCCGCTACGGCGAAGACGGCGTCATCCAGGGCTTATGCGAAATGATGGGGATCCCCTATACCGGCCCGGGCGTCATGGCCAGTGCCGTCGGTATGAACAAGGTCATGAGCAAGGCCGCTTTCCAGGGCGCCGGCATCGCCACGGCTCCTTTCGCTTATTACTTCGCGACGCAGGACCGCGATGCCATCGTCTCCGATATTGAACAGCGCTTCGACCTGCCTGTCGTCATCAAGTCGTCCGGCCAGGGTTCGAGCATCGGCACGGTCATCGTCCAGACGAAAGATGAACTCCGTCCGGCTTTGGAAGAAGCCTTCAAGTACAGTGCGTCCCTGGTAGCTGAAGCTTTCATCGATGGTGATGAATTTACCGTAGCCGTCATGGACGACGTAGCTTTCCCGGTCATCCAGATTGTGTCCAGCACGGGCAAGTACGACTTCTATTCCAAATATGCACCGGGCGTAGCAAAGCATCTCTGCCCGGCTCCGATTTCGCCGGAACTGACCAAGGAAATGCAGGACCTGGCTTTGAATGTCTTCCACCTGTGCCACTGCAGTGGCGTATCCCGCGTCGATATCATGACCGATAAGGAAGGCCACCCCTTCGTCCTGGAAATCAATACCGTACCGGGGATGACGGCGACCAGCCTGGTCCCCGATGCCGCCCGGGCCATGGGCCTGTCCTTTGAAGATTTGTGTGAAAAGATTTTGCTGGAAGCATCGGTAGGTAAGTTTTAATGAGAAAGAAATCATATCATACGGGGCAGCGACGGGTCGTGCTGCCTAACGATCCTCATGATGTGTTTATTCCTCCTCATCTTGAGAACGACCCGCTGAACGAACCGGACCGGGAAGCGCTGGTTGCCAAGAAAGAAGCCAAGCGCCGCCGCAAGGCCCGTCAGGCTGCGCGGCTGAAGAAGAAACGGGCTCATCAGAAAAAAGTCTGGGCCCGGCGCCGCCGGATCGGCTGCATCTTTACGATTCTCGGCGTCTTCGTCCTTTGGCTGTTCCTGCGGCTGGCTCCCGTTTCTTTCGGGACGATCATCGTCGATGGCAATGAAAACATGTCCTTTGAAGACGTCTACCGGGCCTGCGGGGCCTATTCCTATGTCAATGTCGTCCAGCTGTCGACAGACGAGGTGGAAGACCGGCTGAAGAAGGACCTGCGCATTGCCGATGCGACGGTTACGCGGGAGTTCCCGGCGACGATCCACGTCACCTTGACGGAACGCAAGCCGGCAGCTGTCATTACGACGCTCTACGGCTTTGCCTATGTCGACAAGACGGGGCGGGTCATCGAACTGGGGCCGCAGATCAAAGGCGTATCCCTGCCGATCATGACGGGCAAGAAAGTCGATAACCTGCTCTTAGGGGATACGGTGACCGACCCGACGCTCCATTCGGCCATGGTCTATCTCCAAAGCCTGCCGCCGGATATCCTCAAGGATATTGCAGAAATCAACGTGGGCAATCCCGAAAGTCTCGTCGCCTATACGACCGATTCCGTCCCCATCCACCTCGGCAGCGGCGATGAACCGGCAGAACGGGCGAAACTGACAGAAACGCTGCTGGCTGAAGTTCAGGAAAATCATCTGGCCGTCCAATACATCGACACGGATGTGCGCTCGCCCCTTGTCAAGACGAAATAAGACGCATAGGGCCTTGATTTTCAAAAACAGGTAGATAAATTTTCTAAGATAGTGTAAAATAATAAGGAATCCTACTGCACAGGGTGTGCGTTATAGAGTCTGAAGGAGGAAAATGCGATATGGCAGAGTTTGCAAATATAAAAGTAATAGGTGTCGGTGGCGGCGGTAACAACGCTGTCAACCGTATGATAGAAAGCGGCTTGCAGGGCGTCCAGTTCATTTCGGTCAATACGGAAGACCAGGTCCTGGAAGTATCGAAAGCCGATGTCAAGATCCAGATCGGTGAAAAATTGACGCGCGGCCTTGGTGCCGGCGCCAATCCCCAGGTCGGTGAACAGGCTGCCCTGGAAAGCAAAGAAGAAATCGTCAAGGCCCTGCAGGGTGCGGACATGGTCTTCGTCACGGCCGGCATGGGCGGCGGTACCGGTACCGGGGCAGCTCCTATCGTTGCCGAATGTGCCAAGGAAATGGGCGCCCTCACGGTAGCTGTCGTTACCAAACCGTTCTCCTTTGAAGGGAAACGCCGTAAGGAAGTCGCTGATAAAGGCGCAGACTACTTGAAAGAAAAAGTCGATACGATCATCACCATCCCGAACGATAAATTGCTCCAGATCATCGACAAGAAGACGCCCCTCAAGGATGCCTTCCTCGTCGCTGACGATGTCCTCCGCCAGGGCGTACAGGGCATTTCCGACTTGATTACGACGACGGGTCTCATTAACCTCGACTTCGCCGATGTCAAGACGATCATGTCCGACCAGGGCGAAGCTATCATGGGTATCGGCGTCGGCTCCGGCGAAAACCGTGCTGTCGAAGCTGTCGATGGGGCTATCCACAGCGCCCTCCTGGAAACGAGCATCGACGGTGCCCAGAGCATCTTGCTCAACGTTACCGGCGGCCCGGACATCAGCTTGTACGAAATCAACGAAGCAGCTGAAAAAGTGGCTGAAGCTGTCGATCCGGAAGCCAATATCATCTTTGGTTCCGTCATTGATCCGGATATGGAAGATTCCATCCGCATCACTGTCGTAGCTACTGGTTTTGGCAAAGAACCGTCTTCGATTCCCGCATTTGGCCAGGGCAATGGTACGGCTGCGAAAACCGGCGATACGAAAGACAATGCCGGCGGCGTAGAAATTCCTACGTGGATGAGATAATCAGCATGAAAAAAGCGGATCCCGGCGGACCCGCTTTTTTTTAAAAATATCGTCGAGAACAAGGTTGGAGGAAGAAACATGAGATGCCCCTTTTGCCAATGTGCAGATACAAAAGTAACGGATTCGCGGGCTACCGATGACGGCAAGGCCATCCGCCGCCGCCGCGAATGTCAGAAGTGCGGCCGCCGTTTCACGACGTATGAAATGGTCGAAGAAGTGCCGCTCATCGTCGTCAAGAAGGATGGCCGCCATGAATTGTTCGACCGCAACAAACTGCTGAACGGCCTGCTCAGGGCCTGCAACAAGCGGGAAGTCAAGCGGCAGCAGCTGGAAGACATCGTCACCAAGGTCGAACGCAATATCCGCAATACCCTGGCCCAGGAAGTGTCCAGCGAGAAAATAGGGGAAATGGTCCTCGGTGAACTGCGCTCTGTCGACGAAGTGGCTTATATCCGCTTTGCCTCTGTCTACCGCGAATTTGCCGATTTGGAAAGTTTCATGGCCGAACTGCAGCACCTCATGGGAACGAAAGAAAAGAAATAAGAGACTGGAATCGAGGAACACTATGACAGAAAATTATATCGATCATTTTTTGAACCATGTCCTGCCGGAATTGCGCATTGCCGTCATCGGTGACATCATGGTCGACCGCTATGTGTTCGGCAAGGTCGAACGCATTTCGCCGGAAGCGCCGGTGCCTGTCAATAAAGTCGATCACATGACGTCCGTCCTGGGCGGGGCTGCCAACGTAGCCTCGAATCTGGCTAATCTCGACTGCCACGTCTTCTTGGCCGGCCTCATCGGTGATGATGAAAATGCAGTCCTCCTGCACCAGCTGCTGGAAGATGCCCATATCGATGGCTCGGGCCTGGTCGTGCGCCAGGACCATGCGACGACGACCAAGATGCGTATCCTCGGTGCCCGTCAGCAGATGGTACGCCTGGATTTTGAAGAAGTGACGCCCTTGGCCGTTACGGAAGAAGAAAAGCTCATGACCTGGCTGTACAACTGTGTGGCTGCCGGCCTGGACGGCATCATCTTATCGGACTACAAAAAAGGTGTCCTCACCGATTCCCTGGCCCAGAGCATCATCAGAGAAGCCAACCGGGCCGGAATCCCTGTCCTGGTCGACCCTAAGGGCAGTGATTGGACGAAATACAACGGGGCCGACTTCGTGACGCCGAACATGAAAGAACTCAGCGACTGCCTGGGCCGGTCCGTAGCCAATGAAGGCCAGGCCGTCGTGGCAGCAGCAGAACTCCTGCATGAGCAGTATGACTTTGCCCACCTCATGGTGACCCGGTCGGAAAAGGGCATCACCGTCATCGGCAAAGACGGCAAGGTGTGGAACAATCCGGCGACGGCCCGGGAAGTCTTTGACGTATCCGGTGCCGGCGATACCGTAGCCGCCGCCTTTTTGTCGGCCATTGCCGGTCACTTATCGATCCGCACGAGCCTGCAGATCGCCAATGCCGCAGCCGGTATCGTCGTCACCAAGGTCGGGACTTATCCCATCCATCGCCACGAATTGCTCAAGCTGTGGCAGGAATGGCAGCCGACCCACTGGCATCCGTACCAGGCACTGAGCCGGGAAGAAGCGGCTGCAAAGATACGCCAGTGGCAGAAGAAAGGCGATACCGTCGTCTTTACCAATGGCTGCTTCGATATCCTGCACCGCGGCCATGTCCTCTATTTGCAGCAGGCCGCCATGCTGGGCCAGCACCTCGTCGTCGGCCTCAATTCCGATGCCTCTGTGAAACGGCTGAAAGGGGAGACGCGGCCGCTGGTCAAACAGGAAGACCGGGCGATCCTGCTCAGCGCCCTGGCCTGTGTCGATGAAGTCGTCATCTTCGAGGAAGATACGCCGAAAGAATTATTACAGGTCCTGCGGCCGGATATCCTGGTCAAGGGCGGAGATTATAAAGCCGATGAAGTCATCGGCCGGGAATCGGTCAAGCGCGTAGAAATCATTTCTTTTGAAGATGGTTATTCTACGACGGGACTGATCGAAAAAATAGCTGATTTAGTAAAGAAGGGGAAACTATGAAAATTGTAACAGGTGGTGCCGGTTTTATCGGCAGCAATATCGTAAAACAATTGAACAACCGGGGCATCAACGATATCCTCATCGTCGACGACCTGACGGACGGCCGCAAATGCCGCAACCTCCAGGGCCTCGATTTCTTTGATTATATGGACTATGCCGACTTCGATGAACAGATGGCCGACGATACCTTCGACTGCGGCTACATCGACGTCGTCTTCCATGAAGGGGCCTGCTCGGATACGATGAACTACGACGGCCGTTATATGATGAAGAACAACTACGAAGGCAGCAAGAATCTCCTGCGTTACTGCATGCAGCGCAAGATTCCCTTCCTCTATGCGTCGTCGGCTTCGACCTATGGCAGCGGCAAGAATGGCTTCCGCGAAGACCCGTCGTGTGAACAGGCTTTGAATCCCTATGCCTATTCCAAGCTCCAGTTCGACCGCTTCGTCCGCCGCGTCCTGCCCCTGGCCAAGAGCCAGATTGTCGGCTTCCGCTATTTCAATGTCTTCGGTCCCCAGGAAAACCATAAGGACCGCATGGCTTCGCTCATTTTCCAGAAATATCATGAATTACAGGAAAAAGGGAAGATCACTCTCTTCGAAGGGACGGCAGGATATGAAAACGGCGGCCAGATCCGCGATTTCATCTATGTCAACGACGTCGTCAATGTCATCTTCTATTTCTGGGAACATCCGGAGCTGTCGGGCATCTATAACTGCGGTACCGGCATCGGTCATACGTTCAATGAATTCGTCCAGGGCGTCATCGACTATTGCGGCAAAGGCCATATCGAATACGTGCCTTTCCCGGACATCCTCAAGGGCAAGTACCAGAGCTATACCCAGGCCGATACGACGAAGCTCATGGAAGCCGGCTATGACCGCGGCTTTACGCTGCTTCCGGAAGCCGTCAAGGAATATTGCAGCATCCTGGAAAAGAGCGACGGGTATTACGAATGAGGAAGGCCGTCTTTTTCGACCGCGACGGCGTCCTCAATGTCGATAAATCCTACTTGGGCTTCATCAAGGACTTTGAATGGATGGACGGGGCCAAGGAGGCCCTGGCTTATTTGACCCGCCAGGGTTATGCCATCATCGTCGTCACCAACCAGAGCGGTGTCGCCCGCGGCTACTATACAGAAGACGACGTCAAGGTCCTCCACGACTGGATGTGTCAGGAAGCGGCCAAGGCCGGCGGCATCATTACGGCCGTCTATTACTGCCCGTATCTCGAAGGGGCGCCGGTCAAAGCGTATGATAAGAAGAGTGACTGGCGCAAGCCGGCACCGGGCATGGTCCTGCAGGCGGCAAAAGATTACGATATCGATTTGAAGCAGTCCTTTATGATCGGCGATATGCCCCGCGACGTGGAATGTGGGCAGCGGGCCGGCATGGATGGCTATTTGTTCACCGGCGGCAGGCTGGACGATTTCGTCCGGGCCATTGTCGCAGAAAGGAAAGGCCGTGAAAGCATATAAGAATATACTGGTCATCAAGATGAGCTCTCTCGGCGACGTCCTCCATGCCCTGCCGACGCTCTATGCATTGCGGCAGAATTGTCCCGATGCCCGCATCGTCTGGGCTGTCCATGAACAGTTTGCGCCGGTCCTGCCGGGCAGGCCCTATATTGACGAGGTCATCTATGTCGACAAGAAACGCCTGAAATCCCTGTCGTACTGGAAAGAACTGCGCCGGACGCTCCACGCCTTTCATTTCGACGTGTCCTTCGATCTCCAGGGACTGGCCAAGAGCGCCATCGTCGCCTTTTTGAGCGGTGCCAGGGAACGCTATGGCTATTGGGAAATGCGCGAAGGCAGTTTCCTGGTCAGCAAGGGCCTTACAGGTCCCCATAAGTACGACCACGTCATCGAACGCTATCTCGATACGGTCCGCGTCCTCGGCGGCCGCGTCGATGCCGTCGAATTTCCATTGCCCGATATTTGCGGCGAAAAACAGGCCTGGCGCCAGCGCCTGGCAGCTGACGGCCTGACAGATCCTTATGTGGCCATCGTGCCCGGGGCCCGCTGGAATGTCAAGGAATGGCCTCTGTCCCATTGGCAGGCCTTCCTGCAGCGCCTGACGGCGTCCGGTATGGCTGCCGTCCTTCTGGGCAGCGGCGACGACGTCCCTAAAGGGAAGGCCCTGAAGGACCACGATTCGTCGGGCCGTGTCTTCGATTATACAGGCCGCACTGATTTACGGCAGCTCATGGCGGCCGTTGCCGAGAGCACCCTCTATATCAGTGCCGATACGGGTCCTTTGCATATTGCCAATGCCCTGAAAAAAGAACTCATCGCCCTCTTTGGGCCGACGTGTCCCCAGCGGACCGGCCCTTACGGCGGAAACGACGACGCCTATATCCATATGGTCCTGTCGCCGACGTCCCAGGCGACGCCGGAACGGCCCCTGGTCGATGATCCGGACTGCATGGCCCAGATTACGCCGGACATGCTGTGGCAGGTCTATGAAGGCGTCCTGAAGAAGGTGAAACTATGATTAATCTGCGCAACAAAAAAATAATCGTCACCTTTCTCATGCATCTAGGCGACCTCATCCTCATCACCCCGTTCCTGCAGGTCCTGCGCCGTCATGCCCAGGGCTCGGACATCACCCTCGTCGTCGATGAGAAAGTGGCCGACGTCGTCCGCTATAATCCCAATATCGATCACTTAGTCACAGTCGATAAGAAGGGCAAGGACAACTCCGTCCGGGCCTTATGGCGCATCGGGCGGCATTTACATCAGCATCACTACGACATCCTCATCAATCTGCATCCTAATGAACGGACGTCTTTCCTGGCGGCGGTCATCCATGCCAAACAGTTCGTCGGCATGAGCCACTTCCTGGTGCGTCCCTTGATGGACCGCTACACCCGCCTGGACCGTATCCATCTCCATGCAGCCGATATGTACATTAATGTCCTGGCCCAGCTGGGCATCGACGACTATCGCAGCGACGGCCTGCAGTTCTTCACCTGTAAGGCCTGGGATGATACAGCGACGGAATTTTACCGGTCCCAGGGGGTCCATAACAGCGACGCCCTCATCGGCTTCAATATCGGCAGTGCCGTCCCGCAGAAACGCTGGCCGGCCAAACGATTTGCCGCTGTTGCCGATTATTTTGCCCATCGCGGCTTCAAATGTGTCTTCTTTGGCGGTCCCATGGATGAAGATATGGTCAAAGAAGCGACATCCCAGATGGAATCGGATCCTATCATCGCCACGGGGAAATTCACCATTGGCGAACTGGCTTCGGCTATCCGCTGCTGCTCCCTGTTCATCACCAACGACAGCGGCCCTATGCACGTCGCCGTCAGCCAGGGCGTCCCGCTGGTCGCCCTGTATGGTCCCAGCAATCCCAAGCTCTATGGTCCCTATACGGACCGGGCCATCGTCCTGGAATCGACGAACCATTACGAAGTGGGCAAGAGCATGAAACAGATTATCCGTGAAGGTAATTATAAAGGTATTTCGGTTATTCCCATGAGCCAGGTCATCGCCGCTGGCGAAGAACTCCTGAGCCGTTATTATGGAAAAAGATAACCTATAGTTCTATGGAGGTGGAAGGTTATGAAAAAACTTATTATGGCAGCGACCCTGGCCGCCTTGACCGTGACTTCGGCGGCTATGGCAGCCCCGCTCCGGGATCCCCAGCCGGGCGACTTGAAGGCTAACGCCAACTATGGCTTTGACCAGAAAGAAGGCGGCCGCAGTGCCAAGAGCCGTCTGACCGGTGGCGACGTCACGTATGTACTGAACAATCATTGGGATATCCAGTACGTCAACAACTATACCAAAGGGGACAATGACAACAAGATCAACGAAAACTACCTCGTCGGCAATTACCGCTTTACGCCGTATCTGTCGGCCTATGCCGGCGGGTCCTACGTCAAGACCGAAACGTATAACACGACCAAGTCCTATGGCTACCAGGTAGGCCTCAAAGGCCAGCTTCCTTTGGCAGAACGCTGGCAGGGCTTTGCCTCTGTCGGCGTCGGCGATGACGTCAACACCTATGAAGTCGGCGTCGGCTACGATATCACGCCGAACTGGGATGCCCATATCAAATACCGCAGCAGCAGCGTCGACGTCGATAACTACGACGACGATGTCAAAGGCTGGCAAGTCGGCATGGGCTATAAGTTCTGATATTGACAATGGACGGTTCCGTCCCGTATAATGTACCAATGACATGTGCTGTGGTTGAAAGTCGATGTCAGTCGCAGACCAAGCGATCCACGTAAGGCATCCAAAGCGATGCTGATCATAGTGCGGCCTAGAAGTAAGACCTGCCGCGTAAAAAACGCGAGAGGGCCAGTAGTGGGGGACAAGACGTCTATGAGCGAACGTCCCAGCAGGCGAGTGTGGGGGTAAAGACCAGGTCAGGCATGTCGGATAAAGGGTTGTCCTATGGAGGTTTCGGCCTTCATGCGGCAGCCCTTTTTGCATATCGTTTGTCGTGGTTCGTTCATCGTTTGTAGTGGGGGTTCAATTTTTTTAGCCATCTTCGATGAACGACGAACGGCAAACGAACCACGAAATTGTTTGACGGATGATTGTTCGTATAGTAAAATGTAAGGGTATTTATGTTATTGGCCAAGGAGTGGAGTTATCGATGGATAATAAACAATGGGAAGAAGAAATCCATAAAAATCCATTTGACTTGTTCATGGATTTCCATGTGGAAAAGGCTAAAACAGAGAGTACGGTCCTTACATTTGAGAATAAAGGCTCGAAATGGGACAATCCCAATGGCACCATGTACGGCGGCGTCCTCTATTCCATGGCCGATTCGGCGATGGAAGCTGCCTGCGCAGTCTGTGGCAAAGCCGTCCTCACGCTGGACTTGGGCATGAACTACCTGCGTCCGGCTTTTGCCAACACGACAATCCGGGCTGAAGCCCAGGTCATCCACAACGGCCGCACGACCATGGTAGCTCTCTGTGATTTTTATGATAATGATGACCGCTATTTGGCTCATGGCAAGGGGACGTTCTTTGTAACCGGCCCTTATGTGTTTGGCGATGAAGGAGGGCAGGGCGATGAATGAACCAGAAAAAACGGTCAGTCCTGAAGCAGCTGCACGGCTGCAGCGGATGTTTGAGAATATTTATTCCCAGACCCCTTATTTCCAGAGTATGCCCTGTACGGTAGAAAAACTCGACATCGGCCGCGTCCGCGTCGGCTTTGATATCAGCCGTCACTCCTGCAATTACCGGGGCATTGCCTCCGGCGGCGTCCTGGCGGCGTTCTGCGATACCCTCATGGGCATGGCCAGCCGGACCCTGGGCTTCCAGGTGACGACGCTGGAAATCAATATGAACTATATCCGCAGCGTCAAAGGCGGTGAGCACATTACCGGCATCGGCCAGGTCATCCACCACGGCCGGAAGACGATTGTCGTCGAATGTGAGTGCTACGATGCCAGCGGGAATATTATTGTAAAAGGGCGGTCGTCTTTTTATATTTTGAAGAAACTCGATTAATAAAATAGTCATGTAATTATAGGGAAGGTTGGTTAGTACAAGATGGATTTTGCTTATAACGACGAACAGAAAGAAATCATCAAAGTCGTCCGCGACCTGGTGGAAAAAGAAATCGTCCCCTACGCTGCAGAAATGGATGAAACGGGGAAACTCCATGAAGGGCTCCTCGAAAAATTGGCTGCTCAGGGCCTGCTGGGCGTCGCTATTCCCGAAGAATTTGGCGGAGCTGGCCTCGACGCCATCACCATTGCCGCTATTTATGAAGAATTAGGCAAAGGCTGTGCCGGTGTCGCTACGACGGTGGCTGCCAATGCCCTGGCTTCGTATCCGGTCATCATTGCCGGCAACGATGACCAGAAGAAACGCTACTTCGACATCATCAACGATGACAACCTGGCTGCTTTCGCCCTGACCGAACCGGGGACTGGTTCCGATGCCGGTTCCGTTTCGACGCGTGCCATGAAGACCGAAGATGGCAAGGGCTATATCCTCAACGGTACGAAATGCTTCATTACCAACGGGGCCCTGGCCGAAGTCTTCGTCGTCTTCGCCAACACCCGCAAGAGCGGCGGCATCCGCGGATTGACAGCCTTCATCGTCCGCAAGGGGACTCCGGGCTTCACCGTCGGCAAAGCTGAAAACAAAATGGGCATCCGCGCTTCCAATACGACAGAACTCATCTTCCAGGACTGCTTCGTGCCGGTCGAAGACCGTCTCGGCCGCGAAGGCCATGGCTTCCGTATCGCCATGGATACCCTGGACGCTGCCCGTCCTTTCGTCGGCGCCGTTTCCGTCGGCATTGCCGAAGCGGCTTTCCGCGCCTGCTGTGAATACGCCAAAGTCCGCGTCCAGTTCGGCAAACCCATCGCTTCCTTTGAAATGGTCCAGGCTATGATCGCCGATATGGCTATGAAAGTCGAAGGCGCCCGCCTCCTCGTCCATCGCGCCTGCTGGATGAAGGACCAGGGCATGGACTTCAGCCGTGAAGCGGCTATTGCTAAATGCAATGCGTCCGACGTGGCTATGCAGGTCACGACCGATGCAGTCCAGGTCATGGGCGGCTATGGCTATATCAAGGAATATCCTGTCGAAAAATATATGCGCGACGCCAAAATCATGCAGATTTACGAAGGCACCAACCAAATTCAGCGTTTGGTTATTGCAAATAAGACACTTTACTGATACAATAGATAACACCCATAGAGGTATATTATGGCAATGATAAAGAGGGGATGGAACTGACTCCGCCTACAGGAAATCCGGGCCATGGATTGAGAGCCCGGTGCCGGAAGTTCCATGCGTTCACTTTAGAGCCTCCTGTTGAACGGAGTAGGCAGGACGGGGGTTCCCGTTACAGGACAATCGAGAATCAAGTAGGGTGGTACCGCGAATCAGACTTTCGCCCCTTTAGGGGCGGGAGTCTATTTTTTTTGTACTCGCCAGTAGGAGGAAGAAAAATATGATCAGTGATAAGATCGAGGCCATTAAAGCGGCCGTCAATGAACAGCTCGCCAAGAGCGAACATCTTCAGGACGTACAAGATATCCGCGTCAAGTTCCTGGGTAAAAAAGGGGAACTGACAGCGATCATGAAGGAAATGAAGAATTTTTCCAAAGAAGAACGACCGAAAATCGGGCAGCTCGTCAATACGGCCCGCAATGCCATTGAAGAACAGTTAAAGGCCAAGATGGAAGAAGTCAAGGCCCAGGAACTGGCTGCCAAGATCGAATCGGAAAAAATCGACATTACCCTGCCGGGCCGCAAACCGGTCATGGGCCATGAACATCCGCTCCATCAGACGCTGCGCCTCATGGAAGATTCCTTCCTGCGCATGGGCTTTTCCATCGTCGAAGGGAATGATATCGAATCGGACTATTACAACTTCCAGTGCCTGAACCTGCCGGAAGATCATCCGGCCCGGGATATGCAGGACTCCATGTATATTACGGATAATATCCTCTTGCGGACCCACACGTCGGGCATGCAGGCCCGGACGCTGCAGGCCCATAAGCCCAATGAACCGTTCAAGATCATCGCGCCGGGCAAGGTATACCGCTGTGACTATGATGCGACCCATTCGCCGGTCTTCCATCAGATGGAAGGCATGATCATCGACAAGGACATCCGCTTCTCTGACCTCAAAGGGATGCTGGAAGACTTCCTCCGCGATATTTTCGGCGCCCAGACGAAAGTCCGTTTCCGCGCCAGCTACTTCCCCTTTACGGAACCGAGTGCTGAAGTCGATATTTCCTGTGTCATGTGCGGCGGCAAAGGCTGCCGGGTCTGCTCCCACACGGGCTGGCTGGAAATCCTCGGCTGCGGCATGGTCAACCCCAGCGTCCTGCGCATGAACGGCTATGACCCGGATGTCGTCACGGGCTTTGCTTTTGGCATGGGCGTCGAACGTATTGCCATGCTGAAATACGGCATCGATGATTTGCGCTTGTTCTATGAAAACGATATGCGGTTCTTGAACCAGTTCTAGGAGGGTATGAATAATGAAAAGTTCTTTAACATGGATGCAGGATTATGTCGACGTCGACATGAACCAGGACATGCAGGCATTTGCCGATAAACTGACCATTGCCGGTATCCCTGTCGAACAGGTGGAATACTGGGGTACAGAAGTCAAGAAAGTAAAGACCGGGAAGATCCTTCAGATCGATAAACATCCCGATGCCGATAAACTCGTCGTCTGCCAGGTAGACATGGGCGACGAACAACTCCAGATCGTCACGGCTGCGACTAACGTCCGCGTCGGCCAGGTCGTCCCCGTCGCTGTCCACGGCGCTCATCTGCCGGGCGGCACGAAGATCAAGCGCTCGAAGCTGCGCGGTGTCTTGTCCAACGGCATGTTCTGCTCGGCTCACGAATTTGGCTTCGATGACAGCCTGCTCCTGCCGGAAGAACGAGAAGGCATCTGGATCCTGCCGCCGGATACGCCGCTCGGCGTCGACGCTGCCGACTATCTCCAGGTCCGCGACGTCGTCTATGAATATGAATTGACAGCGAACCGGGCAGACTGCTTCTCCATGGTCGGCTTGTCCCGTGAATTTGCCGTCCTTAGCGGTAAAGAAGCCCGCTATCCGGAAATTTCCGTCAAGGAATGTGATACGCCTATCGACGGAAAAGTCAAAGTTTCCATCGACGATGACGAACTGTGCAGCCGCTATACGGCCCGCCTGCTCCTGAATGTCAAGATCGGCAAGTCGCCTATGTGGATGCAGCAGCGCCTGCGCAAGTCCGGCGTCCGTCCCATCAACAACGTCGTCGATGCCACGAACTACACGATGATCGAATTGGGCATCCCTCTCCATGCTTATGACTACGATAAAGTCGCCGGCCATCATCTCATTGCCCGCCGGGCCCAGGCTGATGAAGCCATGAAGACGCTGGACGATGTAGACCGCAAATTGACGGACAATATGCTGGTCATTGCCGATGAAGAAAAAGCCTGCTGCATCGCCGGCATCATGGGCGGCATGGATTCGGAAGTCACGGACCAGACGACGACGGTCATCCTCGAATGTGCATCCTTCAAGGGCTCCAATATCCGTCATACCGGCCGTATGCTCGGCCTGCGCTCGGAAGCTTCGGGCCGTTTTGAACGAGGCCTCGATTCGGACAGCTGCATCAACTCCATCGACCGCTGCGCCCAGCTCCTTCAGGAAATGGGGGCCTGCGACGTAGCCAAAGGCGTCGTCGATGTCTATCCGAAACCGCAAGCTACGACGCGCATTGCCTTTACGGCAGTTCAGGTCAACAAGTTCCTGGGCACAGAAATCACGGAAGCCGACATGGTCCACATCCTGGAAACCTTGCAGTTCGGCATCGAAAAAGACGGCAATACGTTAACTGCTGTCGTCCCCAGCTATCGCGGCGACTGCACGGAAATGCCGGATATCGCCGAAGAAGTAGCCCGCGTCTACGGCTACGAAAATATCCCGTCTACGCGCCCGGCAGCGCCTATCTCCAAAGGGGAAGCCGGCTTCCATCACGATGTAGGCGAAAAGATTTCGTCCATCCTCAGCAGCAGCGGCCTCAACGAAACGGTCACCTTCAGCTTCATGCATCCGGACCAGCTGAAGAAGCTCCTCTTCAAAGACGGTGACGCCGTATACAATGCCGTACCGATCCTCAACCCGATTACGGAAGACTTCCCGCTCATGCGGACGACGCTCATCCCGACGCTGATGGATGTCCTGGTCCGCAACCAGGCCGTCAAGAATCCGTCTGTCGGCATCTATGAAATCGCCCCGGTCTATCGCCCGAAACAGCTGCCCCTGACGGAACTGCCGGAACAGGAATTCTATGTCACTGGCCTTCTCTATGGCCAGCGCACGGCAGCCGAATGGCCGGCAAAAGTGGAAAATTACGACTTCTATGACGTCAAGGGCCTCGTCGAAGCCGTCCTCCAGGGACTGGGCATCCAGGCCGACTTGGAAGTCTCCGACTGGGCACCGCTTCATCCGGGGAAGGCTGCTCGCTATGTCAAAGACGGCAAAGTCCTCTGCGACTTCGGCGAACTCCATCCCAAAGCCGTCGACAATTACGACGTCGCCGGCCCGGTCTACGTCTTTGAAATGCACATGGACGCCATCCTGCCTTTGGTCAACCTCCTGCCGGATTATCACAAAGTCGCCAAGTTCCCGGCATCGAGCCGCGATCTGGCCTTCCTGGCACCGCTGGCTACGACCAATGCCGACATCGTCGATGTCATCAAAGAAGACGGCGGCGAAAATCTGGAAGCAGTCCATCTCTTCGACATGTATACGGGCAAACAGGTACCGCAGGGCTACAAGAGCCTGGCTTATTCCTTAGTCTTCCGTTCCGAAGAAGGGACCCTGACCGATGCCGACATCCAGGCCCCGGTCGACGCCATCGTCAAAGACCTGAAAGAAAAATTCGGCTGCGAATTGCGGTAGAATTTTGTGTTTGAAGTTTGGGGTTTGAAGTTTGAAGTGATAGTTTTTAAATATAATCTCTTCTGCATCAAACATCAAACCTTTAACATCAAACAGATAAAGAGGCTGTCTCCATGGACAGCCTCTTTATCGCGTATTGTAAAAAAAGTAAAGTTGTGGTATGATGTAGAGCGTAATATGGTATTTTAGAGATATTCAGGGCTCTACCGGCCCATAAGGAGGACATACTTAGAATGAACGTAACAGTAAATGAAGTAGACCAGCACAAAGTAACCCTGCACATTGAAGTGCCTGCTAAAGATGCTTCCAAACAGGCTGCAGCCGCTTGCAAGAACTTGGCAAGCCGTGTCAATATCCCGGGCTTCCGTAAAGGGAAAGCACCGCGCATGGTACTGGAAAGCTTCTTGGGCAAAGATGCTGTCAAACAGGAAGTTTTTGAAGCTATTGCCAATAAAGCCTACAGCGACGCCCTCGACCAGGAAGGCATCGTTCCTGTAACTGAACCGGAATTGAACGTCATTACTGACGAAAAAGGCAAAGATGTCGTATTTGAAGCTACGGTCACGAAAAAACCGGAAGTCAAACTCGGCGAATACAAAGGCATCACCGTTGCCAAAGATAAAGTCGACGTAACCGACGAAGACGTTTCCAAAGAATTGGTTAACCTCCAGAAACAGCATGCAAAACTCGTCGTAGCTCCGGAAGGCACGGAAATCGCAAAAGATGACTTCGCTGTCATCGATTTCAAAGGCACTGTCGACGGCGTCGCATTCGAAGGCGGCGAAGGCAAATCCTATCCGCTCCAGATCGGCTCCGGCAGCTTCATCCCTGGCTTTGAAGATCAGCTCATCGGCTGCAAAGCTGGCGACGAAAAAGACGTCAAAGTCACCTTCCCGGAAGATTACTTTGAAAAATCCCTGGCTGGCAAAGAAGCTGTCTTCGCCGTTAAAGTCAACGACGTAAAACGCAGCGAACTCCCGGCCATCGACGATGAATTTGCTAAAGAAGCCGGCAAATTCGACAGCGTCGACGACCTCAAAGCCGACATCCGCAAACGCCTCGAATCGAAAGCTTCCTTCCAGGCTTTGGAAAAATTCAACTCTGAAGTCTTGAAGACAGCCGTCAACAACGCAGAAGTCGATATCCCGCAGGTCATGATCGACGACAAAATCGACCAGATGATCGAAGAACTGGCTATGAAACTGGAAACACAGCGCATGAGCCTCGATGATTATCTCAAATACATGGGCCAGGATATGGACAAACTCAAGGAACATTACGCTGAACCGGCTAAAGAAAACGTAAAAATGGACCTCGTTCTCGAAGCTATCGCTAAAGCTGAAAACATCGAAGTCAAAGACATCGATCTCCAGGCTGAAATCATTACGATGGCCCAGAACTTCGGCGCAGACCCGAAAGAAGTCTACAAGATTATTTTGAAAGAACATCGCGTTCCCATGCTTGTACAGTCTGTCGGCCGTAAAAAAGCAGCAAGCTTCATCCTCAAAAATGCCGTCGACCCGAACGAAGACAAGAAAGAAGAAGCTAAAGCTGAAGAAGTTAAGGCTGAAGACTAATCCGGGAAACGCATTCTCCGGAGGTGTTAGTTTTGACAAATATGTATGTACCGATTGTCGTCGAACAGACGGCGCAAGGTGAACGGAGCTATGATATTTATTCCCGCCTCTTGAAAGACCGCATCGTCTTCCTCGGCGGCCCCATCGATGATGCCGTTGCCAACAGCATCATTGCCCAGCTCCTTTTCCTGGAAGCAGAAAATCCTGACAAGGATATCCATTTATACATCAACAGCCCTGGCGGCGTCGTCACGGCAGGCATGGCCATTTACGATACCATGCAGTACATCAAGCCGGACGTCTCGACGATTTGTGTCGGCTCCGCTGCCAGCATGGCGTCGGTACTCCTGACAGCCGGTGCCAAGGGCAAACGCTTTGCCCTGCCGCACTCCCAGGTCATGATCCACCAGCCTCTCGGCGGTGTACAGGGCCAGGCTACGGAAATCGAAATCCATGCCCGCGAAATCCTGCGCATGCGCAAGGAATTGAACGGCATCTTGTCTAAACATACAGGACAGCCCATTGACGTCATCCAGAAGGATACGGAACGGGATAATTTCATGACCGCTGAAGAAGCCAAGGCCTACGGCCTTATCGATGAAATCCTGACCCGTCCGCTGCCGGATGAAACGAAATAGGACAGGAGGAAGACAAGATGAACGATAGGAATGATGAACCGCGTTGCAGTTTCTGCGGCCGGCCCCAGAGTGAAGTACAGAAGCTCATTGCCGGCCCGGGCGTCTACATTTGCGACGAATGTGTTGCCGTAGCGCAGCACATCATGGAAGAGGAAAAGGCGGAAGAAACGCCGGACTTTCAGCTGAAAGACCTGCCGACACCGCATGAAATCAAGGCCACCCTTGATGAATACGTCATCGGTCAGGAAGCAGCCAAGAAGACTCTTTCCGTCGCTGTGTACAACCATTACAAGCGGCTCCAGACCAATTTCAGCGCCTCTGATGACGATGTAGAGCTCCAGAAATCGAATATCGTCATGGTCGGCCCGACCGGGAGCGGCAAGACCCTCCTGGCCCAGACCCTGGCCCGTCTCCTCGATGTGCCCTTTGCCATCGCCGATGCGACGAGCCTGACCGAAGCCGGCTATGTCGGCGAAGACGTCGAAAACTGCCTGCTCAAGCTCATCCAGGCTGCTGATTACGATATTGCCAAAGCTGAACGGGGCATCATCTATATCGACGAAATCGATAAGATTGCCCGTAAATCGGAAAACCCGTCCATTACTCGCGACGTTTCCGGTGAAGGCGTTCAGCAGGCCCTTTTGAAGATCCTCGAAGGGACCGTTGCCGGTGTTCCGCCTCAGGGCGGCCGCAAGCATCCTCATCAGGAAATGCTTCAGATCGACACGACGAACATCCTGTTCATCTGCGGCGGCGCTTTCGATGGTATCGACAAGACCATCCTCAACCGTACGACCGATAAGAACATGGGCTTTGGTGCGGACATCCACTCCAAGTCCGAACACTCCATGGAATCGCTCCTCAAGGAAATCATCCCGACGGACCTCCAGAAGTTCGGCCTCATCCCGGAATTGATTGGCCGCCTGCCCGTATTGGTTACCCTCAATCCTCTCGATGAAGATGCGATGGTACATATCTTGACAGAACCGAAGAACGCCCTGGTCAAGCAGTATCAGAAGATGCTGGCCATGGATGACGTAGATCTCGAATTTACGCCAGAAGCTCTTCAGGCCATTGCCAAGGAAGCGCTGCGGCGCAATACCGGTGCCCGTGGGCTTCGCTCCATCATCGAACGGATCATGCTCGACGTCATGTTTGATGTACCGAGCCGCGACGATGTCAGCAAGTGCGTCGTGACGGAAAAATGCGTCAAAGAAGGCGCTGAGCCCGACCTCGTACTGAAAGAGGCAAAATGATATAATGTACAATAAAACTCATTTCTTGAACCGGAAATGAGTTTTATTTTTCCATAGAAGAAGGTGAAACGTATGAACGAAAACGTTGTGCTCAATGAACAAGATATCCTGGCTTTGCCCTTTGTCCCGCTCCGGGGCATCGTGGTCTATCCGAAGCTGGTCAGCCACATCGACATCGGCCGCGATAAATCCCTGGCAGCCGTCGACTATGCCATGGAACACGACCGGCAGCTCCTGGTAGCTACCCAGGTCGATGAAAACGAAGACAATCCAGGTTTCGACGATGTCTATACCATCGGCTGCCTGGTCAAGATAGAACAGCTCCTGCGCATGCCTGGTGGCCTGGTCCGCATCCTGGTCAACGGGATTTCCCGCGTCCGCATGCAGGGCTTTTCCCAGAAGGCCGATTACCTCGAAGGGGCGGCTGTCAAAGTGGCCGAAATCAGCCGCAATGAAGTGGAAGAAGAAGCCCTGCGCCGGGTTGTCCTCAAGCGCCTCCTCGATTGGCTGGGCAATCTCCGCGATGGAGAAGAAGCCAGTGAAAATGCCAAGAACATCGACGAACCGGGTGTCCTGGCTGACTTTGCCGCTTCCCAGCTGCCCCTGCGGATCGTCATCCGCCAGCAGCTCCTGGAAACGGCCGATGTCGAAGCGCGCCTGCGCCGTATTGCGTCCCTCTTGGATACGGAAGTCGATATTGCCAACCTGGAATCGAAGCTGAACATGGAAGTCCGCGGCAAGATGGACCAGCAGCAGAAAGAATATTACCTGCGTGAAAAGATCAAGGCCATTCATGAAGAATTGGGCGATAAAGTCGATAAGGATACGGAAGTCCAGGAACTTCGCGATAAGATCAAGAAGATGAAACTCGATGAAGACATCGAAAAAGCCCTGCTCAAAGAAGTAGACCGCCTCGATTCCATGCCGCCCATGATGGCAGAATCGGCAATCATCCGTACTTACCTCGACTGGGCCATGGCCCTGCCTTGGAAGAAGGAAACCAAGGACCGCCTGGATCTCAATGAAGCGCAGAAAGTCCTCGACGAAGATCATTACGGACTGAAGAAGGTCAAAGACCGCATCATCGAATATTTAGCAGTCAAACAGCTGACGAACAGCCTGAAAGGGCCGATCCTCTGCTTCGTCGGCCCTCCGGGAACGGGTAAGACGAGCATTGCCAAATCCATTGCCCGCGCCATGAACCGCAAGTACGTCCGCGTATCCCTGGGTGGCGTCCGCGACGAAGCCGAAATCCGCGGCCATCGCCGCACCTACATCGGAGCCCTGCCGGGCCGCATCCTGGCCGGCATGAAGCAGGCCGGTGTCAAGAACCCGGTCTTCCTCCTCGATGAAATCGACAAGATGACTTCTGATATGCGCGGCGACCCGTCGTCGGCCATGCTGGAAGTCCTCGATCCGGAACAGAACAATACTTTCAGCGATCATTTCCTGGAACTGCCTTTCGACTTGTCGAAAGTATTCTGGATCACGACGGCCAACGTCCTCGGTGATATTCCCCGGCCCCTCATGGACCGCATGGAAATCATCGACTTCACGAGTTATACAGAAGAGGAAAAGGTCCAGATCGCCAAGCGCTATCTGGTACCGATGCAGGTGAAAGAAAACGGCCTCCGGCCGAGTCAGGCCAAGTTCTCCGACGCCGTCCTGCGCCGTATCATCGAAGGGTATACGAGGGAATCCGGCGTTCGTAACCTGGAAAAGACGATCGGTACGGTCTGCCGCCGTATCGGCAAGTCCCTGCTCATGAATGATGAAGTGCCGCTCAGCGTTTCTGTCAAGAACCTGGAAAAACTGCTCGGCCCGGTCAAATTCCTGCCGGAAACGGTCCATAAGGACGATGAAGTCGGTATCGTCACCGGCATGGCCTGGACCCAGGTCGGCGGGGAAGTCCTGGAAACAGAAGCCGTTGCCGTCAAAGGGAAGGGCCGCCTGCTGCTCACAGGCCAGCTCGGCGATGTCATGAAAGAATCGGCTGAAGCCGGCGTGACCTACGTCCGCAGCCGGGCCGATGTCCTGGGCATCGATGCCGATTTCTACGCCAACATGGACTTGCACATCCATCTGCCTGAAGGAGCTATCCCCAAGGATGGCCCGTCAGCAGGTATCACCATGGCGACGGCCATCACATCGGCCCTGACGGGCAAAGCCGTCCGCCACGATGTCGCCATGACCGGCGAAATTACCCTGCGCGGCACGGTCCTGCCCGTAGGCGGCATCAAAGAAAAAGTCATCGCTGCTCATCGGGCGGGTATCAAGAAAATCCTCCTGCCGGAAGAAAACAAGCGAGACATGGACGAAGTGCCGCAGTCGGTCAAAAAGGATGTCAAATTCGTCTTTGTTCATCATATGGATGAAGTGCTGGCTCAGGCACTGGTGAAGTCCTGATGGCTTCGTACGATATCATCAAGGCCGCTTATGCCACGACGGCTGTCCGCCGCGACCAGTACCCTGAAGGGTCTGTACCGGAAGTGGCCTTCCTCGGCCGTTCCAACGTAGGTAAATCGAGCCTGATCAATTCCCTGTGCAACCACCGCGGCCTGGCCCGCGTCAGCGGTGCTCCGGGAAAGACCCAGACCATCAACTATTTCAGTGCCGCCCTGCGGCGGCGCGATGAAGCAGAAGGGGAGCAGCGGCTGCCTTTCTATTTAGTCGACCTGCCGGGCTATGGCTTTGCCAAGACCGGCGGCAAGAACCGCGACATGTGGAGTGCTTTCATCGGCGAATACGTCACGCAGTCGCCGAACCTCTGCGTTCTCTGTCTGCTTGTCGACCTGCGCCACCCGGGCCTGGCCATCGACCAGCAGGCCTATGACTGGCTGTCCAGTGCCGGCGTACCCCTGCAGATCGTCGGGACCAAGGCCGATAAGCTCAAGGCCAACGAAAAGAACCGCAACCTGGCCCAGTTAAATAAACTCTTCCCGTCGGACCGGCCGGCCCTGGCCTATTCGTCGCTCAAACGCGACGGCTTCGGCCCTTTGGCCAAGAACCTCTTCGAACGGGTGCTTCGGTTTAATGTTTGAGGTTTGATGTATGATGTTTGAGGCGATGGCTTTTAAATTTTACCCCATCCACATCAAACATCAAACTTTCAACTTCAAACCCAAAAAGGAGCTGTCTTCAAAGGACAGCTCCTTTTTTGCTCCCTTTACAAAGAACAATCTTTCTAGTTGGCTTCATTAAGCGAAAGTGGTATAATTAATTTGATTTATTGTCGGCCAGATGGGAGGTTGCATAATCATGGCGGTAGTTTCGATTGACAGTGATGCTGATTTTTCTGTGAAGGTCCTTCGCCAGCCGGGCATTGTCATCGCAGACTTCTGGGCTCCCTGGTGCGAGCCGTGCAAGATGGTTCATTCAGAAATCAGCCAGGCAGCCGCGAATTTTGGCGATGCTGTGAAAGTGGTACGCATCAATGTCGATACCATGCGGAATGTTGCCGAAAAATATGAAATCATGGCGGTTCCGACGTTATTGTTCTTTAAGGACGGGAAACCGCTGAAACGCATTATCGGCTATGCCTCGCAGGCAGAAATCAGCAAGTTCCTGGCATCTGTCGTGGCAGAAAACAAGGCGGCCGGTTTTGACAACAAAAATATTGGGATGATATAATTGAATTTAGAAACGAGAGGGACGGGACGACAGGTATTGTCTATTGTCGTTCCAGTATATAACGAACAGCCGAACATTGAGAAGTTCTATGAAGAGGCGACGAAAGCCGCAGCGACACTTGATATGGACTATGAAATTATCTTTGTCGACGATGGTTCCAAAGATGCGACGCCCCTCATCCTCAGCCGCCTGACCCAGCAGGATGGACACGTACGGGCTTTTATCCTGGCTCGTAATTTTGGTCATCAGCTGGCCATTACCTGCGGCATGGATCATGCAATTGGCGACGCCGTGATCACCATGGATGGTGATTTGCAGCATCCGCCATCGATGATTCCTGAACTGGTCCGGAAATGGCGCGAAGGCAACGATGTCGTCCAGACGATACGTGAATCGACAGACGATGCGGGTTTCCTCAAACGGATAACGTCGAAATGGTATTACCGTATATTGAATACTGTATCTCCGGTCCACATCACACCGGGCGGATCCGATTTCCGCCTCATCGACAAAAGGGTACTGGAAACATTCAAGCAGTTCCGCGAACACGACCGCTTCATCCGCGGCATGATCGGCGATATCGGCTATACCCAGACCTTCATTCATTTCGTAGCGCCGAGGCGCTATGCCGGGAAATCCAAGTTTTCCGTGCGCAAGATGCTGCATTTTGCCCTCGACGGGATCATGGCTTATTCTAAGATTCCCCTGCGGGTTTCCTTTTACGTCGGCATGCTGAGCGGCTTATTGAGCCTGCTACTGATCCTGCATGTCATTTACTGTAATATCGTGGGCGAAGCCGTACAGGGCTGGACGACGACGATGATCGTCGACTGCCTGTTCAGCGGCTTTCAGCTCATTTTTATCGGTGTCATCGGAGAGTATATAGGACGTATATTTGAAGAGGTAAAGCATAGACCTCTGTATTGGCTGCGGGCTGAACTCGGCCAGCATAAAGACAGGTAAGCCCTTGCGTTGTATGGCCTTCGAGACAGAGAGGAGTATTTATGTGGAAAAAAATCAGTAAAGTTTGGATATTGGCCGCACTTTTCGTTTTCGCCGCCCTGCCGGTGCTGGCAGCTTCACCGCTGACCATTGGCAGCCGGGGCGATGAAGTCCGTTCCATTCAGCAGATCCTTCGCAGCAAAGGCTATCGGGTCAATGTCAACGGCGTTTATACGAAAGATACAGCACAGGCTGTATCGCAGTATCAGAAAGATAAGAAGATCCAGGTCAGCGGCAAGGTCGGCGGCTGGACGTATTATCTCCTGACAGGCAATCGTTCCAAACTGCCGCCGAAGCCGGTCATGAAGAAAGGGCAGAGTACGCGCTTCAACAATGGTGCTATCAGCAAATACCGCCATTTCAGCGGCGGCGATGCCTTCGGCAACCAGCTGGTCCATTCCGCTTATCAGTATTTAGGGATTCCTTACGTATTCGGCGGGAATACGCCGGCTGAAGGCTTCGACTGCTCAGGCTTTACGAAATATGTCTTTTCCCATAATGGCATCAACCTGCCGCGCCTGGCCGATGAACAATATGAAGTGGGCCAGCGGGTCCGCCGGAGCGAACTCATGCCGGGCGACCTGGTTTTCTTTACGACGTATGAACCAGGCGTATCCCATACGGGCATCTATGTCGGCAACAACAATTTCATCAGTGCCACCAGCAGTGGCGGTATCCGCGTAGACAGCCTCGACAGCGGTTATTGGTCGCCGCGCTATGTCGGTGCTACACGGGTCCGGAGATAGGCAAACTGGCTAGGGAACAGTCGTCCTCTAGCCTTTCCTTATACAACCGGCCTGTGGGATAAAAAATAACAAGAAAAGGTTGCCGAACAGGGGGAAATGAGCGTATAATTTTCCCATGTAGAAAGATATTTAGAGGGAGTGTTTACGATATGAAGTACATGACGGGTAATGAAATCCGCAAAGCTTATTTACAATTCTTTAAGAGCAAGGAGCATTTGATCCTGCACAGCTTTCCGCTCATTCCGGAAAACGACCCGAGCCTGCTCCTCATCGGCGCCGGCATGGCACCGCTCAAGCCGTATTTCACGGGGAAGCTCGTACCGCCGTCGTACCGCGTCACGACCAGCCAGAAGTGCATCCGCACCGACGATATCGACAACGTAGGCCGTACAGCCCGTCACCATACGTTCTTTGAAATGCTGGGCAACTTCTCGTTCGGCAATTATTTCAAGAAAGAAGCCATTTCCTGGGCCTGGGAATTTCTGACCAAGGTCTTGGAACTGGATACGGACAAATTGTATGTCACCATTTATCCTGATGATAAAGAAGCCTATGATTACTGGCATAATATGATCGGCCTGGCTGATGAACGGATTTTCAAATTCGACGATAACTTCTGGGAAATCGGCGAAGGCCCGTGCGGTCCGGACAGCGAAATCTTCTATGACCTCGGCCCGGAACGGGGCTGTGGCAAACCGACATGCACTGTCGGTTGCGACTGCGACCGCTATCTGGAAATCTGGAACCTCGTCTTTACCCAGTACAACCGCACCAAAGACGGCAAGTACGAACCGCTGGCCAAGAAGAACATCGATACGGGCTGCGGCCTGGAACGACTGGCTTCGGTCATCCAGCAGAAAGAATCGAACTTTGAAACGGATCTCATCTTCCCGATCATTGAAAAAGTCATCGCCATTTCCGGCGGCGATTACAGTGATCCCCGGCAGAAGATGGCCATGAAGGTCATTGCCGACCATATCCGTGCCATTACCTTCATGATTTCCGATGGCATCCTGCCGTCCAATGAAGGCCGCGGCTACGTCCTGCGCCGTATCCTGCGCCGTGCCGTCCGCTTCGGCCGTCTCCTGGGTATTCAGGACCTCTTCCTGGCAGGCCTCGTCGATACGGTCCTGGACATCCTCGGCGACGAATATCCGGAAACGCGGGAACACGAAGCCCTCATCAAACAGATCATCAATACTGAAGAAAAACAGTTCAGTGCTACCCTGGCACAGGGCATGGAACTGCTTAATGATATGATGGCCCATGTCGGTGACGACAAAGTCCTCACGGGGGCAGAAGTCTTCAAGCTCTATGATACGTATGGCTTCCCGATGGAACTGACTGAAGAAATCGCTGGCGAACAGGGCTTCAAAGTCGATAAAGACGGCTTCCAGGCAGCCATGAAGGAACAGCAGGACCGGGCCCGCGCTGCGCATACCAAGGTTTCGGCCAAAGTCGCTACGCCGGATACGACGAAACTGGACCAGTCCAAACTGGTCAACGACGAAAGTGCTGTCAAAGCGACGATTGCCATGATTGGCAAGGACGGTGTCGAAATCAGCGAAGCCCGCGATGGCCAGGAAGTGACGATCATCCTCGATGACAACCCCTTCCATGCCGAAGGCGGCGGCCAGCTCAGCGATACAGGCGTCCTCTGTGCGGCTGAAGGCAAGGCCAAGGTTACCGATGCCCAGGCACTCCCGAATGGCTTGGTATACCTCATCGCTGAAATCACAGAAGGCGTCCTCCGGACAGGCGACGCCGTCGATATCGCCGTCGACAAGCAGCGTCATCTGAACCTGGCCCGCAACCACACGGCAACGCACCTCTTGCAGGCTGCCCTCCGCAAGGTACTGGGCAACCACGTCAATCAGGCCGGCTCCCTGGTCACGCCGGATCACCTGCGCTTCGACTTCACCCATTTCTCGCCGGTCACGCAGGCCGAATTGGATAAAATCGAAGCCCTGGTCAACGAAGAAATCCTCAAGAACGTCCCTGTTACCATCGAAGAAATGGCTCTGGATGCCGCTAAGGAAAAAGGCGCCATGGCCTTGTTTGGTGAAAAATATGGTGATGTCGTCCGCGTCGTCTCCGTCGACGACTTCAGCTGCGAACTCTGCGGCGGTTCTCATGTCGCCAATACGTCGGTCATCGGCTCCTTCCGCATTACCAGCGAAACCGGTACGGGTTCCGGCGTACGCCGCATCGAAGCCGTCACCGGTCCGGCAGCCCTCAAGCTGGCCAAGGACGAATCGCAGGAACTGCAGCAGCTGGCAGGCCTCTTGAAAGCCAAAGTCGGCGACGCACCGGCTAAACTGGAAGCTCTCCTGGCCCAGTTGAAGGATACGGAAAAAGAATTGGCACAGCTCAAGAAAGACGCAGCCTTGTCTGATATGGACAGCATCTTGGCAGCGAAGGAAGACATCGGCGGCGTCCCCGTCGTCGCGGCTTCGGCTCAGGCCGATTCCATGGACAACCTGCGCGATTTGGCCGATACCGTCCTGGATAAACTCGGCAGCGGCGTCGTCCTCCTGGGCATGACCCATGGTGACAAAGTCAACTTCGTCTGCAAAGTCGCCAAGGGCGATACGAAAAAAGGCCTCCATGCCGGCAAGATCATCAAAGCAGCAGCTCAGGCTGCTGGTGGCAACGGCGGCGGCCGTCCCGACATGGCTCAGGCTGGCGGCAAAGAACCGGAAAAATTGGCAGAAGCCCTGAAAGCCGGCGTCCAGGCCGTAAGCGATATTTTAGCATAGATTTTTGGCAGTCATGCCAATCGAATAAAAAAGGATGTGAGTGAACATGGCAGTAAGCGACGAAACGATGATTATGCAAAACCGAAGTGAAGAAAAGACCGTTGCATCCATGATTCTGGAAGATGTGTACCATGCATTGGAAGAAAAAGGATACAACCCGATTAATCAGATCGTAGGCTATCTCCTGTCCGGTGACCCGACGTACATCACGAGCCACAACAATGCTCGCAGCAATATCCGGCGCATCGAACGGGATGAGCTCATCGAAGAATTAGTCCGTTCGTACGTCAAACAGCACAATTTATAGGAGACATATGAGAATTTTAGGACTCGATGTCGGTTCCAAGACCATCGGCGTTGCCTGCAGCGATGCCTTGCTGATTACGGCACAGGGCGTAGAAACGATCCGCCGTCAATCCGATGAAGCAGACTTTGCTCGTCTGCGCGAACTGATCAAAGAAAAAGAAGTACATCGCATCGTCATAGGCAAACCGCGTCATATGAACGGTGACTACAGCGAGAATATGAAGAAAATCGAAGAATTCGTCGAACGATTCCAGCAAACCGTCCCGGATATAGACATTGTCTATTGGGATGAACGCCTGACGACCGTCATGGCCCAGAATGTATTGAAGGAAGGCAATGTGCGCCGCGAAAAGCGCAAGAAGTTTGTCGATAAAATGGCAGCCATCCTCATTTTACAGAATTATTTAGACGCTCAATCTCATTAAGGAGGACTATTATGTCGGAAGAAATGAACAACGAATTAGAAGAAGTCATCATCGTAACCGCAACTGATGACGAAGGCAACGAAGTGGAATATCAGGAAGTGCAGCGCATCTCCCTCGATGGCAACGTATTCGCCCTGCTCGTCGAAGTCACAGAAGACGAAGAAGGCGGCGATGCTATCATAGCCCGCGTCGACCAGGAAGATGGTGAAGACGTCTACGTCGCACCGACGGACGAAGAATTTGAAGCAGCCAATGCAAAATTCGATGAACTCTTAGATGAATAAGTGACTGGAGAGAGCGTCACAGGAAGGCTTCTGTCGTCATGTGATGCTCCTTTCTTTATTGTTTGTAGTACGGAGTTTGTAGTTTGTAGAAGAGGGCTTAAATTTAGAGCCATCTACTAGCCACTAACTGCTAACAACTAACTACTTAAAAGGCGCTGTCTTCGTAGACGGCGCCTTTTATCATAAGGAGGCCCCATGGATTTACCGTCGATACAGCAGCTGCGGAATTTCGTCATTTATGGGAAGTATGGGAACTTCACGACGGCTGCCAATGCTGCCAACATCACCCAGTCGGCTTTTAGTGCGCAGATGAAGAAATTGGAAGACCTCGTCGGCGTCCGCCTCATTGAACGCTCGAACAGGGGGAGTCATCTGACACCGGCCGGGAAGCTGTTCTATACGAAAATAGCCCGTATTTTGGGCGAATTGGAGGAAGCAATGAGCGAATTGCCCGGACGGATGGGGAAGACCCAGCCCCTGTCTGTAGGCATCATGCTGTCCTTAGGGGATGTCCACATGAACCGGCACCTGGCTTATTTCCAGGAACATCACAGCGGCGCTTCGTTCCGGGTCTATAACCTGGAAGTCCGGGAGATGATCCAATGGCTGAAAGAAGACCGCCTGGATATTGTATCGCTCTTTTACTTGCCGGCGCTGCATCTGGAAGAGTATGAGAAGGTCTTCTTCGGCATCGAGAACCTCGTCTATTACGGGCCGAACCTCAAGTTGCCGGAACATGCCGTGACGCCGCAATATGTGGCGTCCCAGCCGTTGGCCCAGTATTCGCCCCAGTATGAGATGAATCGCTACATCAACCATTATTTCACGTCCCACGCCTGTCCACCTCAGGAGACGCAGGCCTGGTTCTCGACGCCTTATGCCATGATGAACTACTGTCAGCAGAACCGCATCGGGGCTATCCTGCCGGAACGCTTCCTCCAGGCCATGGGCATTGCCGAAGGCTACTGCGAATTGGAACCGCCCCTGCGCCTGCCGTGTTATCTCGTGTATAAGAAAGACAACCCGAAATACGCGACGATCCAGGTTTTCGTCGATTATATCCGCCGCGTCTATCATATTAAAAAATAATGATAAAGGTACCTGCCATCATATAAAACGATGGCAGGTATCTTTTTTTTGCGTTATACAAGACGGGAGAGAAGGTGTAGAATCTAGCTTGCAAATACGAAAGGAGCAGTGAATACACAATGTCGAATCAATCACTTTGGAACAAAGATTTCCTTCTCGACACAGGTATCAATTTTGTAGTCTATCTTATTTATTACTTATTAATGGTCATCATCGCCGTCGTCGCCAAAGACCAATTGCACGCTTCCCTCGGTGAAGCCGGACTGGCTTCGGGCATCTTCATTGTCGGCACCCTGCTGGCACGCTTGCAATTCGGCAAGGCTATTGAATTATACGGCCGCCGCAAGTCCTTATATGGCGGGATCCTCTTTTATTTCGTAACGACCTTATTATACTTTTATATCCCGAATCTCGCTATTCTCTATGGCATCCGCTTCCTCAACGGCATGGCCTATGGTATCGTCTCGACGGCGACCAATACGATCGTTGCTTCTTGCATTCCGGCAGAAAAACGGGGCGAAGGCATCAACTACTACGGCTTGAGCCCCAGCCTGGCTGCCGCTGTCGGCCCCTTCCTGGGTATGTTCCTCATCGTCATCACGAACTTCACCTTCATCATCACCCTCTGTGCCGTTCTCGTTGGCTTGTGCATGATTGGCTGCATCGCCCTCCATATCGACGAAATCACGCTTACGTCGGAACAGGTTGCCCGCATGAAAGCCATGACCCTCGACAATTACGTCGAATATCGCGTACTGATCATCTCCATCATCGGCTTCTTCATGGGCTTCGCTTATTCCAGCGTCCTGACATTCTTGGCCGCTTATGCTCGTGAAATCAACCTGGTCCAGGCCGGTACGTTCTTCTTCGTCGTCTATGCCGTTGTCATCACTATCACTCGTCCGATGACGGGTGTCATCTTCGACCACAAAGGCGAAAACTACGTCCTCTATCCCTGCTACATCTGCCTGGCTATCGGCTTGTTCCTCCTCAGCATTACCGGTGCTTCTTGGCAGCTGCTCTTATCGGGCGTCTTCGTTGGCCTTGGCTATGGTACGTTCATGTCCAACGGTCAGGCTGTCTGCATCAAATTGACCCCGTCGTACCGCATCAGCGTTGCCTTATCGACGTACTTCGTCGCTTTGGACCTCGGCATCGGCGTAGGGCCCTATGTCCTCGGCAGCCTCCACGGCTTGCTCACCTTCCCGCAGCTCTATGCTGTAGCAGCCATCGTCGCTGTTGCCTGCTTCATCATGTACCATGCCTTCTACGGCCGCAAGATCAATCTCATCAACCGAGCCGTCCGCATCTACATCCACGCATAACACGCAATTACAATAGATCCTATCCCTAGATTCGAGGGCTTGTCGTATGGCGACAAGCCCTCTTTTAGGTTCATCGTAGGTCGTTCATCGTAGATCGAAGGGACAAAAAATCCATCGCGACGAATCACGAACCACTAGCCACGAACCACTAGCCACGAACCACTTCTTTCAGTTATAATGGATATAAGGAAAAAGGGGAGAGAGACATGACCATCAAAACGAGAATCCTGGCAGGGCTTGCCTGTATTTGCTTGATATTGACGATTTTTTTCTGGCCTGGCAAGGAAGAAGAGGCTTATAGTTCGGATGTCATCAAGGAAGCGGAAGACGTGACGACGGCTGAAACGGAAATGATGGCCCCTGATGAATCTCTGGAATCACCTAATGGTACGGTGCGGCTTCAGGCCTTGTATAATGAGAAACCGGTTTGCCTCTTCTTCTGGTCTTTCTGGAGCCAGGACAGTTTGCGCCAGCTCGCAGCACTGGAAGAAGTGTATCCAACGTATGGGCAAGCCATTCAGTTTGTGACGGTCCCTGTCGGACCGGACCAGGAGGACAGCTTGTCTTATATGAAGCAGAGCGGGGCAGGCCTGCCTGTCTATTGTGTCCGGGAACCGATGCTGAAGGAATATGGCGTCCATGACATACCGAAACTCATCTTCATCGCCCGCGGTGGCCAGATGACGCGCCCCTTCGACAGCGTTTTGACGCCGCGACAGTTGTCCTATGAAATGGAAAAGTTATTAAAATAATTTTTCTATTTCCCTTGCCAAAAAGAGAAAAGTAGGTTATAATAAATGAGTCGCACAGAGAAGTATAAAATATGGGCGGTTAGCTCAGTTGGTTAGAGTATCTCGTTGACATCGAGGGGGTCGATGGTTCGAATCCATTATCGCCCACCATATTGTGTGAAAAAAGAGGCTGTCGCATTAAGACAGCCTCTTTTTGCGTTTTAAGTTTGTAGTTTTTAGTTTGCAGCAAATGGTAAAAAATTAAAGCCAGCTTCTACAAAATATAAAGCAACCTCTCAGACCGCCTGAGGCGGCCAGCTCCCCTAAAAAGGGAGCCTTTGCGAACTGCTGCCTGCTATTAGAACTTCCCTTCATCGTACATCTTGATTTTCCAGTTCAGGTGCTGCAGGGCCTCTTGAATATCTTTCATGCGGCTTTCTAAACGGTCCCGTTCTTCTGTGAGGATTTGACGCCGTTCTTTGCGCGTCGCCTCGCCTTGCTGAAAGAGTTCCATATACCGCGACAGGCCGTCGATGGAAACGCTGGCTGCGCGCATGCATTTGATGAAGGCAATGGTATTGCAGTTTTCCTGGCTGTAAGTGCGGATACCGTTCTTATCACGGCTTACGTTGTGGATGAGGCCGATTTTTTCGTAATAGCGCAGCGTATCCGGCGAAATCTGGAATTTTTCACTGACATCTTTTATCTTCAAAACAATCCCTCCTTACCTTTATTATACTGGTTAGAGTGGAGTTCAAGTCAAGCTGTGAAAAATGTTGAAAAAAGCCCTTGCCAAAATGTGAAAAGTAGGTTATAATAAACAAGTCGCACAGAGAAGTACGAAATATGGGCGGTTAGCTCAGTTGGTTAGAGTATCTCGTTGACATCGAGGGGGTCGATGGTTCGAATCCATTACCGCCCACCATATTGTGTGCGAAAAAGGACTTGTCGCTATGCGGCAAGTCCTTTTTTAGTGGCTCGTGGCTAGCCCATTATTAGAATTGGCGTATCTCGTTTTCGTGAATATTTTCAGGACGGGCGCCTCACGTGGTCGGCCCTATAGGGCACGAACCACTATCATACTCACCTATTCCTAAAAGTTATTGGTAAAAGTTTCACAAATGTAGTATCCTGTACATGTGATTCGGGTTGGACGGAATCTTTTGGATCCGTACCGTATAAAATCCGGGTCATCAATCTATCATAATTTTATAGCATATCGCTTGGATCGAAAGACCGGGACGAATTCTTGTAAACGTAGGCTTTTTACGCGCATTCCCGGGGGGAGTGCGCTTTTTTTTGAGGGAGTTATCATGCGTTTAGGTATTATCGGCGCCGGCAGAGTCGGCGCTTCTTTTGTTTTAGCTTTTCCTTCTGCTGTGGAAGGCATCCTTTGTTCTACAGCGGAACATACACAGGAGCAGGCTGCCCGGCTCCATGCCACGGCCTATACTGATGGCGCTGACCTCATCCGGCACTGCGATGTCCTGCTGCTGACAGTGCGCGACGATGTCCTGGCTCCCGTGAGCCGTGAGCTGGCGGCTTCTTTGAAAGGGGAGCGCCAGTTGTCTGACCGCTGCGTATTCCATTGCAGTGGTGCTATGGATTTATCACCCCTCGAAGCGCTGGCTTCTTTGGGAATCCATACAGGGAGCATCCATCCGCTGCAAAGTTTTGCCGAACCGTCCGCGGAACGGCTGAAGGGGATTTACATGGCTGTCGACGGGGACGAACAGGCCCGGGGAGTTGCAGAAAGCATCGTCCGTACCTTGGGAAGTACGCCTTTTTTCGTGCCGCCTGAAGAACGGATGCTCTACCATGCAGCAGCCTGTTTCTGTTCCAATTACGTCGTGACGGCCCTGGCCCTGGCTCAGCAGCTCATGCGACGCTGGACAGAGAGTGACGGCGATGCGGCAAAGGCACTGATGCCGCTCGTCGATGGGACTTTGCAGAATGTCCGGGAACGAAAGGTCTGGCGGACGGCCTTGACGGGACCTGTGTCCCGCGGTGATGCCGGGACTGTCGTCAAGCATTTGGCGGTCATGCCGGCTGAACTGATACATCCGTACTGCGCTTTTGGCCGTGCCGCCGCCGACTTAGCCTTAAAGAACGAAACGATTACAGCACAACAGCACGATGAGCTGACAAGAATCCTTGCGATGGCAGAAGGAGTCCATCATGAACAAAAAAGTAACCAATCTGACCATTAAGAAAATGAAACAAGAAGGCACGCCGATTTCCATGATTACCGCTTATGACTACATCATGGCTCAGAATGTCGATGAAGCCGGTATCGATATGATCCTCGTCGGCGATTCCCTGGGCAATGTCGTCATGGGCCATACATCGACGCTGCCGGTCACCATGGAAGATATGATCCATCACACGGCGGCTGTCGTCCGTGGTGTCAAACGGGCCCTGGTCGTCGGTGACATGCCTTTCATGAGTTATCAGGAAAGCACCCAGCAGGCCCTGCATAACGCCGGCCGCCTCATGAAAGAAACGGGCTGCGATGCCGTCAAGCTCGAAGGCGGCGCCAGTGTCTGCGAAGCTGTCAAAGCCATGACGACAGCCGGCATCCCCGTCGTCGGCCACATCGGTCTGACACCGCAGTCCGTCCATCAGCTTGGCGGCTTCCGCGTCCAGGGCAAGAACAGCGAAACGGCAAAGCAACTGATTGCCGATGCGTTGAAACTGGAAGCAGCCGGTGCCTTTGCTATCACCTTGGAATGTGTCCCGACGGATATCGCTACGGAAATCACCAAAACCCTCCACACGGCAGCTACCATCGGCATCGGCGCCGGTAACGGCACGGATGGCCAGGTCCTGGTATGCACGGACCTCTTGGGCATGAGCAGCGGCTTCCGTCCGAAATTCGTCAAGACCTATGCCGACCTCCATCAGACCATCGTCGATGCCGTAGGCCAGTACATCCACGACGTCAAAGACCGCAGCTTCCCTGACGAAGCCCACGGCTTCGCCGTAGACCCGGAAGTCGTCAAAGCCATGAAAGAATAGGAAAGTATGCTATTCATTCATATAATGAAAACGACCTTTGCTATACAGTTATGAAACATAGCTAAATGGTATATTCCGTTTGACTTGTGTATATAATCATTGTACAATAAACTCAAGAAATGGAAACGAACAAAAGAGGTCGTATGTCCGAACGCACGCGTATCGCCGCCAGACATAGGGGGTACGCGGCGTTTTTTTCTTGACGGCCTGACATAGGAGGCTATGCTTCATGAAGCATGATCTACATGACGTGTGTACGCAGATACGGCGGGATACGGTGCGGTCTATTTACCGTGCCGGTTCTGGCCATCCGGGCAGTTCACTATCAGCTGTCGAAATCATGGCCACACTTTATTTTACCGATGTCTTTACGTGTTTTCCTGACCGGCCCCATGCGCCGGAACGGGATCGTTTTGTCTTATCGAAAGGCCATGCTGCGCCGGCTTATTACAGTATTTTAGCGCATAAAGGCTATTTTTCCCTGGCATTGCTCGATACGCTGCGGACTGTCGGCAGCGCGCTCCAGGGGCATCCCAACCTGGAAAAACTGCCTTGTCTCGACTGCGCTGTCGGCTCTCTGGGGCAGGGCCTGTCCATTGCCAACGGTATCGCTCTGGCCTTGAAGATACGCCACGAAATGCCGCAGGTCTTCTGTCTCATCGGCGATGGGGAACAGCAGGAAGGCCAGATCTGGGAAGCCGCGGCCTTTGCGTCCCAGCACCATTTGGACAATGTTTGTCTGATTGTGGACTGCAACGGCTTACAGCTCGTCGATTCCCTGGTATCGATTAAAAATATGGAACCCATGGACGCCAAGTGGGAAAGCTTTGGCTGGCATGTCCTCCGCGTCGACGGTCACGATACGGATGCCTTGTATGAGGCCTACAGTGCGGCGAAAACTTATGAAGGCAAGCCGACGGTCATCCTGGCCCATACCGTGAAGGGCAAAGGCGTATCGTATATGGAAAATCAGGCTCAATGGCATGGTGCGGCACCGGATGAAGCCCAGTACCGCCTGGCTATGGATGAATTGACAACGGAGGTGCCGTAATGGAACGAGTACCGATGCGCGACGGCTATGGGAAGGCCCTGTTGGAATTATGTCGTCTTCATGACGATGTCCTGGTCCTCGATGCGGACGTCGCTAAATCGACGCGGACCGAATGGATCCGCCATGAATATCCTGAAAAATATATCAATGTTGGTATTTCGGAACAAGACCTGGTCGGCACAGCGGCCGGTTTGTCTCTGACCGGTTTCGTACCTTTTGTTTCGACGTATGGCGTCTTTTTGACAGGCCGAGCCTGGGGGCAGATCCGCAATACCGTCTGCTATAATAACCTCAACGTCAAACTCGGCGGGGCCCATGCCGGCATTTCCGTCGGCCCTGACGGGGCTACGCATCAGGCCTTGGAGGACATTGCCCTCATGCGGGTCATTCCCCATATGATGGTCATTACGCCGTGTGATTGGTGGGAAACGTATAAGGCCACCCTGGCTGTCTACGACATCAAGGGCCCGTCCTATGTCCGCTTCGGCCGCAATCCGGCGCCCGTCGTTACCGATAAGGATACGCCTTTTGACCTCTATAAGGCAGCTATCTTCCGGGATGGCCGCGACGTGACACTCTTCGCCAACGGCCTCATGGTCCATGAAGCCTTGACGGCGGCTGCCGAACTGGATCGCCAAGGCATTTCGGCCCGCGTCGTCAATATCCATACGGTGAAACCGCTGGATCTGGATACGGTCTGTACCTGTGCGGCCGAAACGGGGGCCGTCGTCGTCTGTGAAGAACACCAGATCATGGGCGGCCTGGGCGGCGCTATCTGCGAAGCCCTGGCTCAGCACTGCTGCGTCCCCGTAGAACTCGTCGGCATCCAGGACCGCTTCGGTGAATCAGGAAAACCGGACGATCTCCTGAAAGCCTATAATTTGTCGTCCAGTGACGTCATCCAGGCTGTCCATAAAGTGTTGAAGAGGAAGTGAAGTGGTTCGTGGTTCGTGATTCGCTAGCCACTAGCCACTAACTGCTAACCACTAAAAAAAGGCGCTGTCTTCATGCGACAGCGCCTTTTATCATGCCAAGTCCGTATAGGATTTTTTAATGTATGCAAAATCGGTAATTCGTTGTTCCTTTATCGTTAACTGATGTATAATAGGAATAACTACTTTTTGGAGGCGAGTTATCTTGTATACGAAAGCATTATTGACAGACCTGTACCAGTTGACGATGATGCAGGGCTTATTTTTTGAAGGCAAGCACGAACAACAATGCGTGTTTGACCGTTACTACCGGACCAATCCCTTCCAAGGGGGGTATACGGTCGTCGCCGGGCTGGAACATCTCATCGATTATGTACACAATATACATTTCAGTGAGGACGACCTGGCCTATTTGAAGAGTACGGGCTTCTTCCAGGACGAATTTCTCGAATACTTGAAGGACCTGCGCTTTACAGGTGACATTTATGCTATGCCTGAAGGAACAGTCGCTTTTCCGCAGGAAGTGCTCCTGCGCGTCCAGACGAAGAAAGACGAAGCGTTATTGTTAGAAACATGCATGTCCATGATCATGAACCATGAAAGCCTTATTGCCACCAAGGCTCGCCGCGTCCGGACGGTGGCTGGCAAGGATAATCTCATGGAATTTGGTCTGCGCCGGGCTCAGGGGAAATCGGCCGGCGTCTACGGTGCCCGGTCGGCTATGATCGGCGGATTTAACGGGACCAGCAACGTCCTGGCTGGGGCTAAGTTCGGCATGCCCGTTTTAGGGACGATGGCCCACAGCTGGATCATGAGCTTCTCGTCAGAACTGGAAGCTTTCCGCGCTTATGCCCGCCAGTATCCGAACAACCTCATTCTCCTGGCCGACACGTATAATACCCTGAAACAGGGGGTGCCAGATGCCATCACGATTTTCAAGGAAATGAAAGCGGCCGGCACCCTGCCTAAGGCTTATGGCATCCGCCTGGACAGCGGCGACCTGGCTTATTTGTCGAAAGAAGCCCATAAGATGTTTGTCGAAGCCGGCTTCCCCGATGCCATCATTGCTGCCTCCAATGACCTCGATGAAAACCTCATTTCCGAATTGAAAGCCCAGGGCTGTGTCATCAATTCCTGGGGCGTCGGCACGAATTTGATTACCGCTAAGGACAGCCCCTCCCTGGGAGGCGTCTTTAAACTCGTCGGCCAGTATGACGACGGGAAGTTCATACCTAAAATCAAGATGAGCGATAATGTGGAAAAGATTTCCAATCCGGGCCTGAAGAACGTCCTGCGTATTTACGATAAAGAGACGGGCAAGATGAAGGCCGACATCATTATCCTCGAAGGCGAAAGCCTCGACGAATCGAAGGACCTCCTCCTTCAGAGCGACAAAGCCCCGTGGCGTTCGCGGACCATTCCCGGCGGGACCTACCGCGTCCAGAAGATGCTCATCCCGATTTTCCAGAAAGGTGAACTGGTCTATCAGAAACCGGACCTCAAGGAAATCATGGCCTATGCCGACCAGCAGATCCAGACTTTATGGCCGGAATACCTGCGCCTGGTCAACCCGGAAGAAATGTGGGTCCAGCGCAGTACGAAGCTGTCGGCTTTGCGCGATAAAGTATTGAAAGAAGAATCAGCCCATTTCTTTTAGGAGATGATTGCATGAAAGGTGCCATCATTGGCGATATCGCCGGTTCTGTTTATGAATTTGATAAAACAGCAGATTCCTTAGATTTCCCTTTATTTACTAGGGCCAGCCGCTTTACCGACGATACAGTGACGACTGTAGCCGTAGCGGCGGCTTTGATGGAGGGGAAGGCTTCTCACTGTGGCTATGTCGGGCCGCTGCGGAGACAGCTCCGCTACTGGTGCCGGAAATATCCCAATGCCGGTTTCGGCGGCATGTTCCGCCGCTGGTTCCTGGCCGACGAAGCGCCGGCTTATGGCAGTTATGGCAATGGGGCAGCAATGCGCGTCAGCCCGGCCGGTTGGGTAGCCGCTTCCCTTGATGAAGCGCAGGAACTGGCTGAACTGACGGCCGTCGTCAGCCATGACCATCCGCAGGCCATCAAGGGGGCCGTCGCCGTCGCCTCGGCCATTTTCCTGGCCCGGCAGGGGAAGGGGAAAGCGGAGATTGCCGCGTATCTTCGAAAGTATTTCTATGATTTGTCCCAAACCCTGGCTCAGATCCGTCCGTCTTATGGCTTTACCTGTACGACGGACGACAGTGTGCCTGAAGCTATCGAATGTTTCCTGGAAGGGATGGATTATGAAGATACGATTCGCAAGGCCATCTGGCTCAACGGCGATACGGATACGCAGGCAGCCATTGCCGGCAGTATCGCCGAAGCCTATTATGGCGTGCCTCAGGCGTTATGGCAGCAGGCGCTGCCTTATGTCGATGACGAAGAAATGAAGGGCGTCATCCGGCAATTCTATCAAGATTATATTGGTTCGAGGGGGAACTCTTTTTGATTTCAACAGAGACAGGCAAGAAATATGAAAAACTCCAGCAGATTTTAAAGGATATGGGCAGCGTCGTCATCGGTTTTTCCGGCGGCGTCGACAGCACGTTCCTGACCTATGCAGCGCACCAGGCCCTGGGAGACCGCGTCCTGGCCGTGACGGCTGTTTCGGCAACCCTGCCGGGCAGTGAAGCGGCTGACGCCAAAGCCATGGCTAAGGTCATCGGCGTCGAGCACCGTCTGGTCCATTCGACGGAATTCGAAGATACGGAATTCGTCAAGAATCCGCCAGAACGCTGCTATATCTGCAAAAAGATACGCTTTACCTCACTGGTGGAGCTGGCCAAGGCCGAAGGCTATCAGTGGGTTGTCGATGGGGGGAATGTCGACGACCTCGGCGATTATCGTCCCGGCATGAAGGCATTGCAAGAATTGTCTGACTTCGTCCGCAGCCCGATGATCGAAGCGGGTTTGGCTAAAGCCGATATCCGGGCCTTATCAAAGGAATTCGGCCTCCAGACCTGGAATAAACAGAGTGCGGCCTGCCTGGCCAGCCGTATTCCCTACGGTGTGGAACTGACGCCGCACCGCCTGGCCCAGATTGATGCAGCCGAAGCGGCGGTAGCTCCTTATATCCAGGGGTCTCTGCGCGTCCGGTATCACGGGGATGTAGCCCGCATCGAAGTGGCTGTCGATGAAATCCCGTCGATCCTGGCTCATCGCCAGGAAATCGTCCGGGCCATCAAAGATACGGGCTTTACCTACGTCACCCTCGATTTGGGCGGCTATGAAATGGGGAGCTTGAACGACGTGATCAATACGGATGAGGAAGTAAAATAATATGGCTATTTCTAAGAAAGTAAAAGATGAAATGTTACAGCGTTTTCAGGACCAGTACGGTATCATGAAGCCGGCCCTGCATTATAACTCGCCCTTTGAACTGATGATAGCCGTCATCTTGTCGGCCCAGTGTACGGATGAGCGGGTCAATATCGTGACGGCTGGCATGTTCCCGGAATATAATACGCCGGAAAAGATGCTGACTTTAGGGTTGGAAGGCCTGGAAGAAAAGATACGGACTTGCGGCCTCTATCACAGCAAGGCCAAGAATATCCTGGCTAATTGTGCCATCCTCTGTGAGAAATACCACGGCGAAGTGCCCCAGACCTTCGATGAACTGGTGAAGCTGCCTGGCGTCGGCCGCAAGACGGCCAATGTCCTGGTCAGTATCTTGTTCGATACGCCGGCCATTGCCGTCGATACCCACGTGTTCCGCGTATCCAACCGCCTGCAGCTGGCGGAAGGCAAAACGCCGCTGGAAGTCGAAAAGGGACTGCAGAAGGCTATTCCCAAGGAATGGTGGAGCCGGGCCCATCATTGGCTCATTTGGCATGGCCGCCGGGTCTGCAAAGCCCGTAAGCCCTTGTGTGACAACTGCTTTTTAGCCGATCTTTGTCCGAGTTGTCAGAAATAAAATAAAATCATTGACAAGTAATTAAAAATTTAATAAAATATTACCAATACAGACAAAATTTCATAAGTAATATCAAGAGCAGCTGAGGGACGGGCCCGATGACGCTGCGGCAACCTGCCAGCGGTAAGGTGCCAATTCCTACAGGCTATTCCTGAAAGATATCGTTATGACTGAGGCGCAGCTTGGAGGCAGCGCCTCTTTTCTTTTGGCGTATTACGTACTTATTTTCACATTTATTCTTAGGGGGTATCTTCATGAACAACAATTCTTCTGGCGGCAAGGCCATCCGGGGACTGGATGTGCTCATCTTGGGGTTTGCCTTCTTCGCTACCTATTTCGGTGCAGGCAACTTGATTTTCCCGCCTCAGCTCGGCTTGAACAGCGGCAGTGATTTCCTGTCCGGCTTGGCTGGTTTGACGCTGTCCGGTATTTTCCTGCCGATTTTTACACTCATCATCATCGGCCTCAACGGCGACGTCCATGCCATTACCGGACGGGTAGGGAAGAATACGTATAATATCCTTTTGGCAGCACTCATGCTGGTCTGTACCTTCGTATCCATTCCCCGTACCTGCGCGACGGCCATCCAGCTCGGTATTCAGGGCAACCTGCCGTCGGCACCGTTCGTCCCGCTGGTCATCGTTTATTTCGTCATCAGCTTCTTCTTCGTCGCTGACCAGAATAACGTCATGGACCGCATGGGCAAATACCTGACGCCCCTCCTGGCCCTGATCCTGGTCATCGTCGCCTTTGCCGGTATCTTCAATCCCCTGGGGACGCCCGTCGATCCGGCTGTGGATCATCCCTTCGTCAACGCCTTCCTCGGCGGCTATAACACGGGCGACGTCCTGGTCAGCTTTATCATGGCTGCTGTCTTCATCAGTTCCATTTACGGCAAAGGCTATACGACTGTCGGCCAGCGCAATAAAGTCCTCATCTACTGCGGCATCGTTTCCTTCATCCTGCTGCTCATCATCTACGGCAGCCTGCTCTACATGGGTGCCTGCGTCAGCGGCGATTATGCCCAGACCATCGGCCGTGCGGAACTCCTGGTCGCCATTATCCAGCGCGTCGGCACGTGGGTCATGGTTCCCATGGGCATAGCCGTCGTCCTGGCCTGCCTGACGACGGCTATCGGTCAGGTTGCGGCTGTAGCTGAGTTCACCAGCACGGCTACGGGCAAACGCGTCAGCTACAAACAAGTGGCTGTCGTCTGCTGCATCTTGTCGGCCCTGACGGCGCTCCTCGGCGTCGACGGTATCGTCACCTACATCGGCTGGATCTTCGGTGTCTGCTACCCGCCGTGCCTGGCCCTCCTGGTCCTGGGCATCATCGGCCGCTTCATGCCCAATAACGGCGCCTACAAGGGCTCGGTATACCTGGTCACGCTCTTTGCTCTCCTGGAATCCCTGCCGGGTCTGAGCAGCCTGGGCTTTGCTAAGGCCATCGTTACGGCTACGCCCCTGTCGACCTACGGTTTCGGCTGGATCGTGCCCTTCATCATCGGCCTCATCGGCGGTTCCCTCATCGGCCACTTCGTCTCCAGCAAAGAACCGGTAGAAGCCGAAGCGAAATAACACTAGCCACTAGCCACTAACCACTAGCCACTAAAAATAGACTGCCTTTTGGGCAGTCTATTTTTCTGACTTGCATAATCGAGGACTTCTCTCTATAATTAAAGAATAATCTCGAGTAAAAGGGGGTAGTTTCATGGATTTGAAGAAATTATACATCAATGGTCAGTGGGTGGCACCTTTATCCGGCCAATATATCGAGGTCGAGAATCCGGCGGATAAGAGCGTCTTTGCTACGGTCGCTGCGGCCGGTGCCGATGATGTTGCTGCGGCTGCCAAGGCCGCGGCCGCTGCTTTCCCGGCCTGGTCGGCTATGCCGCTGGAAGACCGCATCACGTATATGAAAAAATTGCTGGTCCAGATGATTAAACTGGAACCGCAGCTCGTCGACGCTGTCGTCAAGGAATTAGGGGCACCGGTGGCCTTTGCCCGGACTAACCATATCGGCTACCAGTTCGTGCGGACCCAGTCGTATATCGACTTGGCACCAGAATTGCCACTGGTCGAACATTTATCTCAATCCGTCGTCTATCGTCGGCCTTTAGGCGTTATCGGCTGCATCACCCCTTGGAATTATCCTTTAGGCCAGATTATCCAGAAAGTCGTCCCAGCTCTGCTCGTCGGAGCGACGGTCGTCCTCAAGCCGAGCCAGCACACGCCGGTGACGGCGTACTATCTGGCCGAAGCCTTTGACCGGGCCGGTTTCCCAAAAGGTGTCTTCAACCTCGTCGCCGGCCGGGGCAGCCAGGTCGGCAATGCCATCTGTGATGACCCGAATATCGCCATGGTTTCTTTTACCGGCTCGACGGCAGCTGGCATCAAGGTCTCCCAACGCGCCTTGGGCTCTATGAAGCGCATCAGCATGGAATTGGGTGGCAAGTCGCCTTTCATCCTCTTGAAAGGGGCGGACTATGAAAAAGCCATCCGCCAGTGCTTCAATTCTATTTTCCTCAATAGCGGCCAGACCTGTACAGCCTTGTCACGTCTAATCATCCCTCGGGAAGAAAAGGGCAAGATTGAACAGCTCATGCTGAAGATACTGCCGGAATACACGGTCGGCGACCCGTCCCTGGAAACGACGAAAATCGGCCCTGTCGTTTCGTATGACCAGTGGCAGACCGTCGATACATACATCGCCAAAGGCATGGAAGAAGGGGCGACCCTCTTGGCCGGCAGCCGTCCGGAAGCTCCGGAAAAAGGCTACTATGTCAAGCCTGTCATCTTTACGGATGTGACCAACGATATGACCATTGCCCGTGAAGAGATTTTCGGGCCTGTCCTCTGCGTCATTACCTATGATACGGTTGAGGAAGCCCTGGCCATTGCCAACGATACGCCGTATGGCCTCAATGCGGCCGTCTGGGGCCCGGATAAAGCCGAAGCTTCCAAAGTGGCAGCGGCTATCCTGTCGGGCAATGTCTACGTCAACGACAGCCCGCGTGACGTCACAGCGCCTTTCGGCGGTTTCAAGGACAGCGGAATCGGCCGTGAAGGCGGCAAGGATGGGATGCTGGAATTTACAGAACCTCAGGCCATTTTTAATGCATAATCAGTTACAGGAGGAGTTTTAGCGTTATGAATTTTGATGAAGAAGCCATGAAAATCCGCCGCGGCAAACACGGTATTATTGAAACAATCCCCCGGGAAGTCCTCAAGACCCACGACGACCTGAGTATCCTTTATACGCCGGGCGTTGCCCAGCCGTGCCGGGAAATCACGAAAGATCCGGACCTGTCTTTTGACCTGACCTGCCGCGGCAACATGATTGCTGTCGTATCCGATGGGACCCGTGTCCTCGGCCTGGGCGACATCGGGCCGGAAGCGGCCATGCCGGTCATGGAAGGGAAATCGGTCCTGTTCAAGGTCTTTGGCGGTGTCAATGCTGTCCCTATCTGCCTGGATACGAAGGACCCGAAGGAATTTATCGAAACGGTGAAACGCCTGCAGCCGTCTTTTGCCGGCATCAACCTGGAAGACATTGCTTCGCCGAAGTGCTATGAAATTGAACAGACCTTGAAGAAGGAAATGGACATCCCCGTCTTCCATGACGACCAGCACGGTACGGCCATTGCCGCTCTGGCCGGCGTCATCGGTGCTTTCCGCTATGTCCATAAGGACTTGAAGACGGCCCGCATCGTCATCAACGGCGCCGGTGCAGCCGGTGCCTCCATCGGCCGCCTCCTGGTCCGCGCCGGTGCCCGGAACGTCACTATGGTCGACCGTCCGGGGATTCTCTATGATGGCATGGAAGGCCTCAATCCTGTCCAGGCTGAACTGGCTTCCCTGACCAATCCGTCCCATGCCCATGGGACCCTGGCCGATGCCGTCAAAGGCGCCGACCTCCTCCTCGGCGTATCAGCCCCGCATATCTTTACTAAGGAAATCATCCAGTCCATGGCTGACGATGCCGTCGTCTTCGCCATGGCCAACCCCATTCCGGAAACAGACTATGCTTCCGCTAAGGCAGCCGGTGCCAAAGTCGTCGGCACCGGCCGGTCGGATGCACCGAACCAGATCAACAACGTCATGGTCTTCCCGGGCATTTTCCGCGGCGCCCTGGCCGTCCGGGCCCGCAGCATCAACGAAGACATGAAACTGGTTGCGTCCTATGCCATCGCCTCTCTGGTCAGTGATGACGAACTGGCCGAAGACCATGTCATTCCCGACGCCTTCGATAAACGCGTCGCTCCGGCCGTCGCCGCCGCCGTCGCCAAAGCTGCCATGGACAGCGGCGTCGCCCGCATCACCCGCGACCCGGAAGACGTCCGCCAGGAAGCAGCAGAAACCATCGACAAACTCCACGCCATGCTCGACTTGATCCATAAATAAAGAGCTAGTGGTTCGTGGCTAGTAGCTAGTGGTTAGTCGACATTATAGGCTGCAATGTCGGAGCTCTTAGTGGTTGAAAAAATAACATTATTGTAAAACAGGTCATTGCATGAATATTTTTATTATCTTGCAAGGACCTGTTTTTATTTATTATAAAAAATGATAGAAATATTATGATTTGTAAAATGATGTAAATTATATCATGAAAATATTTTCTTGATTCGTCAAGCAGATATACTCTATAATGGACACAGAATCATTACTAGGAGGTTTTTTCATGAAGAATTTTGCACATCGCGGATTTAGCGGCAAATATCCGGAAAATACGATGCTCGCTTTCCGCAAGGCATTAGAATGTGGTGCCGATGGAATTGAAATGGATGTACAGCTGACGAAAGATGGTGAGCTCGTGGTCATCCATGATGAACGGGTCGACAGGACGACGAATGGCACGGGCAATGTTCGCGATTATACGCTGGAAGAATTGCAGAAACTCGATGCTTCGTATATCTATTCAGAAGAAGTAGGCTTTCAGACTATTCCGACTTTTGACGAATATTGCCGATGGGTAGCTGGGACGCCCTTGGTGACGAACATTGAATTGAAGACGGGTGTCTATCCTTATCCAGGGATTGAAGCTAAAGTATGGCCTGTGTTGCAGCGCTATCATTTAGAAGATAAAGTCATTATTTCGAGTTTCAATCATGAAAGTGTTCTGCGTATGAAAGCCTTGGCACCTGATTTAAAATATGGCTTGTTGACGGAAACGTGGCTCATCAATCCCGGGGCCTATACAGAAGGTGTTGGAGTTCAATGTTATCATCCGTATTATGGCAGTTTGACAGCAGAAACGGTGGCCGAAGTCAAGGCACATCATATTGAAATCAATACGTTTACTGTCAATGACGAAGAAAGTGTAAGGCAGCTGCGTGATTATGGTGTCGATTGCGTCATTGGCAATTTCCCGGATATGGTGAAGCGCGTCTTGGAAGGAGTATGACATGGAAAATTTAGAGGCGATTGTACAATTGATTGACTCCTGGCTATGGGGAAGATGGCTGGTTTTTGTTTTGCTGGCCTTAGGGGTTTTATATACTGTTTCCAACGGATTTATCCAGGTCCGCCATTTTGGTTTCATTATCCGCCGGACCCTCATCGATTCTTATAAGTCCCGTCACGAAGACAAAGGGAATGGATCTATTTCCACTTTCAAAGCGATGATGGTCACGCTGGCTGGTAACGTCGGCGGCGGTAACGTCGTCGGGGTCGCTACGGCTATTTTGTCTGGTGGCATGGGCGCCGTCTTTTGGATGTGGGTAGCTGCCTTTTTCGGCATGGCCTTGAAATATGGTGAAATCGTCTTGTCCCAGATGTATCGCGGCAAAGATGAAAACGGTAACCTTCTCAGCGGTCCTATGTACTATATCCGCGATGGCCTTAAAATGCCCTGGCTCGGCGTCGTCATTGCCGTGCTGATGTGTACGAAAATGATGGGGGCTAACTTGGTACAGTCCAATACGATTTCAGGCATCCTTTATTCGAATTATGGCGTCCCGACGTACATGACCGGTGTCGTCCTCATCATCCTGCTTTTATGCATCACTCTGGGCGGCTTGAAACGTCTGGCTAATCTGGCCATGAACCTCGTTCCGGCTATGTCCATCTTTTATATCGTCATCGGTGTGCTGGTCGTCCTCTTGAATATTCAGCAGCTGCCGCATGTATTTGTAGAAATCTTTACCCAGGCCTGGTCTTTTGATTCCGTAGCTGGCGGTACTGGCGGCTATGTCATTGCGAAAGCCATGCAGTACGGGATTGCCCGCGGCATGTATTCCAATGAAGCTGGGGAAGGGACGGCTCCCTTTGCTCATGGTTGTTCGCTTGTACCCCATCCCGTCGATGAAGGGATTACGGGGGTTGCCGAAGTCTTTCTTGACACCATCGTCATCTGCAGCATTACGGCTTTCGTAGTCGGCGTCACCGATATGCAGCACTCCGGCCATTCGGCAACGGTATTGGCACTCAACGCTTTCGGCACCGTCTGGGAACCGTTGAAACACGCCGGTACACTGGCCCTGCTCATCTTCTGCTTTACGACCTTGATGGGCCAGTGGTGGAACGCCGCCAAGAGCTTTACGTATGCCTTCGGCAATAAAGTCACGAATGTCGTAAAATACATTTTCCCCTTCTTGTGCCTCATCGGCTCCTTAGGCAAAATCAACCTCGTCTGGGGCATCCAGGACGTAGCGATGGGCTTAGTCGTCATCCCTAACATGATTGCCCTGCTCATTCTCTTCCCGCAGGTACGGGCTAAGACAAAGGAATATTTCAGTGATCCGAAATACTACGACCATAAATAGCGGATATCACAGGCAGTTTTGTCTATCCCATCGTAATTTGTAAGGTAGCGTTGAAGTTAAATTTAAAGCCATCCGCTAACCAATTAAAAAAGTTTTTGTTCGTAGTTTATCGTTCATCGCGATGGATGGATATTTTTAATCCCATACGACAAACGATGAACGACCTACGATCAACGTAAAAAGAGGCTGTCTTTTGCGGCAGTCTCTTTTTTATATCTTACACTGTCTTGACAGTAGTATTGTCAAATCTTTACCGATACGGTATAATAGGGTAAACAAAAAACGGGTTGTCCTGTCCCGGGGTGAGCCGTTATGTACTTTGAACAAGAGAGGTTGTCACACAAAGCATATCTTTGTGAGGCAACCTTTTCCCTGAAAGGATGAAGTTTTGTGTATATCGAAGATGAGATTGCAGCGCTGAAGAAAGAGAAGCAAGCGATTATCCTTGCTCATTATTATGTTCCTGATGAAGTGCAGGAATATGCCGATTTTGTCGGCGATTCTTTTGGTCTGGCCAAGAAGGCGATTGAAACGGATGCCAAGATCATTGTCTTTGCCGGTGTCGATTTCATGGGCGAAAGTGCCAAGATGCTGAACCCTGAGAAGAAAGTCCTCATGCCGGATGCGACGGCCAGCTGCCCCATGGCCCATATGGCCGATGTGGCGACGATTGAAAAGGTCCGTTCCCAGTATGATGACCTGGCCGTCGTTTGCTATGTCAACTCTACGGCAGCTGTCAAGGCCGTATCCGATGTATGTGTTACTTCGTCTAATGCCGTCAAGATCGTCAGGAAGCTGCCGAATAAGCATATTTTCTTTACGCCCGACAAGAATCTGGGTCACTACGTTTCGACACAGGTCCCGGATAAGCATTTTATCCTCAACAACGGTTTCTGCCCGCGCCACGATACGGTCGATCCGGCTTATGTGAAGAAGGTCCAGGCTGCTCATCCCCAGGCCCTGTTCCTGGCCCATCCGGAATGTCGTAAAGAAGTGCTGGCCCTGGCCGATTATGTCGGCAGTACGTCGGGAATCATCGATTATGCCGGGAAGTCCGACGCCAAGGAATTTATCATCGGTACGGAAGGCGGCGTCTTTTATGAATTAGAGACGCGCAATCCCGATAAGACTTTTTATCCGGCTATGGAAGATGCGTACTGCATCAATATGAAAAAGGTCACCTTAGAAAAAGTCCGCGACTGCCTGCGCGATGAAACGAATGAAGTCCACGTCGATCCGGCCGTCGCTAGTAAAGCCGTCCGTTCATTGGAACGGATGCTGGAATTAGCCAAATAGAAGAAGGTATATGTCATGGAAACAGAAAAAACAGATATTGTCATCGTCGGTACCGGTGCCAGCGGCCTCTTTGCCGCCCTGCACCTGCCGCAGGATAAACGTATCCTCATGATCACCAAAGATGAAGTAGAAAATAGCGATTCTTTTTTAGCCCAAGGGGGCATCTGCGTCCTTCACGATAAGGACGACTACGACAGCTTCATGGAAGATACGCTCAAAGCCGGTCATTATGAAAACCGCCGCGAATCGGTGGATATTATGATTCGCTCGTCGCGGCCGGTCATCGACGAACTCATCGGCTACGGCGTCGATTTTGCCCGCAAGGCCGACGGTTCGCTCGACTACACGCGGGAAGGCTGCCATTCGCGGGCCCGCATCTTGTTCCATGAAGATATTACGGGCAAGGAAATCACGAGCCATCTCTTAGCCGCTGTCCGTCAATTGCCCAATGTGACCATTCGCGATTTCACGACCATGGTCGACATCGTCACCGATGGGAACCGCTGCCTGGGCATCATTGCCCGCGACAGCCAGGGCCAGTACCGGGCCATCCAGGCCGATGAAACGATCCTGGCCAGCGGCGGTGTCGGCGGCTTGTACGACCATTCGACGAATTTCCCCCATCTCACGGGCGATGCCCTGGCTATCGCCATGCGCCACGGCGTCGAACTGGAACACATCGACTACGTCCAGATCCATCCGACGTCGCTTTATTCTAAGAAGCCCGGCCGGAGCTTCCTCATTTCCGAATCGGTCCGCGGCGAAGGGGCTAAACTGCGCGGCAAGGATGGCCAGCGTTTTGCCAATGAAGTCCTGCCCCGCGATTTGATGACGGCAGAAATCCGCAAACAGATGAAGAAAGATGACCGTCCTTTTGTCTGGCTCGATATGACCGTTCTCGGCGAAGACGTCATTAAGCATCATTTCCCACATATCTATGAACGCTGCCTGGAAGACGGCATCGATGCGACCAAAGACTGGGTCCCGGTCACGCCGGCCCAGCACTACTTCATGGGCGGCATCCACGTCGATAAGTACAGCCAGACGACGATGGACCACCTCTATGCCGTCGGTGAAACGAGCTGCAACGGCGTCCACGGCCGTAACCGCCTGGCCAGCAATTCTCTCCTGGAAAGCCTGGTCTTTGGCAAGCGCGCAGCCCAGCATATCGTCGAAGGTGATAAGCAGCCGAAGCAGATTGTCAGTGAAGCTGATTTCGCCAAAGCCTGTGCGCCGTCAGAAGCCTTCCTGCGCAGCCATGAAGCTACGCTGGCCGATGAATACCGCCGTCATGTTTTAGGTGAAATGGAAAGGGAGCGTGAATGTGATGAACAGCGTAACCATGAAATTGCAGGCTGATCCCTTGATCCTGCAGGCCCTTCAGGAAGACATCACCGGCGAAGATGTGACGACCAATGCCATTTTGCCGGAAGACTGTCAGGGCGAAGCGGAACTCCTATGTAAACAGGATGGCATCATCGCTGGCCTCGATGTCTTTGCCCGGGCCTTTACCCTGTTGGATGACAAAGTCTGGTTTGATTTTTTTGTCAAAGACGGCGACGAAGTCCACAAGGGACAGAAGCTGGCCAAAGTCGTCGGCAGCATTCGGGCCATCCTGTCGGCCGAACGGGTAGGCCTCAACTATTTGCAGCGCATGAGCGGCATCGCGACCTATACCCATCAGGTCGTATCCCTGCTGGCCGGTACGGGAATCACCCTGGTCGATACGCGCAAGACGACGCCGAACATGCGGGTCTTTGAAAAATATGCCGTCACTGTCGGCGGCGGCAAGAATCACCGTTACAATCTGTCTGACGGCGTCCTCCTCAAGGACAATCATATCAGCGCTGCCGGCGGCGTAGCCAAAGCCATTGCCTTGGCCAAAGCCTATGCGCCTTTCGTCCGTAAAATCGAAGTCGAAACGGAAACGCTGGACATGGTCCGCGAAGCCGTCGAAGCCGGCGCCGATATCATCATGCTGGACAATATGAGCCACGATATGATGAAAGAAGCCGTGACCCTCATCGACGGCCGGGCTGAGACAGAATGTTCCGGCAACGTGACCAAAGAAAATATCGCCGCCCTGGCCGATATCGGCGTCGATTACGTCTCTAGTGGCGCCTTGACCCATTCCGCGCCTATCCTGGACTTATCCCTGAAACACCTTCATCGGATATAGTGGCCCGTAGTTCGTGATTCGCAGTTCATGGCTCGTAGGGGCGACCACGTGGAACACCGTTTTGTTGCTTGTTGCAATACATTAGTCCCTTGACAAGGGATGAAATAGCGATATAATAGAATCAAAGAAAAGACAACGATGTCATGATTGATGTCGTTGTCTTTTCTGTTTTTGGTATTATCCGATCTTGAGAGGGGGCCTTCACATGTATGTATGGCGAATGGAAAAGATTATGGCAGAAAATTTCCGCGAATGGAAAATGCTGCAGCAGTGTCAACTACTCCCGACTAAAGTCGGGAGCTTGTAAGTCAGAACTACATAGGTACTAACGACATCTAAAAGATGTCTTCCTAAATCCGCCTACATCATCGG